>WNFW01001940.1_pt1 | contig 14060 bp, 13 predicted proteins | sample 5400131 | NCBI WGS metagenome assembly WNFW01 (sample SAMN13153362, study PRJNA577476) | soil metagenome | isolation source: 20 cm soil or saprolite under grassland replicate 1 | place: USA:California | collected 2016-06-15 | reverse complement strand
GCAGGGCTCCGGGCACTTCGGTCGGCGTCCGGGTCAACCCCCGAGTGGGCGCGTCGTGGAGCGGAGGCACCTCGACGCTGTACACCGGGGAACGACCCACGAAGTTCGGCGTCTTCGCGGAGCAGCTCGCGGGCGCGGTCGCCATCGGCGATGATCACGGGCTCACGATCGACACCGTTCATGTTCACGTCGGCGACGGCTACCTCAGCGATGGGCTGCCGGTATTCGCGGAGACCATGCGTCGGGTCGCCGAGATGGCCTGGACGCTTCGCGACCTGGGATGTCCCATCCGTGAGGTCAACACGGGCGGGGGCTTGGGCGTTCCGCAACGCTCGGGGGAGGAACCACTGGACCTCGCGCGGTGGGCGGCGATCGCCGCGGAGCACCTGGGGCCCCTAGACATCGTCGTGGCGACCGAACCGGGCGACTTCCTGGTGAAGGAGAGCGCCGTCCTGCTCGCCCAGGTGGTCACGCTCGAGGAACGCGACGGCGTCCTGTTCGCAGGGCTGGACGCTGGATGGACGCAAGCGCCGGAACACTTCATCTATGACGCGCTCCTGGATGTCGTGGTGTGCCACGCCGCCGACGCCGAGCCAGATCGTCCCGTGACCGTGAGCGGGAACATCAACGAGGGCGATGACCTGTTCGCGGTCGGTCTTCCGCTGCCCGCCCTCCGCGAGGGCGATATGGTCGCGTTGCTCGGCGTCGGCAGCTACAACGCCAGCCTGTTCTCGGAGCACTGCCTCCGCCCCCCCGCATCGGCGCTGTTCCCCCGGGATCGCCCGTGATCCCGGCGCTGCCCGTCGGGCATCCGTGGTTCGCGGCGCGGGACGCAGGGGGCGGCATCACGCGGCTGATCGAGCCCTACGTCGATCCGTTCCTGGAGTCCAACGTCTGGCACGTCGCTGGCACCGAACGCGACCTGGTCGTCGATACCGGGAACGGGATCGGCCCTCTGCTGCCGGCGGTGGACGCGCTGAGCGACGGGCGACCGGTCGTCGCGATCGCCACGCATGGACACTTCGATCACGTCGGGGGCCTGCACGAGTTCGACGACCGCCGCTGCCACCGTGCGGATGCGGCGATGCCCGATCCGGCAGGGTTGCGGCTGGTGCGCGAGCAGTTCCCGGATTGGCTCGTAGAGGATTTCGCCTGGTACGGCTCCCCGCTGCCGGACGTCGTGGCGCTGAGCGCGGTGCCCGACGCCGGTTTCGGCGTCGCCGGCTGGACCACGCCTCCCACCGAAGCGACGAGCTTCGTCGACGAGGGCGATGCGATCGATCTGGGCGATCGTTCGTTCGTCGTGCTCCACACCCCCGGACACACGGCCGGCTCGATCTGTCTGTTGGACGACGCGAGCGGAACGATCTTCACGGGCGATGCGATCTACGTCGATGCGAGGCTCGGGTGGAACGATCCGGAAGCGTTCGCGGCGTCGCTCGAGCGGCTACGAGACCTGGACGTCCGCGTCGTGCACGGCGGACACGGCCGGTCGTTCGACGGCGCGGAGCTCCGGAAGGCGGTCGACGCCGCGCTCCGCGACCTCGGCTGAGTCAGATCTCCGCCGTGGCTTCGTCCTCCGTCGGTGGCTCCGACTCGCGAGATTCCCAGAGCCTGCGCGCGCCGTAGAGCGTGAGTAGCGCGCCGAACGCCAGCACCGGCCAGATCCAAAGGACGGACGGGCGGAGCTCGTGGAGCCGCACGTGGCCGAACAGGAGGACCGCCGCGTAGATCACGAGTACGGCACCGGCCACGAACGACAGCGGATCGAAGCGATGAGGCTTCATGTGCTGGTCATCACCCGGTCGATCTCGACCTCGCCGGCCGAGGTGTGCACGGAGAGCTTGATCGGACGATCACCACCCGTCCCCTCGATCGATTCGTCGATCGTCATATCCACACCCCCCCGGGTCCGTCGGCTCACGTCGACCCAGTAGTACTTCCGCCGGCGGATCGTTGCGACCGAATATCCTCCGACGCCGACATCGCCCGTCACCGTGAGGTCCGCACCCGATGGGACGAGGATCTGGAGCTTGCCGGCCCCCATCTCCGCCGTGATCGCGGCCGGATCCGTTCCGGGCGGCAGGCTCGTGAGATCGACCCGCAGCGTGCCGCCCGCGACCGCGTAGCTCGCCGGCAGCTGATCGGCCCGCGTCACCGCGAACGACCGATCACCGAACCCCTGGTCGAGCGGGATCGTGATCACCGTCGCGAGCAGCGCCAGCGGTGCGAGGAGGATCGCCGGGAGGATCAGCCACCGAGCCCGTCCGTACCACGCGCCGACGCAGAGCCCGGTCCCCACCACGAGAAGCACGATGGCGAAGCCGCCGCCCACGGTGAGGCTGATCGCACCGATCAGATCGAGGAGCGCGGCGATCCCGAGCGCCAGCAGCGCCACCCCGGTCGTGAGCGGGAAGAGGAACGAACGGCCGCGCTCCTTCGGTTGACGGCCCCGCATCACGAGTCCGACGACCAGCAGGACCGCGGCGAGGATCAGCAGCCCGACCTCTCCGCCGATGTCTTGCAGGCTCCCCCGCTGCATCAACCGCACCATCGCGAGGAGGCCCAGCGCGAGCGCGCCACCCACAAGCCCGAGGAACCAACGTTCCCGAGCGTCCTGCGGCGGGGAAGGCGCCGCAGGACGCTCGACGGGCGTGACCGGTGGCGTCGGCAAGGGGTCCGTGTCTCGCGCCGAAGGGCGATCGCCGTCCGACGGGGGCGACGGACCGATCCCCTCCGACGTCTGACCACGGAACAGGAGGACGCCGAGCCCGATAAGCAGGAACGCGAACACGAGCGAAGGCCGCCACCACCCGAGCTGGCCGGCGAAGAGCATCACACCCACGACGAGGAGCCCGACCCCGAGCCACGTCGGCGCGCCCGGGAACCGCGTCGACATCCGCTGCGCCGCGGAGTCCGGGAGGTCGCGCCGAGGCAGCAGCCACCACAGGAAGGCGTACACCAAGACACCCACGCCGCCGATCACTGTCCCCACCACGAACCCGAGCCGAACCACCCACGGTTCGACGTCGAGGCCGTCCGCGACGCCGCTCGCCACCCCGGCGAACCAGCGGTCCGTGGAGCGTCGCGACCACCGCCGGACTTGCGTCGGCGTCGTGGCCGGTTCGTCCATGGATCGCATCGTGCGGCCGCGGGCCGCCGGCGCCATCGGGGAACGCCCCCGGATGAACCCTGAGTTCTGACGGAGAGGCTCAGGGGATCGCTCCGATGCCGGTCGAGCGCCTCCGTGCGAACATCCGACCGTGGACCTCCGCACGACGACCCTGGGCCGGCTGAGCCGGAGCTCGACCGATCGGGTGGTGCTCGGCGTCGCCGGTGGGATCGGTGAGCGGATCGGCGTCGATCCGATCGTGGTCAGGCTCGGGTTCGGCCTCCTCGTTCTCGCCGGCGGGATCGGCTTCGTCCTGTACCTGGTGGGGATCCTCGTCTCGGTCGACCCCGTTCCGGCGCAGCCGGGCCCGGCGCCGCGCCGGGCCCGGCTTCGTCCGACGATCGCGTTCGCCGCGATACTCGCGGGCGTCCTATTGATCCTGCGGGATGCCGGCCTGTGGTTCGGTGACGGGGTCGTCTGGCCGATGGCCCTCGGCGCGATCGGATCCGCCGTGCTGTGGAGCCGGGCCGACGTTGGAGGGTCGCGGCTCGCCTCGATCCTCGCCCGCGGCCACGGTGCGCCGGTCCGGACGGTCGCGGGCGTGCTGCTGATCGGGTCGGGCGTGTCGTTGTTCCTCGTGTCCGGTCGGCGATCGGGCCTCCTCGCGAACGCGCCGCTCGCGGCCGCGGCCGCGATCGTCGGCGTCGTCGTGATCGTGGGTCCGTGGGTCGCGCGGCTCGTCCGCCAATTGGCGGACGAGCGGCGCGAACGGATCCGGTCGCAGGAGCGTGCCGCCATCTCCGCGCATCTGCACGACTCCGTCCTGCAGACGCTCGCGCTGATCCAGCGCTCGGGCGATCCGCGGCGGATGTCCACCCTTGCGCGGACCCAGGAGCGCGAGCTCCGTTCCTGGCTCTACGGCCGGACGAGCCCCACCGATCACACGAGCGTGTCCGGCGCGATCGACGGCCTGGTCGACCAGATCGAGCGGGAGCACGCGATCACGATCGAGGCGGTGAGCGTCGGCGATGCCCGGATCGACGACGAGGCGCGCGCCCTGCTCGCGGCGGCTCGGGAGGCGCTCGTGAACGCGGCGCGGCACTCGGGTGCCTCCACCGCCTCATTGTTCGTCGAGATCGAGCCGGATCGCATGACGGCATACGTCCGCGATCAGGGCGGAGGGTTCGATCGCGCTTCCGTCGGCGCAGATCGACGTGGCATCGCGGACTCGATCGAGGGACGGATCGAAAGCGTCGGGGGACGTGCCGAGGTCACGAGCACGCCCGGCGCCGGTACGGAGGTCCGCCTGAGCGTTCCGAGGTCGACCACGTGAGCGACGCGGCCATCCGTGTGTTCGTGGTCGACGATCACCGGCTGTTCCTCTCCGGCGTCAGGAGCGAGCTCGGTCGGGCCTTCGCGATCGTGGGCGACGCCGAGTCGGTCGACGCAGCGGTCGAGGGGATCGTCCGGACATCACCCGACGTGGTCGTCGTCGACGTTCACATGCCCGACGGCGGGGGAGCGGTAGTGATCGAGGGCGTGCGCGCGGCAGGCGGGAAAGCGCGGTTCCTCGCTCTCTCGGTGTCCGATGCCGCGGAGGACGTGATCGGCGTGATCCGAGCGGGTGCCAGGGGATACGTGACGAAGACGATCGCGCCAGACGAGCTCGTCGACGCGATCCGGCGGATCCACGAGGGCGACGCCGTGTTCTCTCCGCTTCTCGCGGGGTTCGTGCTCGACGCTTTCGCGGGGTCGCCCCCGCCGGGGGCGCTTGATCCCGATATCGAGCAACTGACGCCGCGCGAACGGGAGGTCCTCCGGCTGATCGCCCGCGGGTACTCCTATCGAGACGTCGGCGGCGAGCTGTTCATCTCGATCAAGACCGTCGAGTCCCACGTGTCGTCCGTGCTGCGGAAGCTCCAGCTGTCGAGCCGGCACGAGCTGTCACGGTGGGCGGCGGACCGCAGGCTCGTCTAGCGACGGGACGGCCGCCGCGGATCCCGGCAACCGAGTCCTCTATCCGCGGGCAGCAGACACTCCGCGAACTCGCCTACCGGGACCATCACGCGGCCGGTCGCGCCACCTCCCATCCCGGTTGCCTCTCGACCCATCCCCGGTCATCCGCGTGTGCGGTGGGACCGGAACGGGCGCCAGACGACGCGACACCTCGTACCCCCCTCGGTCCGACCGGGTCCCTGTCCGGTCGTCCGTTTCGCCCGGCGATCACCGACGACGTCGGTGCCAAGAAGGCCACCGGCGCCGCGGCGATCGCCATGCGGGCGGTGGACGATCGGCCGGAGAGGAAGCCGGTGCGTACCACGTTTCAGGTATCGGTCACGGCGCCGCGACGCGGCATCGCCCGTTGGTCGGGTTTCGGGTCTCGGCCGTCCGGGGGACAGCGTCGCTATGCTCGCCGACGATGGTCCAACGCGTGATCCTCGTTCCCGACCGCGTGATCGACACCGTGCGCGGCGAGTCGCTGCGCGACCGGGCCGTCGTCGTCAACGGCGAGCGGATCGAAGGGCTCATCGCGGCAACGGATGTCCCCGACGGCGCTCGCGTGATCCGCCTGGACGGCTCGACGCTGTTGCCCGGGCTGATGGATGCGCACAGCCACCTGATCGGGCTCCAGGACAGCGGTAAGGGGTACGCCTCGCTGGTCACCCGCACGGGCGCCCAGGAGGCGCTGACCGGGGTCAAGAACGCCCGCGACACCTTGCTCGCCGGCTTCACGACCGTCCGCGACGTCGGAACCTTCCGCGCCTTCGTCGACGTTGCCCTGCGCGACGCGATCGAGGCGGGCTGGGTCGAGGGCCCCCGGATGCTCTGCGCCGGCGCCTACGTGACGTGCCCGGGCGGCGCGGGCGACCTCACCGGGCTCGCTCCCGACGTCGATACGGTCGTCCCACGCGAGCTCCGGTTCGGCGTGACGAGCGGCGTCGATCAGATGCGCACGAACGTTCGCCAGATCCTCCGGTACGGAGCGGACTTCATCAAGGTGCTCGCGACGGGGGCCGTGCTGACCTCCGGGACGAACCCCGGGCTCCCCGAGTTCACCGAGGCAGAGCTCCGGGCCGCCGTCGAGGAGTGCGAGCTCGCGGAGACGTTCGTCGCGGCGCATGCGCACGGGGCGGAAGGGATCAAGCGTGCGGTCCGCGCGGGCGTCCGGTCGATCGAACACGGCTCCCTGATGGACGACGAAGCGATCGAGCTGATGGCGGAACGCGGGACGTATCTGGTCGCCGACATGTACGACGGCGACTACATGCTCGAGGAGGGTCCGGTCCTCGGGTACAGCGAGGAGGTGCTGGGCAAGACGCGCCTCACCAACGACGCCCAGCGCGAGGGGTTCACGAGATGCGTGAAGGCCGGTGTGCGCATCGCGAACGGAACCGACTCGGGGATCGCACCACACGGCTGGAACGCGAAGAACCTGGCGCTGTACGTTCGGTTCGGTCTGACCCCAACGCAGGCGATCCAGAGCGCGACCCGCTGGACGGCGGAGCTGATGGGGTGGGAGGACCGCGTCGGCACGATCGAGCCGGGTCTGTTCGCGGACCTTATCGCCGTGCCGGGTGATCCGACGGACGACGTCACGTTGCTGGAGGACGTCCCGTTCGTGATGAAGGGTGGCCACGTCGTGAAAGGGGTGGAGGCACCGTGACGCTGTCGGGCGAGGAGATCGTCGAGCTCTCCAGACGCTACACGCTCTACGACTGGTCGGCACAGTCGAAGATCGCGCCCATGTCGGTGGACCATGCCGAGGGTGTGTACTTCTTCACGACCGACGGCACGCGGTACCTGGATTTCAACAGCCAGCTGATGGGCGTCAACATCGGTCACGGCGACAAGCGGGTGATCGACGCGATCACGAAACAAGGCGAGAAGCTTCCGTACGTCACCCCGTTCGCCGCGTACGAGACCCGCGCCCTGCTCGGGCAGAAGCTGGCGACGCTCTGGCCCGGCGACCTCGAGAAGACCTTCTTCACGCTGGGCGGTGCCGAGGCGAACGAGAACGCGATCCGGATGGCGAAGGCGTTCACGGGCCGGAGTAAGGTGTTGGTCCGCTATCGCTCGTACCACGGCGCCACCTACCTCACCTCCAACCTGACGGGGGATCCCCGTCGATGGGCGAACGAGCAACCGCCCGTGCCCGGGATCGTCCGCGTCTTCGACCCATACCACGGCCCCGATCGACCCGAGGAGACCACGGACGCGGCCCTCGACCGGCTCGAAGAGCAGATCGTCCTCGAGGGCGCGTCGACGATCGCTGCCTTCATCCTGGAACCGGTCACCGGGACGAACGGTGTGCTGATCCCTCCGGATGGATACCTGCACGGGGTGCGCGAGCTGTGCACGCGCTACGGGATCGCGATGATCGCCGACGAGGTGATGTGCGGGTTCGGTCGAACGGGAGAGTGGTTCGCCGTGAACCACTGGGATGTGGTGGCGGATCTGATGACGGCGGCCAAGGGCCTGACATCGTCCTACCTGCCCCTCGGAGCGGTCGCGATGTCGCCGGTGATCGCGGAGCACTTCGAGGACAATGTGTTCTTCGGGGGTCTCACCTACAACGCACATCCGCTCTCATGCGCCGCCGCCCTGGCGGCGATCGACGTGTTGGAGCAGGACGACCTCATCGGGAACGCGAAGCGCCTGGAACCGGTGATGCGTTCGCACCACGAGGAGCTCGCCGCGAGGCACCCCAGTGTGGGGTTGCATCGGAACATCGGATTGTTCGGGATCCTCGAGCTGGTCAAGGATCGCGAAACGATGGAGCCACTGTCGCCCTACAACGTCACGAACGAGGTCATGGTGGCGGTGAACCGCGCGCTGCTCGATCGCGGCCTGTTCACGATGGTCCGGTGGAACGGCATCATGACGAACCCGCCGCTCTGCATCACCGAGGAACAGCTGCAGGATGGGTTCGGGGTCATCGACGAGGCGTTGGCGGTCGCCGACGCCGCTACCGGGTAGCCGGCTCTTCAGCCCAGCGCTCGGCCCACTCCGCCAGCTCGCCGATCACGCCGGCGAGATCCTCCCCCTTGGTCGTCAGTCCATACGTGATGCGCACGGGCGTGGAGGGCGTCACCTCGCGGCGGACGATGCCGAGCGACTCGAGCTGTTTCAGCCGATCCGACAGAAGGGCATCCGAGATCGGCGCCACTCCCTCCTTGAGGTCCGTGTAGCGCGTGACACCGCTCAGCAACCCCCGAAGGATCTGCGGTGTCCACCGCTTCCCGAGCATGTCGGCCGCCTCACGGTAATGGCGGCAGACGGGGCTCTCTTCCTCAAGGCTCACGGCGTTTCCCTCGCTCGGCGTTCCGCAGCATGCTATCTCTCCAACGCTCGGTATCGGGAAGGAGATTCCGAAACCCAAGGAACTCTGGAATAGCGAGGACCTTTGGGATCGTTACCCCCTCCGTCGGGCGCCGCATGGGCGGCGGCCCAGCGAGACGAAGGGGGATGGGTTGATGGCCACCACCGAGACGAAGACCGTGAACGGGATCGGCGTCCCGCCCGCGGGGAAGTGGGAGTTCGACAAGGCGCATACGACGTTCTCGTTCGTTGCGCGGCATATGCTTACGAAGGTGCGGGGTCAGTTCCCCGAGTACGAGGGCTCGGTGGAGATCGCCGAGAAGCCCGAGGACTCCAAGATCGTGGTGGAGCTGAACGCGGCCGCGCTGACCACCGGGAATGAGATGAGGGACGGCCACCTCAACAGCGGAGACTTCTTCCTCACCGAGAAGTACCCGGTCATCCGGTTCGAGTCGACCGGGATCCGGATCGGGGAAGGCAACGAGTTCGAGATCGACGGCAACCTGACCATCAAGGACATCACGAAGCCCATCACGTTCAAGGCGGAGTTCCTGGGGTGGGGCCCGGGGATGCGCGAGTCGACGATGGCGGCGTTCTCGGCGAAGACCACGGTCGAGCGCGCCGACTGGGACCTGACGTGGAACATGTCGGTGGAGACGGGCGGTTGGCTCGTCGGCAAGAAGGTCGACCTGGAGATCGACGCGGAGATCCTGAAGGCCGACTGACCCTCAGTTCCCCGGTTCCAGACCGAGATCGCGCGAGAGCACGAGCCTGAGGATCTCGCTCGTGCCCTCGCCGATCTCGAGGACCTTGGCGTCACGGAAGTAGCGGGACACCGGGAACTCCTCGGTGTAGCCGTAGCCCCCGTGGATCTGGACGGCCTCGCGTGCGCAGACGTTGGCGACATCGCTGGCCCGAAGCTTCGCGGTCGCCGCGGCCGTCGCGTAGTCGCGACCCTCGTCCTTGAGCCAGGCAGCGTTCCAGGTGAGCAGGCGAGCGGACTCGATCGCCACCCGCATGTCGGCGAGCTTGAAGGCGATCGCTTCGAACGCGCCGATCGGTCGGCCGAAGGCCTCCCGATCTCGCGCGTACGAGAGGCTCGCATCCAAACACGCTTGCGCGAGGCCCACCGAGATCGCGGCGATCGCGATCCGACCGTCGTCGAGCGAGCCGAGGCATTGGCGGAGCCCGCGGCCCCGCTCGCCGAGCAGGTGATCTTCCGGAACCCGACACCCCTGGAACACGACCTCGTGCGTATCCGTCGAGCGCCAGCCCATCTTCCGGTACTCGGATCCGATGACGAGGCCTTCAACATCGGCCGGGACGATGATCGTCGAGACGTCGTGGGGTGGCTCATCGGTCCGGCACGCGACCACGAGGAACCCCGTGATCGGTGTGCCACTGTTCGTGATGAAGGACTTCGACCCCTCGATCGTCCAGGTGCCGTCCGCGAGGCGCGCCGTGGTTCGGAGGGCCTTGATGTCTGAGCCACCGCTCGGCTCCGTCAGCGCGAACCCGGCGAGCATGTCTCCGGCGGCGATATGAGGGAGCCACCGCTCCTTCTGCTCGTTGGTGCCGAAGCGCGTCACCATCCCGCCGGCGAGACCCGACGCGACCGACAGCGTGACGGCGACGCTCGAGTCGACCCTTCCCAGCTCTTCCATCACCAACGCCCAGGTCACGGCATCGGCCCCGAGGCCCCCGTACTCCTCCGGGATCGGGAGGCCGAACAGCCCGAGGCCCGCCATCTTCTTCACGATCTCGATCGGGAAGGCCTCCCGCTGATCCCGCTCCGCTGCGCCCGGCGCGACCTCCTTCTCGGCGAACTCGCGGACGAGCGCCCGCAGCTGTTCTTGCTCGTCGGTCAGGTCGAAGTTCATATGGGCTCGAACCCCTCGAGATCCAGGATGGACGCCGCGCGGTCCGGCCGGAGGACGGGTCGAACGCGTCCACCGATGTCTGCCGATCCGAGCAGCTTGTGCAGCAGGACCGTGTCGGCGCCATCGAGCCGAACGAGCGCGAACGTGACCGGCAGATCCAAGGGCAAGCCGTCGGCGTCTTCGTGTGCGACGGTCCACGACTCGACGGTCCCCTCGGGGCCACACTCCGTGTCGGGCATGAGACCGGCCAGGCAGCGTTCGCAGAAGATCCGTGCGGGCAGGTAGGTGACCCCGCAGTCGGCGCACCGTGCCCCGAGGAACGTCCCCCGGTCGCGAAGCGCTTCGAAGAAGGCCGTGTTGCCCACCCCGGGCGTGTAGCGGAACGCTACCGGGAGCACACCCTCGATCCTTCGGACGGTCACGACCCGACCTCCGCCACGGCGGCGGCCACCAGCTCGCGGCGAACGCTCGGCTCTCGTGGCCGGAAATATGCGATATCGAGGATCGAGCCCGTGCGGTCGTCCATCGGCCGCCACACGGCCTCGACCGACATCCCGATCCGCACGTCGTCCGGCGCGACCTCGCCGAGCAGGTGAAGGAATCCCCCGTCGCTCGACCCTTCGATCCTGATGACCGCCGGCAGCTCCGGCTGATCGAGGGGACGCATGTCCCACGTCACGTGGCAGATCGAGAAGGTCTCGACCGTCCCGACGGCTGGGAGCTCCCTCCAGGCGTCGGTGGGTCGGAAGCATCGCTCGCAGAAGGCTCGGGGCGGGACGAGGGTTCGGCCGCACGAGACGCAGGTGGTCGCGAGGATCCGTTCGTCACGGAGCCCGTCGAGGAAGGCACCGACCGCATCGCCGGGATCCCACGCGTAGCGAACGTCCAGCGGCGTCTCGACGGCGCCGGACGCGCTGCGGAACTGCGCGTCAGAGAGCGACGTCGGACCGAGCAAGGTGGCCGGCTGGACCGTCTGTTGGCCGGACGTCCCAAGGCGACCGTCTCGATCCTTCCCCATCACGACCACGGTGCCGACCTGCATCAGATCGCCCCAGGCCTGCGCCACGCCGCGCTCCGGCGTCCCCGGCACCTGGCGAGCTCCCGCTTCGCCACGGAGCTGCCAGAACAGCTCGGCGATCTTCATGAGCCCGGCGGCGGCGATCGGGTTGCCCACCCCGAGGAGGCCTCCGCTCGGGCAGCACGGGAGGTCCCCGTCGCGAGCCGTCACACCCGCGGCTGCCGCTTCCGGCGCCTTCCCCTTGTCGAACAACAGGAGCCCTTCGAGATGGTGGAGCTCCTTGTAGTCGAACGGGTCGTAGGGCTCGGCGATGTGGATCTGCTTGCGTGGCTCGGTGATGCCGGCCATCCCGTAGGCCATCCGAGCGGCGTTCTCGACGTACTCCGGGTAGGACAGGTCGCGGTTCGTCCAGTAGGTCGAATCGAGGTTCCAGCCAACGCCGTCGACCCACACGGGAGCGTCGGTGAGCCGCCGGGCGGCGTCCTCGGACGCCATGATGATCGCGACCGCTCCGTCGCTGATCGGCGAGACGTCCAGCCGTTGCACCGGCCAGGCCAGCACGTCGGATGCGAGCACGTCATCCACCGAGATATCCGCCTGTCCGAGCAGCGCTGCGGGGTGATCCGCGGCGTTGCGCTTGTTCTTGACCGCGACGGCGGCGATGTCGCGCTTGTCCAGTCCGTAGCGTTGCATGTACCGGTTCATCTCCAGCGCGAAGATCCACAGGAGGTTCGGGCCGAGCGGCCGTTCGAGGATGTTGTCGAAGATCGTGAGGAACGCTCCCTGCGGGTGTGGCTGGCAGGACGACATCTTCTCCTCGGCCACGCAGAGCACCACGTCGGCTTGGCCCGACGCGACCGTGTACCAGCCTTGGATGGCCGTGAACACACCGCTGCCGCCCCCGACGTACGTGCGGATGAATGGTTTGTTCCATCCGCCGGCGCCATCCGCCAGGTAGTCGCCCTTGCGATGGACCCCGTCGAAGGCGTCGGGGGCGCTCGTTAGGCAGACGGCGTCGACCCGATCGAGCTTCATCTCAGCGGCATCGAGCGCCGCCCGCGACGCCTGGAACGCGAGCTCCTTGCCGGTCTCTTGTGCGCGGCGGACGAACCGTGTCATCCCGGCGCCGACGACCGCGACGCGACGACCCGTCATCCGTACCGCTCGCTGGGATCGGCGCGCTCGAAGAACGCGAGCACGTTGCCGTCCGGGTCGGTGAAGGTGGCGAAGCGCTGCCTTCCGTCCTCGCCTCCGCCTTCGTGAGCGATCACGACGCCGTTCGCTTTCAGCCCGGTCACGGCCGCGTCGAGGTCGTCGACCGTGAAGCCGATCGTCCCGCCACGCTCCATCGCCTCACCCGGTCGCACGCCGTGCAGGCCGAGCGGGATCGTGCCGGTCTCGAACTGTGCCCAGTCGTCCCCCGATCGGAAGTGCAGCCGGAGTCCGAGCGTGGTCTCGTAGAACGCCACCGCCCGGTCCATGTCCTGGACGAAGAGGTAGACGAGGTCGATGGGAGGCATCGTCTTCATCGACCCCTCTGCAGGACGGCGACGGCCGCGCTGGTGCTCGGAACCCCGCGCCACGACTGGACGACCGCAACCTGCCCGGCGCCGTCGCGCAGCTGCTCGACGGCAGCGAGGGTCCTCGCGAGACCGTTCGCCTCGTGGAGGTATCCCTCTCCGAGCGCACCTCCCGAGCGGTTGACGGCCCCGCGATCGAGCTCGGTGAGGCCGAGCGCGTCGATGTGTTGGAGCTGCTTGTACGCGAACGTGTCGTCGACCTCGGCCGTGTCGATGTCGCTCGGCTGGACACCGGCCTGGGTGTAGGCGGTCGCGGCCGCCTGTTCGGCGGCGACCGCCCGCGACCAGTCGCGGCTCTCCACCGACGGCGCATCCTGGCTCCAACCGATGCCGTCCAGCCAGACGGGCGATCGTCCATCCGTCCGCTCCTCGGAGGCGAGGACGATCACGACGCATCCGTCCGCGCTCCGCGCGGCCTGATGCGCGGTGAGCGGCTCGAACAGAGGCGCATCGTCGTCGCCGACGTCGGCGAACGAAGCCCGCCGGTTCGACCGGGCGTGGTCGCGGTTGCGAGCCGCCACGTCGGCGCACTGCTCCACGGTCCTGCCGCTCGCGTGGAGGTACCGGCGCATCTCGAGCCCCGCCAACGCCGCCGCCGGCACCCTCAGCGGGCGGTTGAGCACGGGGTCCAACGCGAACGCGTCGACCCGGCCCGGGGTGAGGATGTCCGACGCCTTCGAGTGGGCCTCGACGGCCACGACGCCGGCCGCACCGCTCCGGATCAACATCACGGCCGTGGCCACCGCGAACAGGCCGTCCGAGGCGACCGTCTGCACGGGCCGCTGGACGGCGCCCAGCTGATCCGGGACGTACTCGTCGAAGATGCTCGTGCCCTCCTCGAGATCCTCGGAGGCACACACGAACGAATCGATCTCGGTCCGAGGGTCGACACCGGCGTCGAGGTAGGCGGCCGCGGCGGCCTCGAACATCAGCTCCTTGTAGCTGCGTCCGGCGGTCGTGGGCGTGAACCCCGACCACCCCACGCCGGTGACGCCGATCCGCGGGCTCATCGGCACCGGTTCTACCATGCAGCCGTGAACGACGTCGTCTGGTCCCCGCCGCGTGGATATGTCGAACGGGCCAACGTCACCCGGTTCATGCGCGCCCACCGGATCGAGACCTACGACGAGCTGGTCCGCCGCTCCGTCGAG
>WNFW01003807.1_pt1 | contig 14070 bp, 11 predicted proteins | sample 5400131 | NCBI WGS metagenome assembly WNFW01 (sample SAMN13153362, study PRJNA577476) | soil metagenome | isolation source: 20 cm soil or saprolite under grassland replicate 1 | place: USA:California | collected 2016-06-15 | reverse complement strand
GCCCGAAACCTTCCCCACGAGTGCGGCCATAAAGATCGAGAATGTCTTTCGGATTTTCCGCCCTATATCCATAACGGACGCCATCAAACCGGGCGAGGTTGGTCGAAGCCTCGGCCGTGGCCACAATGTAATAGACCGCGATCGCGTATTCAGTAGTTGGCAACGAGACTTCAACAATTTCCGCGCCCAACGAATTCAGCTGTTTCACCGCGGCATCGATTGCAGTTTTGACCTGTGGATCAATCCCTTCGATCAGATATTCCTTCGGCAAGCCCAACCGGAGTCCGCACAAATCGTGCTTGAGCCTCGCGATATAATCAGGCACTGCCTCGTTGAGAGCGGTGGAGTCTTGCGGATCATGGATGAAGCAAACGCGACCAGACCGAATCGCGAAACCCGCCCGTAAGTCGGTTTGAAACCGACAACACCGGAAAGCGCAGCCGGTTGCCGAATCGAGCCACCAGTATCCGATCCCAGTGCACCGAAAGCTGCATCCGCGGCAACTGCTGCTGCCGAACCGCCACTGGAGCCTCCGGGCACGCGCGACAAGTCCCACGGATTGCGCGTCAATTTAATTGCTGAATTCTCCGTGGACGAGCCCATGGCGAACTCGTCCAGGTTGGTTTTGCCAAACGGAATCGCACCCGCGGCGCGTAATTTCGAAATAACGGTGGCATCGTAGGTAGCCCGATAACCATTTAAAATTTTCGACGCGCAGGTGCACGGCTGACCCATGACGTTGATGATGTCTTTGATTGCAAGCGGCACGCCGCCGAGCGGAAGATCGACGTTCGACTGCTCCGCCTCTTGAGCAGCAGCCTCCATGTCGAGCGACAGATAGGCTCCAATGTCTTGATCAACGGCTTCAATGCGAGCTTGGAGCGCATCGATAACTTCTCGCGCGGAAACTTCGCGGCGACGCAATAGCGACTGCAGATCGGCGATGCTCAGCGCCGGCAGATCTTTCTCCGTCATTCGACGACTTTCGGGACGATAAAAAGGCCGTTCGCCTGTCGGGGCGCGTTGCTGAGCGTTTCCTCCGCTGTTAACCAGTCACGCGGCACGTCCTCGCGAAAGACATTATAAATTGGAAGGGCGTGCGCCGCCGCTTCCACGTGGCTTACGTCGGCTCGACGAAGTTTTTCTACGTACTTGAGCACGTCGTCCAGTTGCTTCTGAAAAACTTTGGCTTCGGCGTCAGTTAGATTTATCCGCGCGAGCCTGGCAACGTACGCGACATCAAGGTCGGAGTTCCTGGCCATGATTGTCGCTCAAGAATGTAGATGGCTGATGAGCCACATCACAGCGGCCGCCAGCGCCATCAAAAGAAATAGAAAAATGACCCGGCCTTCCCGTCGCACTTTGCGCAGCGAACGAGGCCTTCGTGCACTGCGGCCGGCATCGATGGCGTGGCCACCTTCCATCGCTAGCGAGACGTGGAATCGCTTCTCCGGGTTGTTGCCCTTTACGCCGTATTCCCGGCTTTGCCCTGGAGGGTTGTTCTCTGTGGTGGCCCTGCCCTTTGTGACCATGCGCTCGAGTTTGTCGAGCTTCTCACGCAGCTCCGCTTCCTGTCGCGTTATCTGTTGTTGCCTGTGGCGAAGCGGCGTGGTCGATCTGCGCGAACGACGAAACATCTCCATCACCGGCTGGCCATCCAAAAGAAAATCGCAAGCGCAACAGCGCCGAAGATAATCAGCGGCAAGGTGAGAGCGATGCCGATCTGCAACCACTGAACAAACGAACGCCCGTTGCTGCTTTCATAAGCTTCTGGCGCGACGTCAGGCAATGCGACCTCGCCAGGTGTTGCGCCCGCTGCTTGTAACCGGCTGCGTTGCTCGCCGTACTCGGTCCGCGCGTCATCCACCGTGCTCAAAGCCCGGCTCAGCTCCTTGTGCAAATCTGCGGGATTCCAGCTTCTGGGATCGATCGCTTCAATTAATTCCAAATGTTGAGAGAAACTTTCCCGAGTCGCCCGGATTTGCTCGAGTCGATTTTGCGCACTGTATGCTTCGCGCTCGAGCACAACCAGCGCGCGCGCCAATTTATCGGCCATCTCCGTCCGCCCATTCTCCAGTTCCTCCTGGCGCCGGCTTAGTTCTTCCAATTCGCGTTTCTGTTTTTCGATCTGCTCCTGCTGGCGCTTGAGCTGGAGCAGTTGCTCCTGCGCTTTTTGCACCTGTGAATCCAGATGCTCGGCAGAAATTGCTTCGTCCCCGCTCAGCTCGAGCATTTGTTCAATCGGTCGAATTTTTTCTACCATGATTAAATCGAGACCCCCGTCCGGGCTCGCCGTAGCGCATATTAAATGGCTGACTCGAGAATTCCAGATATTTCCGTCAATAAACGCCCGAAAACTTTTGATTGTGCTGGAATTATATCACTGGGCGCTATCGCCCCGGCATCATCTCGAGAAGAAAACCCCTGAGATATTCGGTTTCGGGAATTGTCGGGAGAATAGGATGATCACGCGCCTGCTCGAACCGACGCACGCGTCTCGCGGAACGCCGGGCATCTACAAGCACGTCGGCGATTGTGTCGGAGAATGCTGCATCGCTCACGTGGTGCGAGCATGAAAAGGTCGCCAGCAAACCATCTTTCGACAGCAGCTTGAACGCGCGCATGTGCAATTCTCGATAACCGCGCAACGCATCGCGCAGTCCGCTTTTCGTCCTGGTAAACGAAGGCGGATCGAGAACAATCAGGTCGTACTGTGCCTCCGCTTTTTCAGCCGCGCGGAGGAATTGAAAGACATCCTGCTCGATCCATTGCGCCTTCAGTTCATTATGGGCCGCGTTTCGTTTCCCACTGTCAATGTTCTCGCGATTTTCTTCAACGGCAGTCACATCCGCCGCGCCTGCGAGTGCGCATGTCAACGCAAACGCTCCCTGGTTTGCAAAGCAATCCAGAACGCGCCGGTCGCGGGCGTATCCCGCGACAGTTCCGTAATTATATCTCTGGTCGAGATAGAAACCGGTCTTTTGACCGTGCAGCAGATCGACTTCGAACTTTACTCCTTCGATTTCGATCGCTGCTTGCGATGGAGTTCCGCGTAAAACGCCTCTACGTAACTCCAATCCCTCTGCGTTGCGGACTGGCGCATCGTTTCGTTCGATGATGACAACATCGCCGAACAGATCGACCATCGCAGCCGTGATCGAATCCTTTCGAATATCCATCGCGCACGTGAGTGTCTGCAAAACGAAATGATCGCCGTAGCGATCGATGATCACGCCGGGAAGGCCATCACTCTCGCTCCACACAACGCGGCGTAGCTTTGGATCGACCTTCCGGCGGTCGCGATAGTCGGACGCTTGCGCAATTCGGCGCCTAAAGAAATCAAGATCCAAATCCTGCCGGCGCCTCGAGAAACGACGCGCCACGATTTGTGATTTCGAATTGTAAATGGCACTCCCGATCAGACGGTCCTTGCCATCCTTGAGTGAAACCACATCGCCATCCGTCGGATTGCCAAAAACCTTGAGAACTTCACTGGAAAATACCCAATCATGTCCGTGTAAAATTCGCGCGCGCGGTTTGAGAACGATTCCGGCCATGGTGAAGCAAACGTCCAACGCTCAACGTCCAACGTCCAACGCTCAACTCGCAATCGGCTACGGTTCGCCCAACTACCGATGTTGAACGACGAATTGTCATTCCGAACCCTTCGACTTCGCTCAGGACAGGCTCCGTCGAGGAATCTCTCGAAATTAAATCCAGAGATGTCTCGACTTCGCTCGACGTGACAAAACAGCAAGCTAGTTGAAAGTTGGGCGCTGAACGTTCAGCATTTGCCCATGCAAATCGGAATCCAATCCTCCATCGAGTTACCTGGAATTAAAAAACTGCGCAGTGGCAAGGTGCGCGAAGTCTTCGATCTTGGGGAGACACTGCTGTTTGTCGTTACGGATCGGATCTCGGCTTTTGACGTGATTTTGGCCGACCCAATCCCGCACAAGGGCGCAGTGCTCAACCAGATTTCTGCGTTCTGGTTCAAGCGATTCGGCGATATTCAGAATCACCTCGTCACGGCAGATTTCGAAGGGTTTCCAGGGAGTTTGCAGACGTTTCGCGAGCAGCTTGTCGGACGCTCGATGATCGTAAAGAAAACGAAACCGCTGCCGGTAGAATGCGTCGTGCGCGGTTATCTCGCGGGTTCCGGTTGGAAAGAATATCAGCAATCGCAGAGCGTTTGCGGAATCAAGCTTCCAGCCGGACTAAGGCTCGCATCGCAATTGCCGGAGCCAATCTTCACACCGGCGACAAAAGCAGAAGAAGGTCACGATGAGAACATCGACATGAAACGATGCGCTCAGATCCTTGGTCAAGACCTCGCCGATCGCGTGAAGACGTTAAGCCTGGAAATTTATTCGCGCGGCCGCGATCACGCCGATCAGCAGGGAATCATCGTCGCGGATACGAAATTTGAGTTCGGCACTGTTGATGGAGATTTGCTCTTGATTGACGAATGCCTCACGCCGGACTCTTCTCGCTTCTGGCCGAAGGACCAATATGCCGTCGGACAGAGCCCACCCAGTTTCGACAAACAATTCGTGCGCGATTGTCTCGAGACGCTCGATTGGGACAAGACTCCGCCGGCCCCGCGCTTGCCGAAGGATGTTATTGAAAAAACCTCCGCGAAATATTTGGAAGCATTTCGCCGACTGACCGGGAAAGAAATCGCGAACGCCTAGATCAATCCTTGTCAATCCAGCTTTGTGCTGGCGAGCTGTTACGAAATCAATTCCGCGACGAGGGATTTCTCGTCTTTCAATTCTGCCACGGACGCGTCGATTTTCGCGCGACTGAAATCATTTATCGAAAGTCCCTGTACGATTTCGTATTTTCCACTACGGACACTGACTGGGAATGAGGAGATCAATCCTTTCTCGACGTCATAGCTCCCATCGGAACAAACAGCCACGCTGTGCCAGTCGCTGCCGGTCGTGTCATTGGTCAGCGAAAAGACGGTGTCGACAATCGCGTTGGCGGCCGAGCCAGCCGAAGACACGCCTCGCGCCTTGATCACAGCGGCGCCGCGCTGTTGCACCATGGCAATGAATTCTTCTTTCAGCCATTTCTCGTCTCCAATCACTTCGGTCGCGGGACGGACGTCGATCCTGGCATTGTAGAAATCCGGATATTGGGTTGAGGAGTGATTTCCCCAGATAGTCATATTTGTGACCGAGCTAATGCTTACGCCCGCTTTGTGGGCGAGCTGCGCGCGCGCGCGGTTCTCATCCAGTCGGGTCATGGCAAACCAGCGGTCGCGCGGAATTTCTTTTGCATTATTCATCGCGATCAGACAATTCGTATTGCAGGGGTTTCCGACTACGAGCACCCGCACGTCGGCCGCAGCGTTTTTTTCGATCGCCTGACCTTGTCCAATGAAAATTTTACCGTTGATGCCGAGCAAATCCTTTCGCTCCATGCCAGCCTTACGCGGGACACTTCCGACCAGCAACGCCCAATTGATGTCGCGGAAACCTTCATCAAGATCCGCAGTCGGTATGACAGATTCGAGCAGCGGAAAAGCGCAATCGTCCAACTCCATCACCACGCCATCAAGCGCGCCGAGCGCATCCGGAATCTCAATCAGGTGGAGTCTTAGCGGCTGATCGAGCCCGAACATCTGTCCGGAGGCAATGCGAAACAGAAGCGCGTAACCAATCTGTCCGGCAGCGCCGGTCACAGCGACATTAATCGGAGTTTTCATGGTGCAATTAGCCACAAACGCCTTGCTCAGCAAAGCCGAAGCACGGTACGCAGTACGTAGCACAGGCATCTTGCCTGTGGGGCCGGCGGGCGTCTCGCCTGCCGAAAAAGAAAACGTGTGGTAAATTACGTGTCGATGTATCCGACGAAGCTGACCAAGATCATCAATTTATTCGAATCGCTGCCGGAAGATGAGCGGCGCGAGACGCTCGTTTCCTACGCGGATAGCGCGAAGAAACAGGAGCCGCGCGAAACCGAGAATTTTGATCTGGTCGATGTGCGAAAAGACGAAGAATGTACGGACACCGTGGGCGTTTACCTGCACGTGGACGAGATTGGGAAGGCGCACATCCGAATGACGCTCGGCCCTGAAGTACAAACGCTTACACGCTCGATGACGGCGATTCTTTGCAAAGGCCTCGAAGGGTCGACTCCGCAGGAGATCCTGGATCTGACAAGCGATTTCGTGACCCGCATTGTTGGCACGGAACTGGTGCGCATCCGCAGCCAGACGGTGTATTACGTTCTTACGCGCATCAAGAGCATCTGCAAGGTTTGGCTGGACCGGCAGCGCATGGCGCAGGTGGCGTAAGACAGGCATCTTTGCCTGTCGAGTCGAGCGGCCATCCTAGCTGCCACTTCGAGCCGCAGGCTGGGAAGCCTGCTCGACCTGTCTGGCAGGATGCCTGTGTTACTTTGGCGTGACGTTTGCCTGATTTCGTTTACTGTCCGCGCTGGCGCAGATGCCGCGAAATAACGACCTCAACAAAATTCTTCTGATCGGCTCGGGTCCAATCGTCATCGGGCAAGGTTGCGAATTTGATTATTCCGGCGTGCAAGCGTGCAAGGCACTGCGCGAAGAGCGGTATCAGGTCGTGCTGGTGAACTCCAATCCAGCCACAATTATGACCGATCCAGAATTCGCTGATCGCACGTACATCGAGCCGATCACTGCTGAAGTGATCGAGGCGATCATGGAACGCGAAAAGCCGGACGCAATTTTGCCCACGCTCGGAGGACAAACGGCGCTCAATGCCGCGATGGAATTAAACCGCAACGGCGCGCTGGCGCGGCACGGGGTGAAATTAATAGGAGCAAATGCTCAGGCCATCGCCAAAGGCGAAGACCGGCAGTTGTTCAAGGAAGCGATGTTGCGCATCGGGCTCGAGGTGCCGCGCTCCGGCGTCGCGCGTTCTTTGGCGGATCTCGACCGGATCATCGGCGAGATCGGCACATTTCCGCTCATCATTCGACCGGCGTTTACTCTCGGCGGAACTGGCGGTGGCATCGCTTACAATCGCGAGGAGCTCGATGTGATCGCTGCACGAGGACTCGATCTGTCGCCGGTTCACGAAGTGCTGATCGAGGAATCGCTGGTCGGCTGGAAAGAATTCGAGATGGAAGTGATGCGCGACCGAATGGACAACTGCGTGGTCGTCTGTTCCATCGAGAATTTCGATCCCATGGGCGTGCACACCGGGGACTCCATCACCGTTGCACCTGTGCAAACGCTCACTGACAAGGAGTACCAGATGATGCGCGACGCCGCGTTTGCGGTAATTCGTGAGATCGGTGTCGAGACCGGCGGGTCTAACATTCAGTTTGCGGTTCATCCCGACAACGGCCGGATGGTCGTGATCGAGATGAATCCGCGCGTGTCGCGTTCCAGTGCACTGGCATCGAAGGCCACGGGTTTTCCGATTGCGAAAATCGCGGCAAAACTCGCGGTCGGCTACACGCTGGATGAAATCAAAAACGATATCACACGCGAAACGCCCGCATGCTTCGAGCCGACCATCGATTACTGCGTCGTCAAAGTGCCGCGCTTTACGTTCGAAAAGTTTCCGCAGGCGGACGCAACGCTTACCACCCGCATGAAGAGCGTCGGTGAAGCGATGGCGATTGGACGCACGTTCAAGGAAGCATTGCAAAAGGCGCTGCGCAGCCTGGAGATCAAGCGCTTCGGCTTGCTGGGTGACGGCGCAGACAAAGACGTCGATGTTGAGACGCTGCGGTTGAAACTCGCGACTCCGAATGCCGAACGAATTTTCTTCATCGCGCAGGCCTTTCAAAAAGGCGCGTCGATTAACGAGGTTTACGAGCTTACAAAGATCGACAGATGGTTTTTGAGGAACGTGCAGCAGATTGTGGACGAAGCATGCGTGCTCAATCGTAGCACAGGCATCTTGCCTGTGGGGCAGGCGGGCGTCTCGCCTGCCGAAGCGAAGATCGCGCTGAATGATTCTGCCCCGCAATTTCATCCCCTGGACCCGCACGCAAAGGTTCAAAAACACCGGCGTAACCTGCCACATTGGGAACTGTGTGATGCTACGTACTTCGTGACTTTTCGACTCGCCGACGCTGTCCCACAGGATGTCCTTCGCCGCTGGAAAGAAGAACTCGAGACCTGGCGTAAATTTCATCCCGAACCCTGGGATGCTGTTACCAAGTATGAATATCAGAAGAGATTTCAAGAGGACCGTGAACATTGGCTCGACCAAGGACACGGCGAGTGCCTTCTCAAAAAATCAGACGTGGCTGCAATTGTGGTCAACGCGCTGCGGCATTTCGATCGTGACCGCTATGTACTGGATGCGTTTGCCGTAATGCCTAATCACGTGCATGTGCTCGTTCGGTTGGCCGGGGGGCAGACGCTCGCAGACATTCTTCATTCCTGGAAATCTTTTTCGACCAAAGCAATCAACCAATTGCTTGAGAGAACTGGCCGGCTTTGGCAGGAGGAGAGTTACGATCGAATTGTGCTCGGTTGGAATGAATTGGTTCGATACCGCGGTTACATAGTTCGCAACCCCGAAAAAGCGAGGCTGCGGAAAGGCGAGTTTGTGCTGCAAGCCGACGGCGTGCTGAAACCGAACTTTGATTCGGCAGGCGAGACGCCCGCCAGCCCCACAGGCAAGGTGCCTGTGCTCCAATTGCTCCGCGCGAAGAAACTCGGTTTTTCGGATCGGCAGCTGGCGATGGCGACTGCCGTGACCGAGAGTCAAATCCGCGCCACACGTAACTCGTTAGGTGTCGCACCGACGTACCGCCTCGTGGATACGTGTGCGGCGGAGTTTGAAGCTTACACACCGTACTACTACTCGACGTACGGCGACGAGAACGAGCGGCGCGAGAGCGGCAAACGCAAGATCATGATTCTAGGCGGCGGGCCGAACCGAATCGGCCAGGGAATTGAGTTCGATTACTGCTGTGTCCACGCCGCGTTCGCGCTGCGCGAGCTCGAATTCGAAACGATCATGGTCAATTCCAATCCGGAGACGGTTTCCACCGATTACGACACGAGCGACAAACTTTACTTTGAGCCGCTCACTTTGGAGGACGTGTTGAACATCTACGACCAGGAAAAACCAGAGGGCGTGCTCGTTCAGTTTGGCGGGCAAACACCGCTGAACTTGTCGCAGGGACTACAGGCTGCCGGCGTTCCTATTCTGGGAACACAGCCGGAGAGCATCGAGACAGCCGAAGACAGACAATTGTTCGCTGCAATGCTCGACAAACTCGGGCTGCGGCAGACGCCGAATGGCTCAGCGGTGAGCACCGAGGAAGCAGTCGCGATTGCACAGAAGATTGGTTACCCAGTGCTGGTGCGGCCCAGTTTCGTGCTGGGCGGTCGCGCGATGGAGCTCGTTTATAATGAGGAAGATCTCAGGCGCTACATGACTAGCGCGATTGAAGTGACGCCAAATCGCCCCGTGCTCATTGATCGTTTTCTGGAAGATGCGGTTGAGGTTGATGTCGATTGCATCGCGGACGGCGAGACAACTGTGATCGGTGCGATCATGGAGCACATCGAGGAAGCCGGCATCCACAGCGGCGACAGCGCCTGCGTGATTCCGACATTCTCGTTGTCACAAAAAGTTATCGATGAGATTTCCGCAGCGACCAAAGCCATGGCGCGCGCATTGAACGTCCGGGGCCTGATGAACGTGCAATTCGCCGTCAAAGGCGACGACGTTTATGTTCTGGAAGTAAATCCGCGCGCGTCCCGCACAGTTCCTTTCGTTAGCAAGGCAATTGGTGTTCCCCTGGCGAAACTCGCCGCAAAGGTCATGGTGGGCAGATCATTGCGCGAACTTGGTTTCACCAAGGAGATCGCACCGAAACATTTCTCAGTGAAAGAAGCAGTGTTCCCGTTTTTGCGCTATGAAGGCCTCGATATTTCGCTGGGTCCGGAAATGAAATCGACCGGCGAAGTGATGGGCATGGACGTCGATCTCGGCCTTGCATACGCGAAATCGCAGATGGCTGCGCCGCCACCGCTGCCGAAAAAAGGAAAGGTCTTCATCAGCGTCAAGGACACTGACAAGGAAGCGGTGATCCCAGTCGCGCGCGAGTTTGTGAAACTCGGCTTTGAAATCATTTCCACAAGCGGAACCGCAGACGCATTGACGAAAGCCAAAATCAAAGTGACCAAGGTCTTCAAGATTCACGAGGGACGCCCGAACGTTCTCGATCGCATCAAGAACGGCGATATCAATTTCATCATCAACACGCCGAGCGGAAAAATTCCCCGCGAGCATGAAGTGGTCATTCGCAATGCCGCGCTTGCCGCGAAAATCCCGATCATGACAACAGTGCGCGCCGCGCTGGCCAGCGCGAACGGAATCCGGTCGTTACAAAAACGAAAAGTTCAGGTGCGCAGTTTGCAGGAATACAATTTAAGCGTCATCCCGAGCAGAGCGAGGGACCTTGCAAAGACTCGCTGATCACGCTCGGTACATTGCGCGATTAGTCAGCTGATGTGAGATCCTTCGCTTCGCTCAGGACGATCACGGGTTTATGTAATGTTGAACGTTAATCGTTGAGTATTACGATTGGCGGACATGAGATCTTTATTTTGTTGCTTAATTGCGTCCGTGCTGGTTGCAACGACAGTCGCTGAACGCCAGGGTTTCTACGACGGCACCATTTTCCACCGGATCGTCAAAGAGTTCATGATCCAGGGCGGCGATCCAAATTCTAAAGATCCGGTGAAAGAGAACAGTTACGGACAAGGCGGTCCGGGTTACCAAATCAAAGCTGAGTTTAACGATCACCCTCACGACCCGGGTGTAATCTCAATGGCGCGCAGCTCTGATCCGGATTCGGCCGGCTCACAATTCTTCATCTGTCTTGCACCGGTGCACCGGCTCGATCATCAATACACCACGTTCGGCAAACTGATGAAAGGCGAGGATGTACTCAAAAAAATCGGCAACACGCCCGCCGAGCGAAATGCACAAGGCGAACCGAGCAAGCCGACAAAGCGCGTCGTGATTGAGAGCATCAAGATCGTGCCGGCTGAATCAGTAAAGTAGGCCGCTAGTATGCTTTCATTAACACCTGGCTTCAGCCAGGTGTTGGCAGCAGCCAGTGTAATCAGCCGTTGCTTGCATGTGGGCACACACCGGTCTAAAGCCCCGTGTTACTGAGAATCGGAGATGAATTCAGGACGGACAAAAATCGCGCTCATCCAGATGCGCTGCGGGCTGGAGCCGGACAAGAATCTCTCGCGCGCGATAGAATTCATTCGCGACGCCGCGGGGAAAGGCGCTCAGATCATCTGTTTGCCGGAACTTTTTCGGTCGCAGTATTTTTGTCAGACAGAAGATCACGAAAACTTTGAGCTGGCTGAGGAAGTGCCGGGCAAATCGACAGCGGCATTGGGCGAAGTGGCGCGCGAAACCGGCGCGGTGATTATTGCCTCACTTTTCGAGAAACGCAGCGCCGGCCTTTATCACAACACCGCGGTAATTATCGACACAGATGGAAAATTGCTAGGCAAATATCGAAAGATGCACATTCCCGACGATCCGCTGTATCACGAAAAATTTTATTTTGCGCCGGGTGACCTCGGATTTCAGGCGTGGCAGACAAGACGCGGCAAGATCGGCGTCTGCGTTTGCTGGGATCAATGGTACCCGGAAGCGGCGCGGCTGACTGCGTTACGCGGCGCCGAGATTATTTTTTATCCAACGGCGATTGGTTGGCACCCATCGGAAAAGAAGAACTTCGGCGCAGCGCAACATTCCGCGTGGGAAACCATCCAGCGCAGCCACGCGATCGCGAATGGCTGCTATGTCGCTGCGGCAAATCGTGTCGGTCAAGAAGCGCCTGCCGGAGGCGACGGCATCGAATTTTGGGGGCAAAGTTTTGTTTGCGGACCAGATGGCGAAATCATTGCAAAAGGTTCGGTGGATAAAGAAGAGATTGTGATGGCTGATGTGGAATGGGACAGGGTAAACGAGCATCGGACGCATTGGCCATGGGGAGGCCGTTTAAAACCGACCGTCTTGGCAAGCTGCCAAGACGAACAAGCGGGCCGCCAGTGCTCCCCAGAAACTAAAACGCGTCCTGTTTCGAATTTCCGGTCTGTGTTAATGACGATGGTAATGACCGCGAAGGTTTCGCAAAGGACGCGCCGGCGATGGTATCGCCCGTCTTTGACGGTGCAAATCATGATCGGGCTTGTTGTCGGCGGTATGATCGGATGGCTGCGGCCGGATTGGGGAAATGCAGTTTATTTTCTGCGCGACATCTTCATTAACCTGATCAAATCGATCATCGCGCCCCTCGTGTTCTCGACCATTGTGGTAGGAATCGCCGGTGCTGGTGCGCTTCGGAAAGTAGGGCGCATGGGAATTAAAGCGCTGATCTATTTCGAGATCGTCACGACCGCAGCGCTGTTCATTGGGCTGACAGTAGTCAATTTCATGAAGCCTGGCGCAGGCGTGACTCTCGCCGCCACGAACACTGTTTTGCAAATCGTCGCATTCAGCGTCCTTTTCGCACTCGCGGTCTCGGCGGTTGGGGAAAAAGGGAAACCAATCATCCGGGCGATGGACAGCCTGTCCCAGATCATGTTCAAGTTTACAAATTATGTGATGATGTTTGCACCGATTGGCGTTGGCGCGGCGATGGCCCACACGATCGGAACACAAGGTCCGGGCGTTTTGGTGAATCTCGGCAAATTGATTAGCTCTCTTTACCTGGCTCTCGTGATTTTCATCGTGTCGATCTTTGGACTGGTTGTTTCGATTGCGCGGATTCCATTGCGGCAATTTGTCCGGGCGGTGCGTGAACCTGCTGCGCTGGCATTCGCTACCACGAGCAGCGAATCGGCGTTGCCGAAAGCCATGGAATTAATGGAGCGGTTCGGTGTGCCGCCGCACATTGTCGGATTCGTGATGCCGACCGGATACTCGTTCAATTTGGACGGCTCGACCCTTTATCTGGCGCTCGCCTCCGTGTTTGTAGCGCAAGCTGCCGAGACAACGATCGGTTGGCACATGGGTCTTGCGCAACAGATCGCGATGATGCTCACGCTCATGCTCACCTCCAAAGGCGTGGCCGCCGTGCCTCGCGCGTCGCTCGTGATTTTGCTTGGAACTCTCAACACCTTTTTGCCGTCGGGTCTGGGTCCGATCGGCGTTGCGATCATTTTTGGCGTAGATGAATTGATGGACATGGGCCGCACCTGCGTGAACGTAGTTGGCAATTGTCTGGCAACGGTGGTGGTCGCGCGCTGGGAAGGCGAATTCGATGAGAGGCGGGCGCACGTGTTTGGCACGCCGGCTGAAGCTGAAGTTGATCTGAAGGCAGGAGCTCGTTGACGCCGTTGCTCAGGGGGAATAAGTCGCGGCCATTGAGACTCCGTTTGTCAGCACGGCTTGCGGTCAAATGTATCCTTTCTGTTACTAAATAGATTGTATTTTCTGCAAAATACGTATTGACCGACGATCCGACACCTTTGAGAGTGTTCGACTTTCACTCGTTAACAAACTATGAAAAAAATCTTCGCAACACTGCTGATATTCTCTTCGATTGGGTTGAGCGTGATCGCATTTGGCGTAGGCGGCTCGTCTCGACGGAACGTAAACACCGACTCTTTCACCCAGGGCCAGGACATCGACAATTCTAGTGCGATTGTCCAACTCCAAGGGGCTCCAATAAGTACGAATCCTTCTACCAAGCCGCCACACGGCAAAAAAATCGATTTCAACAGCAATGTCGTAAGATCGTATCGCGCCCAGTTGAATAATTTACGGAATGATTTCAAACAATGGCTCCGAGCAAACGCGCCCGCAGCAAAGGTTACTAGCGAGTATGATATTTCACTCAACGCGGTCGCGGTACAATTGAATGGGACTCCGCTGGCCACGATCAAAGGGGCACCAATGGTGCAGAGCGCCGAATACAACACACTTTACCAACCTAACCTGAGTCAGAGTTACCAGATCATCAATGCGACGGATGCTTGGAATGCCGCGGGTGGCAGATCCGTTGCCGGGGCGGGCATTAAGATTGGTGATATCGACAGCGGAATCGACGAGACGCACCCTTTCTTCGATCCAA
>WNFW01001934.1_pt1 | contig 14071 bp, 10 predicted proteins | sample 5400131 | NCBI WGS metagenome assembly WNFW01 (sample SAMN13153362, study PRJNA577476) | soil metagenome | isolation source: 20 cm soil or saprolite under grassland replicate 1 | place: USA:California | collected 2016-06-15 | reverse complement strand
CTCAAGCAGCCGCTCTACAAGTATCTTTCGCGCTATTCCACGGATTCCTCTGCGAATCTTCTTCCTTGCCCCATGATGAATATCCTCAACGGCGGCGCGCACGCTGACAGCTCCGTGGACTTCCAGGAATTCATGGTCATGCCCGTGGGCGCGCCCAGTTTTTCGGAAGGGCTGCGCTGGGGCGTCGAAGTGTTTCACGCGCTCAAATCTGCCTTGAAGAAGCACGGCTACGCGACCGCCGTCGGCGACGAAGGCGGCTTTGCTCCGAGCTGCAAATCCAATGAAGAAGCGATCCAGATCGTTCTCGAAGCGATTGCTGCGGCGGGTTACAAGCCGGGCGAGCAGGTGAGCATCGCGCTTGATCCGGCCGCCAGCGAATTCTTTGACAAAGCGAGCGGCAAGTACGTGTTCAAGAAGTCCGACAAGTCCACGCATTCGAGCAGCCAAATGGCCACTTACTGGACCAAGTGGGCAGAGAAATACCCCATTGTGTCGATCGAAGACGGCATGGCGGAGGACGATTGGGCAGGCTGGAAATCGCTGACGGAATCCATCGGCAGCAAAACGTCAAAGAAGAAAATCCAACTGGTGGGCGACGACCTATTTGTCACTAACACGGCGCGGCTTTCGCGCGGCATCAAGGAAGGGATCGCCAACGCGATCCTTATCAAGCTGAATCAGATCGGCAGCGTGACGGAGACGATCGATGCCATCGAGCTGGCACGCAAATCCGGTTACCACTCCATCATTTCGCACCGCTCCGGAGAAACCGAGGATACTTTTATCGCGGACCTCGCTGTGGCAACGGCCGCCGGGCAAATCAAAACGGGCTCGGCAAGCCGCACCGACCGCATTGCCAAATACAATCAGCTGCTACGCATCGAGGAAGAGCTCGGCTCCGTGGCGCGCTTCAACGGCAAAGCGGCGCTGGGCTAAGCTGACGAAGACATAGCGAAGCCTGGTTGATGCAACTAGTAGCGCAGCTTTCGCATCCCACCGGCCCAGATGACTTTATTCAGGAGAGGCCCATGATGGTGAACGGCCGGCTTCTTGCGTTCCTCATCTCCGCATTGTTCGCTCTTCCGGCGGGCACAGAACCTTGGGACAAACCGCCAGAACAGTGGGACCTCGCCGATTCTTACAAGATTCTCCGCGATTCGCCCTGGACTCCGTCGGAGACGAAGTTAGAAGCAAACTTTACGCAGCGGCACACCGACAAACTCACCGGCCTGGTGATTGATTCGCCGAGCAACACCACGGATACTCCGCTAATTCGAGGCATGGAAGTCGGCCGTAACAAGCCGCTCCCAGCCTTGTCGATTTTGTGGTGGTCATCAAAAACCGTCAGACTCGCTCAGAGGCGCCTGGTTGAGCTTAGGAACTCACGCAAGGCACCGCGGACCCAAGTCGAAACGTTGCCCGATTATGTGATTGCGATTGAGGGCAGCGAGCCGCTGCGCATTTTCCAGGGCGCCAAAGAGGATTTGCACGAAACGGTTTTCCTGGTTCTGGATGAAGGGCTCACGCTGGATCTTGAGCAAGTGAAGTTCGTGGAAGCGACGGATGATACCGCCGCGCGTGTGGAGTTTCATTTTCCCCGGGAAGTAGAAGGTCATGCTGCGATCGATCCGCAGTCGGAGAAAATCGAGTTTCATTGCAAAGCTGAGGCGAAAACTCCGCGCCCGGGCCGGCAAAACGCGCTCTCCATCCGGTCGCAATTTCATCCTCGAGCTATGCGCGCCAACGGAGCGCCCGACCTGTGATTTGGGCTTGCGCGATACAGATTCGATTTTTGCCATCCAGAATCGTGCGAAGCCATTGACACGACGCGGCGTTCTTTCTAGCAAAGGTCCTGCAGTGCAACGCTCTCGTTCCTGGATGTAAGTTCGAAGCGCGCGGCATCTGTCAAGAGGAAGTGATCGCCGAATTCGCGGACCGCATCGCGACGGCGCACAACATGTTGGAGATCTCGGACGAGATTCTGGCGATGATCAGCAAAGCGATTCAGGAGAAAGGGCGCGTTCGCACGCGGTTTGCACGCGCGTAATTGTTCCCACTATGGTCCAGACACAGTGGCGAGACTCGGCAGTCTCTTTTTGCGCGAAACAATGTCCGCTTTGCCGCGTTAGGACGCTTTTGGAGAGACTGCTCTGAAGTGCGAGGAGATTACAAGCCGGGTCCGTAATAGCGGAAGTGTCCGGTGATTCTCCATTGGAACAAGACATCTTCCCTTTTCGGGCCCCGCCCGATGTGGTGCACAAATGAGGTGGCGGTTACGCTCCGCCGATGTTTCTTCCACAACAATGCCGATGTGGGGAACTCCGCCGCCAAGGTCCCAGGTAACCAGATCGCCGGGCAAATAATCTTTTGCTTGTTCGGTGATGGGCAGTGTTTCTCCCTTGCGGCTGAAAAATATCATCAAGTTTGGCACTCGCCGATGATCGATGTTTGTGTCGGGATGCGAAGTAAGCCATCGCCAGCGGCGCGGGTAGGCTGAAAAGCTCTTCTCCACGCCCTCGTGAACTTCTTTTTGCAAATCGACGCCCACCGCATGATAGGAGCGAATCACTTCATCCGTGCATACGCCGAATTCTAGCAGCCTTCCGCTTTTCCTCGCCTCCACAATTACCTTGGCGGCTATTTGCCAAAGTACTATTGACACGCTCCGCTGCCAGGCCTAACTTCGCACTCGCTTTCCATCTTCTTTCTTTGTTTCGTTTGAGGGGGGACCAGTATGACGAAAGTCCTTAATTGCCATGAGCTCGTTCCCGGGTGCAAGTTCGAAGCGCGCGGAACCTGCGACGAGGAAGTGATCGCCGAGTTCGCTGACCACATCGCCACAGTGCATAACATGGTTGAAATCTCTGATGAGATCCTGGCGATGGTGTGTAAGGCGATTCACGAAGAGGTTCGCATGCGCACCGCCCGCGCGTAAGTCTCTTCGCGTGCTCGGCTCGCTAGGGGAAGAGCGCCCCGCTCTTTTGATAAGCTGCGTGCATGTCCGCCTCAGTAGGTCCTGAGTCCGCATCAAAAGGTTTCTCCATTCGTGTTGCCCAGCCCAACGATGTGCCCGAGCTTGTCCGCCTGATCAATGCGGCGTTTGTCGTCGAACAGCCGTTCATTGAAGGCGAGCGCATCGATCCTGAGGGTGTTCGTGGTTACCTGGAAAAAGGGAAGTTCCTTGTTGCGGAAGACCCGGTTGGCCTTGCGGGATGCATCTATGTCGAACTCGGGGGCGAGCGCGGCTATCTGGGGCTGCTGGGCGTTGCTCCACCGCGGCAAGGCACTGGCCTGGGCCGCAAGCTGATGGAGGCTGCGGAGAATTACTCTCGGGCTGCCGGTTGCCGCGCCATCGATCTCCGCATCATCAGTCCTCGCACATCGCTTCCGGCGTTTTACACGCATCTAGGATATGCGCAGACGGGAACCGCTCCATTTGCAACAGATGTTCGGGTCAAAGTGCCCTGCCACTACATTCTTATGTCGAAATCGTTGTCCTGAAACTTCTTGTCCAGCGGAGAGCGGGCGGGGCAAGCCCCGCCCCTACATTCTCAAGAACCAATTTCTGCCCTGAAACAAAACAGCTCCCTTCCGGCGGCAGGCAGGCCCCCGCCCCGGGCCGCGGAAGACCGCGACCCGTGCGTCGGGGATGCCCGTTTAGGTAGTCGGGGGTTCGGAGCCAATACAGGGTCTCCCGGCTTTCCAATGGCCAGCGCTTTCAGGCAGAATACGGGCGCCCGTCTAAGGGGGAATCGTGTTCCGTCGCACTGTGTTTGCCTCGATTGTTTTTGCTTGCTTATCGTTTGCGCCTGCCGGCCATCACGTTATCGCCGAGGAGCAGCCTCTGTATGGTTATTCGGCGCAATCGTCGCAAGCCGAACGGCAGTGGGAAGAGAAGCTGCGCGCCATTCCGAGTCCGGAGAAGCTGCGCGCATACATGGAGCGGCTCGCTGCGCATCCGCACCATGTTGGTTCGCCTTACGACCAGCAGAACGCGGACTGGATCCTCGCAAAGTTCAAAGAATTTGGTCTGGACGCGCACATCGAGCAGTTTGATGTGCTCTTCCCAACGCCCAAGGAGCGCGCCGTGGAACTTGTTGAGGGCGGCCCTAAATTTGCCGCCAAGCTGCAAGAGCCGACGCTTCCGCAGGATCCCACTTCGAATCAACAAGCGGAGCAGCTCCCCACGTATAACGCGTATTCCATCGATGGCGACGTGACGGCACCGCTGGTCTATGTGAATTACGGCGTTCCGGAAGATTACGAGCAGCTCGAGCGCATGGGCGTGTCAGTGAAGGGGAAGATTGTCATCGCGCGCTATTTTCATTCCTGGCGCGGCATCAAGCCGAAGGTTGCCGCGGAGCACGGCGCCGTGGGGTGCTTGATTTATTCCGATCCGCATGAGGATGGTTTTGTCGAAGGAGAGACGTTTCCTGGCGGACCTTATCGGCCGCTCGATGGTGTGCAGCGCGGCAGCGTCGCGGACATGCCGCTTTATCCGGGCGACCCGTTGACGCCGGGAGTGGGCGCCACCAAAGACGCGAAGAGATTGAAAGTGGAGGAAGCGCCGACGATTACGAAGATTCCGGTGCTGCCGATTTCATACGCGGACGCGCAGCCGTTGCTCGCGGCGCTGAAGGGGCGCGTGGCTCCAGAGGATTGGCGAGGCGGTTTGGGGATTACTTATCATGTGGGGCCGGGGCCGGCGAACGTGCACCTGAAAGTGAAATCGAATTGGGACATCAAGCCGCTCTACGATGTGATCGGAAAAATTCCGGGCTCGACGTTTCCCGACGAATGGGTGATTCGCGGGAACCATCACGATGGCTGGGTGAACGGCGCGGAAGATCCCGTTTCGGGGCAAATCGCGATTCTGGAAGAGGCGCGGGCGCTCGGCGAATTGGTCAAAGCCGGCTGGAAACCGAAGCGAACGATTATTTATTGCGCATGGGATGGGGAGGAGCCGGGACTGCTCGGGTCGACGGAATGGGCCGAGCAGCACTACGACGAGTTGCGGGCGCACGCGGTGGCGTACATCAATTCGGATACGAACGGACGCGGTTATTTTGAGGTGGAAGGATCGCACACGCTGGAGAAATTCAGTAACGACGTCGCCCGCGATATCACCGACCCGGAGACAAAACTCAGTGTTTGGAAGCGCGACCGGCTTCATAAGATCGCCAATGCGAAAACCACAGAGCAGCGCGAAGAAGTCCGCACACGCGCAGACCTTCGGATTCCCGCGCTGGGCTCCGGATCGGACTACACGGCATTCCTGCAGCACGACGGCGTGGCCTCGCTGAATTTCGGTTTTGGCGGGGAAGACGGCGGCGGGATCTACCATTCGATTTACGACGATTTTTACTGGTACACACACTTCAGCGATACGGAATTTGTTTATTGTGGCGCGCTGGCGCAGGCGGCCGGCACAGCCATGATGCGGATGGCGGACGCTGATGTGCTGCCGTTCGAATTCGGGGATTTTGCGGATACAGTGCAGGCTTACCTCAAGGAGCTGAAAGCCCTTGCGCAAAAGACGCAGGACCAGATTCGCGAACGCAACCGCGAGATCGATGAAGGCGTTTTTCAGGCCACCAACGACCCCAAGCGCCCGCTCGTCCCGCCCTCGGCGGAAGCCGTTCCGCCCCATTTGAATTTTGCGCCGCTAGAAAACGCGGTCGAAGTGTTGAAACGCAGCGCCGAGGAGTATCGCAAAGCATTGGAACAGGTCAATGCCAAGGGCAGCGCGGCCCCGGCATCTGCATCACTCGCGGAAGTGAACAAGCTGCTGATCGAAAGCGAACGTCGACTGACCAACGCCGAGGGGTTGCCCAACCGGCCGTGGTTCAAACATCAACTCTATGCACCCGGTTTTTACACGGGGTATGCGGTGAAGACGGTTCCTGCCGTGCGCGAAGCGATTGAACTGAAGCAATGGAAGCAGGCGGATGAGGCAATCTTGGTCGTGGCGCGTGCGCTGGAGAATGAGGCGACGCTGATTTCTTCCGCCGCGCAGAAGCTGGCGACCGCTCACTAAGGGGAGGCTTCAACGTTTGAAGTTTTGTAAGTACTGCGGCAGAGGAATTGCTGGGTCGCAGCCCTCGTCGCGAATCGGCGCGTCTGCGGCGACATGGAAGGGAATCACCCCGGCCCAGACGGGCAAGGCGTAGTCCGCGTCGTCGTCTATGGGCGGGCCGCTGCGAACCTTGGCGGAAACTTCCGTCAGCGGCAAACGCAGAATGTTGGTGGCCTTCAATTCTTTTTCGTTGGGTTGGCGCGCGTCGTTCCAGCGGCCGGGAAGAATCTTGTCGGTGAAGGCGTGCAGCGCTCCGAGTTTTTCTGTTGGCGCATCGACGATCATCGCTTTGCCGAGAGCAACGACAGAGCGGTAATTCATGGAGTGGTTGAAGACGGAGCGAGCGAGAACGAATCCATCCGCTAGCGTCACCGTGATGCAGACGGGAATTCCCTCACCGAGATTTCGCAGCATACGACTGGCGGCCGAGCCGTGAAAATATATGGCCTCGCCCACGCGCGCAAATAGCGTGGGAATGACATAAGGCTGGCCATCGACGGAAAAGCCGACGTGGCACACAAATCCTTCGTCGAGAATCTTGTAAATGCTCTCGCGGTCGTAGACGCCACGCTGCGGCTCGCGCACCACGCGAGTGCGCTCTGTCGGCGGAACAATTTCGGACACGATGCACCTCTGATAGAAACGTGGCGCGGAACCAGCTCGCTTCGCGGCCGTTCGTTTGATTTATAGCCGGCGCCACGGCGGCATGTGTAAATGCAGATGAAATGATGCTATCACGCGAAGGGATGCAAATCGGCGTGACCGGGTTCCCGACGTACAGAAAACCATTGCCAAATTGGCAGAAGTCGTTGGCGCAAGTGATTCGAGCTTGGCCGCTACAAAGCGTGCGATGCCTATGAGAGACTACTTTGTTCGAGAGAGTGATTTCTCGATGGAAAGCAGACCATGAGCACACCGGCGGTACAGGGAACGGAAAGCAAGGCATTTGATATTGCTTGGGTGAGGGAACAATTTCCTTCGCTGCAATTGCAGGTAAACGGGCGCGCGGCGGCGTTTCTCGATGGACCGGCCGGCACGCAGGTTCCGAAACAGGTCATCGAAGCAATTCAGAATTATTTTCTGAATGCGAATGCGAACACTTGCGGCGCCTTCGAAACGAGCCGTCGAAACGATGCGATGATTGCAGGTACGCGCGAGGCGATGGCGGATTTGTTCAACTGCAGCCCGAGTGAAGTCGTCTTCGGGCAGAACATGACCACCATCACCTTTGCGCTGGCGCGCGCGATTGGGCGGGAGCTGAAAGCGGGAGATGAAATCGTAGTGACCACGCTCGACCACGATGCAAACGTGGCGCCGTGGCGCGCACTCGAGGAAAAGGACGTAGTGATTCGGCAAGTGGATATTCGCGAAGAGGATTGCACGTTGGACCTCGAAGACTTGAAACGCAACATTACCGGGAAAACCAAGCTAGTGGCAGTGGGCTACGCATCAAACATGGCCGGGACGATCAATCCAGTGGCGGAGATCACCAAGATGGCGCACACGGCAGGAGCGCTGATGTTCGTGGATGCCGTGCATTACGCCCCACATGGGTTGATCGACGTGAAGGCGCTGGACTGTGATTTTCTGGCGTGCTCGCCTTACAAATTCTTCGGGCCGCACATGGGGACGCTTTATGGGAAGCAGGAGCATTTGCGCCGGTTCAAGCCATACAAGGTTCGGCCAGCGAGCGATGCCATTCCCGATTGTTGGGAGACGGGGACGCAAGTACAGGAGTTAATCGCTGGAATCGGTGCGGCTGTCGATTACATTGCAGGAGTAGGGAAGCACTACGATTCGAACGCGAAAAACCGGCGAGAGGCATTACAGGCGGCTTATCGCGCGACAGTGCCCTACGAACGAACACTGCTGACGAAACTTCTGGAAGGCCTGCAAAGCATTCGCGAGGTGAAAGTTTACGGAATCACCGATCCGAAACGCTTTGGTGAGCGCTGCGCCACGATCTCCTTGTGGATCGGTGAGCACCATCCGACGGAGATCGCGAAGTTCCTTGGCGATCGCGGCATTTTCACCTGGGACGGAAATTTCTACGCCATGAATCTTTCCGAACGTCTGGGAGTGGAGCCAAAAGGCGGCGTACTGCGCATCGGGCTGGTGCACTACAACACGGCGGACGAGGTGGAACGTTTATTGAAAGCACTAAGAGAATTTTCTGCACGCTAGGACGTGCCGCCCCGAGTCCTGAAAAGACAAATTTACATCGAACGAGAACCATGACCAAACGACCGAAACCGATTGTATTGACCGTGTTGGATGGATGGGGATACCGCGCGGAGACCAAGGGAAACGCCATCGCTTTGGCTCGGAAACCAGCTTACGACGAGCTGATTCGCAATTTTCCAAGCACACTGATTCACACCTCGGGCCCCTTCGTGGGTTTGCCTGAAGGGCAAATGGGCAACAGCGAGGTCGGTCACATGAACATGGGCGCGGGACGAATCGTGCACATGGATATCACGCGGATCGATTTGATGATCGCCAACAAGCAATTGCAAAACGTGCCGCTGTTTCAGCAGGCGGTGGAACGCGGGCGGCAGCGGCAACTGCACTTCCTGGGATTGCTGAGCGATGGCGGCGTGCACTCTCATATCAATCATTTGTTCGCGCTGTTGGAGATGGCCAAGCAGCAAAAAGTGGAAAAGGTATTTGTGCATTGTTTCATGGACGGCCGGGACACGCCGCCGAATAGCGGACGTGATTACCTGCGGCAATTGCAACAGAAGATGCGCGAGCTGGGCGTAGGCGAAATCGCGACGCTGGTGGGGCGCTATTACGCAATGGACCGCGACAACCGCTGGGAGCGCGTGGAACTGGCGTATCGCGCGCTGGTGCATGGGGAAGCGGAGACAAGGACCAGCGATCCGGTAGCTGCGCTGCAGCGGAGTTACGAGCAAGGCGTGACCGACGAATTTGTGAAACCAATCGTGGTGACGAAGGGTAGCGGGCCGGCGGCTACTCCTGTTGGGCTGATTCGCAGCGAGGACACGGTGATTTTCTACAATTTCCGCGCCGACCGCGCACGGCAAATGACGAAAGCGCTGGCAGAGCCGGGATTTGACAAGTTTGTGGATGAAAAGCGGCCGGAGAATCTTTTCTTCGTGGCGGTGACGCAGTATGAAAAAACGTGGCCGTGGCTGAAGTACGTCCTCGCGCCGGAAAAACTGGAGCATATCCTGGCGCAAGTGTTCGCGGAGTTGCAGTACAAGAATCTGCGCACGGCAGAGACGGAGAAGTACGCCCACGTGACCTATTTTTTCAATGGCGGCGTGGAAAAGCCGTTTGGCGGAGAAGAGCGGATTTTGGTGCCGTCACCGAAAGTGGCGACGTATGATTTGAAGCCGGAAATGTCCGCGGCGGGAATTACTGACACAGTGGTGAAAGCGATCGAGAAGGGCGAGTTCGACGCCATCATTATGAATTATGCGAACGCCGACATGGTGGGACATTCGGGGAAATTAGAAGCGGCGATCAAAGCGGTGGAAGCCGTGGACGCGGGGCTGGCGCGAATTTATCAGGCGATGAAGCCGCGCGGGGGAGTGTGGATTATCACCGCGGACCATGGAAACGCCGAAACGATGATCGATCCCGCGACCGGGGGGCCGCACACGTATCACACCACGAATCCGGTGCCGCTCATTCTGGTGAGCGAGGACGAAAAGGTGAAATTGAAGCGCGGCGGGTCGCTGCGGGACATTGCACCGACCATGCTGAGCGTGCTGGGGCAGCCGCAGCCGGCGGATATGACCGGCAACGATTTGCGCATTGTTTCATGACCTGCCAATGAAGCGCACAAAGCCTGCTGAGACAAAACTGGTGATTTGCGTGTGGCACTCGTTTACGGAGTGGCGGCCGAAGCCGTTGATAGCGGAGGCGATTCGAAAGCGCTGGCCGGAGATGCGCGTCGTGCACCTGCCGGATTACGACAAATTGCCGGAGGAATTGCCGGACACAGACATTTTTGTAGGTTATTCGCTGCGCGCAAAGCAATTGAAGGACGCCAAGAAGCTCAAGTGGATTCATTCGACGGCTGCGGGAGTGGCGCAATTGATGTATCCCGAGCTGCGTGATTCGGGGATCCTGGTGACGAACCCGAGCGGTGTGTTTTCCGTGCCGATGGCGGAGCACACCATGGGATTGCTGCTGGCGCTGGCGCGAAATTTTCCGGATTCCGTGCGGCAGCAGGATCGCGCGAATTGGTCGCAACAGGAGTTGTGGGACAAGCCTCAGCACCTGACAGAAGTGAATGGGCAAGTGCTGCTGATTGTGGGTTATGGCTCGATCGGGCGGGAACTGGCGAAACGCGCGAAAGGGTTTGAGATGCGTGTGTGGGGAGTGACGCGCTCGGGCCAGGGAGACAGCGCGCACGCGGAGCGGATTTTTCCCGCCGCAAAACTGCACGAAGCGCTGCCCGGGGCGGATTACGTGGTGATTGCCGCACCGGAGACGGCGGAGACGAAACATCTTATTGGAGTGGCGGAGATGGCCAGGATGAAGCGCGGCGCGCGACTAATCAATGTGGGACGCGGGTCGTTGCTGGATGAAAAGGCGCTAATCAGCGCACTCGAGACCGGGGCGTTGGGCGGGGCGGCGATTGATGTGGCGGAAACGGAACCGCTGCCGGCGGACAGCCCGCTCTGGAAGGCGCCGAGCCTTTTTATCACGCCGCATACCAGCGCGTTGAGCGACCGGCTTTGGAAACGCCAGGCAGCGATTTTGGCGGAATTGCTGGAGAGGTGGTTTGATGGTAGAGAGATGCTCAACCAGGTGGATTTGGGGCGAGGATACTGAAGACGTTTTCAGTCGTGAGTTCTAAGTTCTAAGTAAGCTGTACCAGAAAGCCCAGGGCCGCTTTCGAAGAACACGAGGCCTTCACGGGAAAGCATTTGCCAAGACGCGACGGTTGAGATGCTTCGCTGCGCTCAGCATGACACGCGTTAGGATGGGTGAGTGGGAGACGCGCGTAATCTACAGCTCGATTCCGGTCCCTGAACTTGTAACTTGCAACTAGGACTAAAGGCCGTTGTCAGTCGCCGACGCCGGCTTTGGTGGCTTGGTAGCCTTCGCGCGCGTAAACCTGAAATTTCTGCTTCTTTCCCTTCTGGTCGACGATCGTCAGCGGACCACCGTCGGGAGCGACGAGTTCCACTTTAACTTTGTGGAATTTGCCGTCTTTCGCGCCGCTGGAGGGTGTGAAAGAAATGCTGTACTGGTGGCGGAGAAAAGCGGCAACGCTGCGGAAAATGTCGGGGATTTCGCCGTCGAACTGTGGGAACCACGCGAATCCACCGGTTTGCTGCGAAAAAGTACGAAGCTGATTCTCGGCTTGCAGATAATCCATATGCGCGCCGAGAGAGCCGCGCGTTTCGAGAAAGTTCGTCCAGGTTTTACCCAAGCCGACGCAGAAGATGGGAACGTCACTTCCACGAAGAGCTTTCATTGTTTGATCGAGAGTGTGCTTGGAAAAGGTGTCCACACCGCTGGCTAGCAGAAGAATGGATTTTTTCCCTTTCACGTCCTTGAGGCGCTCGGTCGTCTCGATCAGCGCATCAAACACATTGGATTCGCTGAAACCCGGGAAATAAAGATGGTAGATGGCGTTGCGGACTTCGTCTTTGTCTTGTGTAAAGTCCACCTCGATGCGAGTTTTCATGTCGAACGTTTCGAGAGCCACCCAGTCCTTCTGCTGCAGATTCGGGAAAAGGGCGTCGGCCCAGTATTTGGCATAAGCGGCGAACCAGCCGTACGCGTTTCCGCTGAATTGCATGAGCACGACTATGGTAATGGGTGCCTCAGTTGGTCCGAAATTGGTAATAGCTTGTGGCACGCCGTCATCCAGAACACGGAAATTCTCTTTTTTGAGGTTGGGGATGAGGTCGCCATGCTGCGTGGCAGCCACCACGTCGAGCGTCACGACGGGCACGTCAACGCTGATGCTGACGTCGGATTGCGGCGGTTGCTGTCCTGGGGCCGGAGTTTGCGGCGGCGTGGGTTTCTGTTGCTGCTGAGGCGGAGGAGGCCCGCCCTGCGGGCCGGTGGGAGCTTGAGCAAGAGCAGGCCGTTCACTGACCGGCATCAGCAGAAGAGCGGGCAAAGCCAAGAACAAAAGTTTCGAAGCCATTCGTCCCATCGTTCCTACCTCGTTAGCGCAGAGAAGTGCAATCCAACTGTATTCTCGTCTTCCTGCATCCCACGGCTCTGGCCAAGCGGTTGAGTTTAGGCAATGCGCCAGCAATGACCGGGCCGGGTCTCCATACCTGCATGTTAGTATGAAGCACGTTGGGTGCAAAACGTTAGCTGGCTGGTGCGGCCAGATGGTGGCCATTTCGCTGAGGAGGGTGGATTCGTGAATTGGAATGGGGTGGTGCAAGTTATCGCAGGGGCGGGGGCTCTGCTATTGGCTGCAAGCATTCCGGCGTCGGCGCAAGGAATCCCGCCAGCGGCGCCGGCGAGAGCGGCCAGTGGCTCTCCCCTGAATGACCCTCCGCCGATTGCGAGAGAGGCGCGCGGCTGGCTGGCGGACTTGATCAAGATCAACACCTCCAACCCGCCGGGGAACGAACAACTCGCGGCCATGTATGTAGCTGGAGTGCTGCAGAAGGAAGGGATCAAACCGGAAATGCTGGATCTGGCGCCGGGAAGAAGCGCGGTCGTAGCGCGTCTGCGCAGCTCGGTGGTGCCAGACCCCTCGAAATCGCTACTTCTGGTGGCCCATTTGGACGTGGTGCCGGTGGACAAGGCGCGGTGGACGGTCGATCCGTTCGGAGCGGTGATTAAGGACGGCTATATGTATGGCCGCGGCGCCATCGATGATAAAGGCATGCTGGCCGCGAACCTCGCGGTGTTCATTGGCTTGAAGCGGACGAACGCGCATCTGAACCGTGATGTGATTTTTCTGGCGACCGCTGATGAAGAACAGAGCGCAGACGCCAGCATCCGGATGCTCATTGCGAAATACTGGGACAAATTTGCGGCGGGCTTTGCGATCAACGAAGGCGGCAACGTTTTTCTGAAAAACGGCAAAGTGCAGTACATCGGCGTGCAGGCAAGCGAGAAAGTGGCGGTGAATGTCGCGGTGATTGCGCGCGGAACGTCGGGCCATGCTTCGCAGCCGACGAAGGATAATCCAGTGGTGCACCTGGCCGGGGCCATCACGAAGATCGGTACTTATTCCGCCCCGGTGCACTTCACAGCGATTGTCCGGCGGTACTTCGAGGGCATCGCACCGCTGGAAGACGACGAAATCGCGAAGTGGATCCGTTCGGTGGACACGCCGGACCGCGGCGAACACGCGCAACGCGTGGTGTCCGATGCCAGCCCGCTGTGGAATGCGATGTTGCGCGATACGATCGCGCCAACGGTGCTCTCGGCGGGCGTAGCTAACAACGTGATTCCCGCGGAGGCGCGCGCGAATCTGAACGTGCGGCTCTTGCCGGGAGATTCGATCGGCACGGTTGTGAATGATCTGAACAAACTGGTGAATGATCCGGCGGTAAGGCTGGAGGTGCAGCCAAACGCGGGACTGGCGGCCCCGCCGTCTTCGCTGGAATCGGATTTTTACAACTTGATCTGCCGGGTAGCTTCGAAGGAATTTGATGGCGCGCCTGCGTTGCCGTTTCAGTCGACGTGGTTAACGGACTCCGCGCAGTTGCGGCTGCACAATGTGCAGGCCTACGGGCTTGTGCCATTTCCCCTGACTCAGGAAGATTTGAGGCGCATGCACGGCGATGACGAGCGGATTCCCCTGGTGGCTTTCGACAAGGGAGTAGGTGTGCTGACGAAAATTGTGACGGAGTTTGCGGTCACGCGTTACTAACCAAACGGCCGCTAAGAGAAATTCAAAAAGAAAATCGCACGGACAAAGCTTCCGTTGAATAATAGAAAGCCAGAAAGTTCAATCCGTCCTCGGAAGAAGGCATGAATTTTCGTCACTCGAAGATTGTGTGCACCATCGGACCGGCAACCTGTTCGCCGCGG
>WNFW01007693.1_pt1 | contig 14073 bp, 11 predicted proteins | sample 5400131 | NCBI WGS metagenome assembly WNFW01 (sample SAMN13153362, study PRJNA577476) | soil metagenome | isolation source: 20 cm soil or saprolite under grassland replicate 1 | place: USA:California | collected 2016-06-15 | reverse complement strand
ACCGACGCGAAGACGACGGGATGCGCGGCCAATGCCGTCCTCGCCCCCCGCAGCGCCTCACCCACCCACCGCATGCGTTCATTTTACGGTTTCGTTGAAGTGAGAAAATAGTCGGCGTAGCACGGCACCGGTTTGCGTCGACCCGGATTTCCACATGAACGCATTCGTCGCGATCTTGTTCGCAAGCCTGCTTTCGCGCCTCGGCTACCAAATGGCGCGAAGCCCGGTGCTCCCCAGCTTTGCCGCCGATCTCGGCGCCTTACCCGAGCTGATCGGCATCATCGTCGCAGCCTCGACCATCACCGGGGTCTTCGTCAAGCTGCCAGCGGGCGCGCTTTCCGACGTGCTCGGCAAAAAGCGCATGATGGTTCTCGGCGCACTGTTCTTCGCGCTCCCGCCGTTCCTCTATCCCTTCGTCCACGATGCTTGGTCGCTGCTCGCGCTGCGGTTCGTTCACGGCTTCGCCACCGCGATCTTCTCTCCGGTCGCCTCGGCCTATGTGGCTGGCCTCGCCGAAAGGGGGCGCGGCGCTCGGCTCGGCTGGTTCTCGTCGGCCAACGACATCGGCGCGACCGCGGGGCCGCTCATCGGCGGCTTCGTCTTGTATTTCACCGCCAGCTATTCGGTGACCTATCTCACGGTCGGCGCGCTCGGCGTGCTTACGTTCATCGTGGTGTTGCTGTTGCCGGATCTCGAACGCACGGCGGCGCGCGAGGCGAAGACTTTCGCAGCGCGCGCGGCGGAGTTCCGGCAGGGTGTCGCCGAGGTGTTCAAGACACCGCCGATTTTCGTCGCGGCGGGCATCGAAGCCGTCATGTACCTCGGCTACGGCGCCTTTCTCGGCTTCCTGCCAATCTACGCCAAGAAGGTAGGGCTCAATGAGGCCGAGATTGCAATCATCCTCGGCGCGCAGCTAGCTGTAGCCATGGCGGCGAAGCCGATCACCGGACGCGTGTCTGATCGGGTGGGGCGAATACCAGTCATCGTCATCGGCCTCCTGCTCTGTGCTACCGCGCTTCCGCTGATCTTCCGGAGCGAAAGCCTGACGGCTTTCGTTCTTGCAGCGCCGCTGCTTGGTCTTGGCGTCGGCGCGGTCACGCCGGTCACCAATGCACTTATCGCCGACCTCGCCTCAGCACGGCGCCTCGGCGCCGCCATGGGCGTGTTCGGAACCGTCTGGGACATCGGCGAAGCAGCGGGCCCCATGATCGCGGGCTTCCTGATTGGGCGATTGGGCTATGCGGCGACCTTCGACGTGCTCGCCGCCATAACCGCCGCGGTCACGCTCGGACTGATAGCGCTGGTGCGCGATCCGAAGCACGCGCGTCCTTGACACCCGCAAGGCGGCGATGCTCCACTGAGGCTCGCCGATGAACTACTTGGTTCTCGCAGCAGGCCTCGCGTTCCTCGGCGTCGCCCACGCCGGCCACGAGTTTCCGTTCTATCCGTCGTTCTATCCGCAGGAGATCACGGTCGAAGCGCTCGATGCGCAGACCGCGGCGCAGCGGCTCGCCAAGGGGACGCTGCACGCTTACGCCGGCACGCTGGAAACCGATCCGGCGAAGACCGCCGCGGTCGCTTCCCTCGGCGGCTACGTGATTGCCAGGGTGGACCGCGACGCGTGCGCAGCGGCACGCGGCTTGAAGCCGGCGCTTCCCGCGGGCGCGGTCTGGCATCCGTACCCCGTCACTCCGTTTCATGCCGACTACCTGCACCACGCCGATCGGGCCGAAGCGGCACGCGCGACAACCGGAGAGCAGAAAAAGTTCTCTGGAGAGCTTGAGATCATCGATGTGGGCGCGCTCATGGCCAAAGCAAGCGCGCGTTACAGCGGCTGGCCGGGACCGCCGTGGTTGAGACAAGGCTGGCTTCACGCTTATCTCCTGCTCGCGCCCGCGGTGACTGACGTGCGCATCGAGAATGCAGCGCGGCGTCTGATGCGCGGCGATTATCGAAGTCTAGAAGAACGCATCAATCTCGAGCGAAATCTCGTCGAGCTGCTGCAAGCTCGCTGCGAGCGTGTCGTGCTCGGCTATACCGTGCGGCGCGAGCACTATGGCGCGGACTATTCTCAAGGGGTGGAGAATGTCGGCTACGACGCGCTCGAGGGTCTTGCGTCGGCGATTTTTCCGCGCACGGTCAAGCTGCGGGACTTTCCGTGGAACGGCTGGCTCAACGTGGCGGCGCCGGCGCCGCCTTCCAGCGCGTGGAATCCCGTGGCCGGAGGTTTCGGCGATGCGTTCGGACGCCTGGTGTGGTCGGCGCTTTCCGATCCCGCGTTCCTTCCTTCGCCGCACGGCGGCGGCTGGATCGAGAATCGCGTGAGCGCCTCCGTCGAGAAGAGTCAAAAGCCGATCGCAGTGCCCGCAGGCGCGCTCTTTTCTGCCGGGCGCGGCAAGACGGCCACAGCGCGCATCGTCTACCGCGTGCGCAACTCGGCCTTCCACGACGGCACATCGATGAGCTTCGCGGACCTGGTTTATGCCTACACTTTCATGAATCCGGAACAGCTAAGAGGCGTACGCCTGTTGCGTGTGGACACCGAGACGCTCGCATTCGGCGAAGACAAGCTGAGCTACGAAGTGCCGGTGGTCGAGGTCTACCTCGACGGCGTAGCGGACGGCGATGCGGCAAGCGTGGCGCCGCCGTGGACTACGTTGCCCTGGCATCTGCTTGCGCTGTTTGGGGAGGGAGCCCGCCGCGGCTATTTCACGCTTTCAGAGTTCGATCCGGTGCGCGACGCGGCGCTGGTGCGCAAGCTCGCCGAGCTGGCGCGCGAGCTGGAAGAGCGCGCGTACGTTCCACCTGCATTGGTACCTTATGTGAATGCACAAGAGGCTCGCGCCCGCTACCGTGCGCTGCGCGAGTTCCACGCAGCGCACGGCCATTGGCTCGTCACCAACGGCCCCTACGTGCTCGAGCGCTGGGATGGGGCGAAGGCGGTGCTCGGCGTGTTCCGCGATCCGACCTACCCGAAGGGAATCGGCAGCTTCAACGCCTACGCCGTGCCGCTCAAGGCGCATGTGACGCGGATCGAGCGCCGCGCCTCTGGCGCGGAGGTCCACATCGAAACCGAGCGGCTGGAGCGCGAGGGGCGCGACGTGCGGATCGTGCGCGGCTTTCCGGAGAAAAAGCAGGCGGCGGTCTGCCGCTACCTGCTCATCGGTCGTGATGGCGCGGTCGCAGCCGCAGGCGAAGTGCGCGCCGGCGCCGAAGGCAGGTGTCGTCTGCAGTTAAAACCAGGGGGGAACCGGCTCGTGCTCGCCGCCGTGCTCGAGGGCAGCGCTGCGAACGCGCCGATCAGGATCGTGCCGTGGGAGTAGACTGTCATGGCCGTACGACAAGAGGAGGAATCATGGACAAGGAATTGCTGCAGGAGCGCCGCGGCTTTCTGAAACAGTTCGGCGCGACGCTGGGGGCGGCAGGCCTCGGGGCCGCCGGAGTCGGGACCGCGCATGCCGCGGCCAAACCCAAGGGCAACATCCCCGACCGGCCGGTCAAGGTCGGTCACACCACGTTTCTTACCGGCCCGGCGGAGCTTCTGGGCGGCCCGGGCCAGCGCGGACATGTCCTCGCCCAGGAGGAAATCAATGCGCAGGGCGGCCTGCTCGGCAAGCGCAAGATCGAGACGATCTTCGCTGACGAGGCCGCCGGGACCGACGGCAACGTGAAGGAACTGCGGCGCATGAAGCTGTCGGAGAACATCGAGCTCTTCACGGGGGTCATTTCGAGCGGCAACACCCCCGCCCTCGGGCCGGTGGCGGAGGAGCTGAGGGTGCTCACGCTGTTCAACGACGGCTGCACCGACTTCCTGTTCGACAAGGCGGTGCCGAACCCGAAGTACACCTTCCGGGTGACCAACATCCAGTCTGCGGACGGCGTCACTGCTGCCATCGGCGCCGCGACGCACTGGCCCAAGGTGCGGCGCATCGCGTCGCTGCAGCCCGATTACAGCTACGGGCGCAATGTTTTCGAGCACTTCGTGCTCGCGCTGGGCAAGCTGCTGCCCGGAATAGAGGTCGTCTCCGAATCGTGGCCCAAGCTGGGCACCACGGATTTCACGTCGCACATCACCAAGATCCTCTCGACCAAGCCAGATCTGCTGATTGCCGGCGTGTGGGGCGGCGACTACGTCGCGTTCTACAAGCAGGCGCTTCGCTACGGGTTGTTCGACAAGATGAAGGTCGCCACCACGCTCGCCTTCGGCGGCTACCCGCACGCGATCGGCAAGGATCACCCCGAGGGCGTGCTGGCCGGCGTGCACGCGAATTACCACTTTCTCTATCCTTCAGGCGACCGCTGGCCGGTCAACAAGAGCTTCGTCGAGCGCTACCACAAGCGCTGGAAGGAGTATCCGAGCTTCGAGTCCGACGGCGCCTACACTGCGCTCTATCTCTATAAACAGGCGGTGGAGAAGGCAAACCAGCTCGTCGGCGGCTGGCCCGATGACGAGGCGATCATCGCGATGCTCGAGGGAACGGGAATCGATGCGCCGGCGGGCTACCTCTATCTCCGCGCCGACAATCACCAGGGTTACAAGGACGCGGTGACGGGCTTGAGCAAGAACCTGCCGGGATACGATTTTCCGGTCTGGGATTCGGCGAGCATCGTCTCGATCCCGATCCGCAGCATCACCGCGCCGCCCAACTGGCCGAAGCCCGGCCAGGGACATAACGAGTCGACTGCGGCGGCCGACTGGATCAAGAAGACCTGGCCGGCAGCAGGGAAGGCGTGACGCACTGATCTTTGACCGGGGTGGCGTGGGCCGCCCCGGCGGTGCGTCTTAGAAGAAGAAGGCGATGGAAATCGTCGCGCTACAAGTTCTCAATTCGCTGTTTTACGCCGCGGTGCTGTTCCTCATCGCCGCCGGGCTCAGCCTGATCTTCGGGGTGATGGGGATCGTCAACATGGCGCACGGCAGCTTCTACGCCCTTGGCGCCTACGTCACCGCCTGGTCGGTGGGCGCGGCTGCGGCCACGCTTCCCCCGGCCGCGCTGTTTATCTTCCTGCTGCTCGGCGCGATCGCGGTCGCGTTGGTCGGGCTGATGATCGAGCCCACCTTGATCCGGCCGTTCTACCGGCGGCAGGAGGAGTATCAGCTGCTCGTCACCTTCGGCCTGCTGCTGGTTCTCGAGGATGTCATCCGGCTGCTGTGGGGCGGGACCCCGCTTACCGCGAGCGGGCTCGTGGACTCCCTCGGGCTCGTTCGTATCGGGGGGCTGCCCTATCCCGTCTACAACCTGCTGATGATCGGAGTCGGAGCCGTCGCGGCGCTCGCTCTGTGGGCGTTCGTGTACCGCACCAAGTTCGGCGTGCTGCTGCGTGCCACGGCGCAGGACCGGCGCATGGCTGCGGCGCTGGGGATCGACGTCGGGCGGATCTACGCCCTCGCCTTCGGCCTGGGCTGCTTCATGGCGGGGCTCGGCGGCGCCATTGTCGTTCCGAGCCAGGCCGCGGTGCTCGGCATGGGAGTGGAAGTGCTGGTCATCGCGTTCGTGGTGGTCGTGATCGGCGGCCTGGGCAGCCTCGAGGGCGCCCTGGTGGGCGCGCTGATCGTGAGCGCCCTGAGAACGATCACCATCCAGTTCTGGGAGGAATTCGAGCTTGCGGCGCTGTACCTGATCGCCGCGATCGTGCTCCTCATCCGGCCCACCGGCCTCTTTGGGAGGAGGGCGTGAAGCTCGCCGTTCCCATCCTGATCGTTCTTGCCCTGGTGCCCGTGGTCGCGAGCACGTATCAGACCCAGCTTCTCACCTACGGCCTGACGCTCGCGATCGCCGCGCTCGGGTTCAATCTCCTGCTCGGCTACACCGGGCTGCTCTCGTTCGGGCATTCCGCCTACTTCGGCGCGGGCGCCTACGCCGTGGCGCTCATGATGCGCTATCTCGGCGTCTCGTCGATGGAGCTCTTCCTCCTGGGCGGGATCGTATGCTCGGCCGCGCTCGCGGCGCTGTTCGGCGTGGTGTGCGTGCGCCATACGCGGATCTTCTTCGCCATCCTGACCCTCGCGCTTTCGCAGGTGCTGTGGACGCTCGCCTACAAGTTCTTCTGGATCACCGGAGGCACCGATGGGCTGCGCGTGCCGTTCTCGAAGCTGACCTTGCTGGGCGGGCTCATCGGTTTCCCGGGCGCCGACGCATTCGCGAGGTTCATCAGCTTCTACTATTACTACGTGCTGGTCGTGTTCTGCGTGTGCACAGCGCTCATGTGGCTGATCGTCCATTCCCCGTTCGGCAAGACGCTGCAGGCGATCCGCGACAACGAGACCCGGGCGCGCTTTCTCGGCGTGCGGATCTGGCGCTACCGCTGGCTGGCGTTCCTCGTGTCGGGGATCTTCACCGGCCTGGCTGGCACTCTCTGGGTGCCGCTCAACGGGCTGACCACCCCGGACGTCCTGTACTGGCCGCAGTCCGGCAAGATCGTGTTCTTCGCGGTGCTCGGGGGGTTCCGCAACTTCTCGGGCCCGATCGTCGGGGCGGTGCTCTTCAACTACCTCGAGGTCTACGCTATCGCGCTCACCGAATACTGGCAGATCACGCTCGGCGCGATCCTGATCATCCTGGTGACCTTCCTGCCGGCGGGAATCGTCGGCACCGCGCAACGCCTGTCGGCGAAGTTCAAATGAATCTTTTGCGGACCGAAGCCCTCAAGAAGCACTTCGGCGAAACGCGCGCCGTGGACGGGGTGAATTTCACCGTCAACGAAGGCGAATTCCTCTCGCTCGTCGGCACCAACGGCGCGGGCAAGACCACGCTGGTCAACCTGATCAGCGCGTTCCTCGCCCCCGACAGCGGCAGGATCTTCATCGGCGACCGCGACATCACCCATGCGTCGGTGGAAGAGCGCATCCGGGCGGGGATCGCGCGCAGCTTCCAGCTCGTGAACCTGTTCGACGATCTGTCGGTGCTCGACAACGTGGCGCTCGCGATCTTCGCGCGCGAAGGCAAGACCAAGCGGATTCTTGCGCTCGCGGAGCGCGATGCCGCGGTGACCCGCGAAGCGTCGGATCTGCTCGGCGAGTTCGGCCTCGACGGCAAGTCGGAGGGGCGCGCCGGAGGGCTCGCGCAGGGCGAGCGCAAGCTCCTCGACGTGGCGGTCGCCTACGCGCTGCGCCCCAGGCTGCTGTTCCTCGACGAGCCGACCAGCGGCGTCAGCACGCGCGACAAGGCGCAGATCATGGACACGGTGTCTGCGGTGGTGCGAGGCGGCGGCATAACGGCCGTCGTCATCGAGCACGACATGGACGTGGTGTTCAAGTACTCCGATCGCGTCGTCGTGATGCATGAAGGCAGGTTCCTCGCCGACGGCCCGCCCGGAGAGATCCGCCAAAACAGCGACGTGGCCAAGTATCTGCTCGGGACCGACGTCTGACCATGCTGGAAGTGAAGAACATCCATGCCTGGCGTGGGCCGGCGCACGTCCTGCACGGGGTTTCGTTGAGCGTTCGCAGCCACGAAGTGGTTCGGGCAAGACCACGACCATGGAAAGCATCATGGGCTTTGTGCCGGTCAAGTCCGGCCAGATCCTGTTTCACGGCGAGGAGGTGACTTCGCTTCCGGTGCACTCGCGTGCGCGGCGCGGCATGGGCTACGCGCCCGAAGGCTCCGAGATCTTCCCCGAGCTCACGGTGGCGGAGAACATGATGATCAGCCGCTGGATGTCGGCAAAAGCGAAACGCAAGCTTGAAATCGGGGACATCGAGGAGCGCGTATTCGCGGTTTTCCCGGAAGTGCGCGAGCTGATGCGCCGCCAGGGGATGAACCTGAGCGGCGGCCAGCGCAAGATGGTCGCCATCGCGCGCGGGATGGCGCTCGCCCCGACGCTGCTGCTTCTGGACGAGGCGTTCGAAGGTCTAGCCCCGGTCGTCGTCAAGCGCTTCCGCGATGCGGTGCTCAAGATCGAGGACCTGGGAATCTCGCTCCTGATCGCCGAGTCGAATCTCGCCAACGCGGCGCGCATCGCGGACCGGCTCTACGCGATCGACCGCGGCGAGATCATCTTCGAGGGCAGGCCCGAGCAGGCGCTCGAGGACGAGAACGTCATGAAGGCCCTGCGGGGCTGAGCATTCCGATACGTAAAAAGGGCCAGAGCAATTTGCTCTGACCCTTTTCGTCTGCGCGGGCGGCTACTGACAGAGGAAACCGTGATCCTGAATGTTGCCGCCGCCGAGCAGTGGACCGGGGTTCGAATATGCGCCGCTGATCGTGAACGTGTCGCGACCCGCCCCGGGGTCGGCGTTGTCGGCCGTGTCGACTTGGAACCCAAAGCCGTTCTGGTCATTACCTTCGAAGTGGCTCTGGCCGGACAAGCACTCGGTGAAGTTGAAGATCACGGTTCCATGAACGGTTTCACCCGTGCTGTGATCCTTCAGCGTCAGATGTCCGCGGTTGGGCTGGCCGCCTGGTCCGGCGACGAAACCGAACGTCGCCTTTCCGCTACCGCCTGCTCCAGGGATCCAGCCGGCGCCGCTGACCCAGTTCTCGCCCGGGGACCAGCCGGCGGCGCAGTCGATCTTGGCGTCAGCGTTCCCGAGGGCGACGTCGGCGATCGGCTGCCCGGTGATCGTGTCATGCGTCAACACGTGCAGCGCGTTCACAATGAGCTCGCCGGACGTTTCTCCGACCGTCGGCACCTGCTCGTTGATGACCACGCTTCCGTTCGACAACGTAACGGTCTGATTGGCTGCGCCGGTCACGGTGATCGGTTGACCGTTGATCACGAGATTGATGCTCCGGGCCATGAGGAAATCGCTGCTGATCTGGTTACCCGACACCGTCAGGCCGACGGCGCCCATCGCGGCGTGGGCTCTAGTGTCCGCGCCGGTGCCGATGACGACGCTCGAGAGCGCGCTGGCAGCAAGGGTAACCACGCCGCCCGTCGCGCTGCCCGGGATGTCACCGACGGATAGAGCGGCATCGGCCTCTCCTCCCGAGATGGACAGCGAGTTGGTGGCGGCGCGAATCGTCGTGCCGGTGGCCGTCACCGTCACCACTGCGCCCGTGGCGTCACCGCCATACGTTGCGCCGTTCGCCGAAGACATGAGCGCGAGGTTCAATCCAGCAGTTACCGTGGCAAGCAGCACTAAGTTCTTCATTTAGCTCTCTCCTGTGTAGGTGGAACTCCATTCCCCTCGCGGTTGAACGCAAACCCCGTGCCCGCGTGCGGGCTCGCACCATCGATTTCAAGGCGAACGTGGGCAAGTGGCGGTGCGGACAAGAGAAACCGCCGCCGGCGAACGCACCAACCCGAACAGATCTGGCCGCGAGCTATGGCGCACACACCATGGCGTCGTCGCCAGAGCTTGCGCCGATGGTTACGGCACCCGGAAATCCGCCGCGTCGAGCGCGTAGCGCTTCATCTTGAGGTGGAGGGTCTTGTAATCCACTCGGAGAAGCCGAGCTGCTTCACTCTTATTGCCACGCGTGGCGTGAAGAGCCAAGCGTATCGCCTGTCGCTCCGCCTCGGCGGCGGTGCGGTCGGCGAGCTCCTTCAGCGAGAAGCGCGTCTCCTGTCGTCGCCGTCTCACATGGCGGAACGCACGCAAGCCGCGTACCAATGCGTACGCCAAGGCAAAGTTGCCGGAGGTAAGGCGACGCTACCCGGGTGGGCAGACCAGAGTTACCGGCAGATCACGACGCGCGCGACTCCCTGAACAGCGCCGCGTCGATGCGGTACTGCTTTAGCTTGAGGTACAGCGTTTTGTAGTCGGTTCGAAGGAGCCGCGCCGCTTCGCTCTTGTTGCCGCTGGTGAGCTGGAGGACCCGGCGGATCGCGTCCTGCTCGGCCTGCGCTGCGGCCGCGTCCGCGATCTCCTTCAAAGAGCAATCACCGGGCGCCGGCGCTTCGCGCAGTGCGGCCGTCGCAGGCGAGTCGACGGGAATGACCGAGAGGTGCGCCGGCTCGATGACATCCGCAGCGAGGAGAACGGCGCGGCGAATGACGTTCCTGAGCTCGCGCACGTTGCCTGGCCAGTGATACCGCAGAAGGACCTGCGCCGCCGCTTCCGAGATCTTGCGGCAGGGGCGGCCGAGCTCCATGCCGGCTTCCGGGAGAAACTCGCTCGCCAGGTGGAGGATGTTGTCCCGCTCCCTGAGCGGCGGCAGGGTGATCGCGAATTCGTTCAGGCGGTAATAGACATCCTGCCGGAACCGGCCAGCCCGCGCTTCGCGCTCGAGGGGGACATTGGAGGCGGCGATGATCCGCGCGAGCACCTGGACCGGGCGCTTGCTGCCGAGTGGCTGGACTTGTCGCTCCTGCAACGCACGCAGGAGCTTCGCCTGCGTGGGGAGGGGGAGGTTGACGATCTCATCGAGGAACAGCGTCCCCCCTCCGGCAAGCTGGAACTGCCCCTCCTTTCGCTGATGCGCACCCGTGAACGCGCCCTTCTCATGGCCAAACAGCTCGGACTCGATCAGGGTGTCCGGTATGGCGCCGCAGTCGACAGCGACAAACGGCTTTTCGCGTCGGGCGCTCAGCTGATGGATCGCCCGGGCGACGAGCTCCTTGCCAGTGCCGGTCTCGCCCTCGACGAGGACGGTGAGCGGGGAGTCGGCCACCTGCTTGATCTGCTCGACAATCTTCTCCATCTGCCCATTCGCGCCTATCAAAAATCGCAGAGGGCTCTCGGTGACCTGGTTCGTCTCCCGCAGCTCGCGCGTGCGCTCCTCGACGATGGCCTCGAGTTCGTTGAGGTGGCGCTCCACCGCCAGCTGCTGGCCCTTGACCGCACGGCGCAACGACCCGACGAAGTAATCGCGATCGATCGGCTTGCGGATGAAGTCGTAGGCCCCGGCGCGCAGGGCCTGCACCACCAGGTCGTGCTCGCCGTACCCGGTGATCATCAGGGTGGGTGTGTCGGGGCGGTGCGTCCGGATCTCGGCCAGGAGCTCGAGACCGTCCATTCCCGGGATTTTGATGTCGGTGACTATCGCGTCGTAGTCACGGGCCGTGATCCGGTCGAGTGCGACCGCCCCCGACTGAGCCGTGTCGACCGTCAATCCGGTCATGCGCATCTGCAGGGCCTCGGGAAGCGCCTGCAGCAGGGCGGGGTCGTCGTCGACGATGAGCACGTGACCCTCACTCATGGCTCGCCCCGCCTTCGCGCCCGAGCTTCACCACGATCAGCTCCAGTTCGCTGACGCAACGGCCGAGGGCCGAGCGCCGGTCTTTCTCCCGGCGATTCAGCGCATGCGCTTCAATCGCGCGGTGCAAAGACGCCACGAAGCGATCCCGGTCGATCGGCTTCTGGATGAAGTCGTACGCGCCGCCGCGCAAGCTGCGCAGCGCGAGGTCGTACTCGCCGTGGCCTGTGATCATCAGCGTGGGCGTGTCCGGCCGGCGCCCCAGGATCTCGGCCAACAGCTTGAGACCGTCCATGCCCGGCATCCTGATATCGGTGACGATCGCGTCGTAGTCCCGGGCGGTGATCCGCTCGAGCGCCGCCGCCGCCGAGTCGGCCGTGTCCACCGTGACCCCATTCATTCGGAGCCGGAGCGTCTCGGGAAGCGCCTGCAGCAGAGCCGGGTCGTCGTCGACGATGAGCACGCGCGCCTCTTCGCGCCCCAGCTTCTCCGCGATCTTCTCCAGTTCGATGGCGCAGCGCTCCAGGGCCAGCTGCCGCTCCTTCACCAGACGGTTAAGCGCGTGCGCTTCAATCGCGCGGTGCAAGGACGCCACGAATTGATCGCGGTCGATCGGCTTCTGGATGAAGTCGTAGGCGCCGCCGCGCAGGGCGCGAACCGCGAGGTCTTCCTCGCCGTGGCCTGTGATCATGAGGGTGGGCGTGTCGGGCCGGCGCCCCAGGATCTCGGCCAAGAGCGTAAGACCGTCCATGCCCGGCATCCGGATATCGGTGACGATCGCGTCGTAGTCCCGGGCGGTGATCCGCTCGAGCGCCGCCGCGGCCGAGTCGGCCGTGTCTACCGTGACCCCATTCATTCGGAGCCGGAGCGTCTCGGGAAGCGCCTGCAGCAGAGCCGGGTCGTCGTCGACGATGAGGACGTGCGGCGCTGTCATGGCGCGGACGTCTACTTCGTGTCGGGGCCGGCAAGCGGCAGGTGGATCAGGAACGTGGCGCCCTCGCCGGGCGTGCTTGCGACCGAGATCGTGCCGCCATGCTCCTTGACGATCCCATACGTGATGGACAAGCCCAGGCCCGTGCCTTTCCCGACCTCCTTGGTGGTGAAGAACGGATCGAAGATCCGCCGCTCGAGCCCGGACGGAATCCCGTGCCCGGTATCGACGAACGCGATCTCCACCGCCGCGGAGCCGACCGAAGCCGAAATGCGAATCGCCTTGCGTAGCGAGTCGGCCACCGCGTCGCGCGCGTTCGTCAACAGGTTGATGAACACCTGCTCCAGCTGGATGGGATTGCCAACGACCACCGCCTCTTCCGGGCCCAGGTCGAGCGTGACTTCGATCTCGTGCAGTCGGAGCTGCTCCTGCACGAGGGACAGCGCACGCTCGATCACCGGCTTCAGGGAGATCGGCTCACGGCTGACGGGAGCAGCCCGTCCAAACGTGCGCAGATGCGAGATGATCTGCGTGGCCTTCGACACCTGCTGCATGGCCTGGCGCAGCTCGCGGACGATCTGCCCCTTGTCCGCTGCGCCGAGTTCGATGAGGTCGAGCGCATTGCCCACGAACAAGCCGGTGTTGTTGAGGGGATTGTTGAGCTCGTGGGCGACGCCCGTGGTGAGCTCGCCGAGCGTGGCGAGCTTGCCGGCCTGGACGAGCTGCTCCTGCTTGTCGCGCAGCTCCTGCTCGCGCCGCTGCATTTCGGCCGTGGTCTCCCGCAGGTCACCCATGATGTGGATCATCGCCTTCCGGCTGTCCGCCAGACGCAGGTTGGACCGGTGGGAGTCTTGAAGAATGTGCAGGAGGGCGCGCCGGGAACTGTCGAGGCGCTCGCTCTGGCGGGCGAGCCCGCTGCGATCCTTCTCGTAGTCGACGAGAATATGGAGCATCGCCTTGCGCTGATCACCGAGGCGCCGGTTGACCTCATTTAGGTCGCCCATGATGTGGAGCATGGCGCGGCGCTGCTCGTCCCGCTTGCGCAGGCGCCACTCCAGCGTCTCCACGTGCGCGCGGAGCCGGCTCTCGGCCTCACGATCCTCGGTTACGGCCTGCGGCATCGCGCTCAGAGCCTCCACGCCCTAGCCTTTCGACTTCTTCCGCAGGCTCTCCAGCTCCTTTTCGAGGGCGATCATCTTCAGCTCGCGGCCCACCACGACCTCCTCGAACTTCTCCAGGTCCAGGATCTTCTCCTGCAGCTCCGTCTTGGACTGCTCGAGGTCGCGCACTACTTGCTCGTAGGCCCGCATGTCGCGCAGGATGCCAATGGCGCCGATCACCTTGCCGTCGGGGTCGCGGAGGGCCGAGGCGTTGAGGGTGGTGGGGATGACCTCGCCGCTGGCGCTGCGGGGGTTGAGCCGGGCGTTGCGCGTAACGCCGCGCTCGACGACCTCGCGCAGGGCGGCGGTGAACTCGCGGGTCTCCTCGGGGCTGATGAAGCGTGAGAGCGACTGCTCGAGCACCTCGTCCTGGCGGAAGCCCAGGAGCTGGGAGACGGCATCGTTGGCCTGCAGGATCTTGCCCTCGAGGTCGGAGACGAAGACCGGGTCGGGCGCATTCTTGATCAAGCTCTCCGCGTATGCCCGAGCCTTGTCGAGCTCGCGCATGTCGCGCAGGATGCCGATGGCCCCGATCACCTTGCCGTCGGGGTCGCGGAGGGCCGAGGCGTTGAGGGTGGTGGGAATGACCTGTCCGCTCGCGCTCCGGGGGTTGAGCCGGGCGTTGCGGGTGACGCCGCGCGCGACCACTTCCCGCAGCGCCGCCGTGAACTCCTGGGTCTCAGCGGGGCTGATGAAGCGCGAGAGCGACTGCTCGAGCACCTCGTCCTGGCGGAAGCCCAGGAGCTGGGAGACGGCGTCGTTGGCCTGCAGGATCTTGCCCTCGAGGTCGGAGACGAACACCGGGTCGGGCGCATTCTCGATCAAGCTCTCGGCGTAGGCGCGGGCCTTGTCGAGCTCCCGCATGTCGCGCAGGATGCCGATGGCGCCTATGGCCTTGCCG
>WNFW01001932.1_pt1 | contig 14073 bp, 16 predicted proteins | sample 5400131 | NCBI WGS metagenome assembly WNFW01 (sample SAMN13153362, study PRJNA577476) | soil metagenome | isolation source: 20 cm soil or saprolite under grassland replicate 1 | place: USA:California | collected 2016-06-15 | reverse complement strand
CAGCCGCAGCCGGAGACGTTGCCGCGCGGATCGACCGAGGAGGTCAGCCGGTTCGCGTCGTCATAGCCGAAACTCGTCTCGTTTCCGAGCGGGTCGGTCCGCGAGGTCAGGTTGCCGGCCGCGTCGTAAGCGAAGGTCGTCGTCTTGCTGCGACCGTCGGTGACCGAAGTGAGCCGGTTGAGGTCGTCGTAGCTGCGTATGACCGAGTGCGAGAGAGCATCGGTCTGCGAGGTCACGTTGCCGTTCGCGTCGTAGGCGTAGGTGGTCGCGTGTGAGAGCGGATCGGTGACCGAGCTCAACTGGTTGATCGCGTCGTAGCCGTAATCGGTCTCGTGGCCGAGCGGATCGGTGACCGAGCTGCGGTTGCCGTTCGCGTCATAGCCGTACGTCCAGGTGTAGTCCGACGGCGTCGCCCCACTCTCGTTCCCACGCGGCATCACCTTCGTCGCCGGCCGCCCGGCGTCGTCGTAGCCGAAGGAAGTCTTGTGCCCGAGCTGGTCGGTGACCGAGGCCAGCTCGCCGCGCACCGTGTAGGTGTTCGTGATCGTCGCGCTGTTCGGATCTGTGACGCTCGTGACCTCGTTCGCGTCGTTGTACGCGTACGTCCAGGTCTTGTTGAGCGCGTTCTTGACCGTCAGCCGGTTGCCGTTGTCGTCGTAGGTGAAGGTCGTGACGTTGCTGAGCTGGTCGGTGGTCGTCAGCGGATGCCCGGCGGCGTCGTAGGTGGCGCTGATCGTGTAGTTCGCAGCGCAGCTGCAGCCGGAGACGTTGCCGCGCTCGTCGACGATCGAGGTCTGACGACCGGCCGAGTCGTAGCCGTAGGTCGTCTCGTTCCCAAGCGGGTCGGTGACCGAGGTCAGGTTGTTCGACGAGTCGTAGCCGTAGCTCGTCACCTTCGAGCGCGGATCAGTCGTCGAGACGAGCAGACCCTTGCCGCCCGAGTCGTAGGCGAAGCCCGTGACGTTCGAGCCGGGACGGGTGATCGAGGTCAGGTTGCCGGCCGAGTCGTAGCCGTAGCTCGTCGTCTTCGAGCGCCCGTCGACGTAGGTTGCGACATCGTTCTTCGAGTTGTACGTCCACGTCTGCGTGTGAGAGAGCGGATCGGTCTCGGTCAGCTTGTTGCCCGCCGAGTCGTAGGTGAAGGTGGTTGTCATCGAGCGCGCGTCGGTGATCGAACTGACGTTCAGGCTCGCGTCGTAGGAGTATGAGGTGGTGTGCGAGAGCGGATCGGTGCGGCTCTGCAACAGGCCGTTGGCGTAAATGTCAGTCGTCACCTTGCCGAGCGGGTCAGTGACGGTCGTGGTTTGTGTGGAGGTGTCGTAGCCGTAGGTGGTGTGATTGTCGAAGGCGTCGTACTGGCCGGTGACGCGCCCGGAGGCGTCGTAGGTGTTTCGGAACGCCTGCTTTCCGCGCGGATCTGTCTCCTTGGTCAGTAGGCCGCTCGAGCTGTAGGTGAACGACCAGACCTTCCCGCGCACGTCGGTAACGGTCGCGAGCTGCCCGCCTGCGGTGTAGGTGTAGGAGACACTGCGCCCATCGGAAGAACTCAGACCGGTGAGCTGCGAGCTCGTGTTGTAGCTGAGCGTGATCGTCCGGCCCACGGAGTCAGTGGCAGTGTGAAGACGACCTGAGCCGTCGTATGCGAACGTCAATCCTTGGCCGTTTCGGTCTTTGATCGAGCTCAGCTTCCCGCTCGAGTCGAAGTCGAGCTTGACCTGGTCGTTGCGGGTGATCTCGTAGCCGCCCGAGATCGTCTGAAGCGTCGCGCTAACGCCAGGATCGCCGAGGAATGAGCCGCCTAACTGAAGTGTGTAGTGGAACCGGGAGCCGTCGGCGGCACGGAAGGTGACGTCGCCGTTTGCGAGCAGGTCGAGCGAGTCGCTCCAGCTTGAGATCCAACCGAGGCCGAGGTTGCCAGCAAGATCCTGCATTGAGTTGTACGAGCGCGTGAAACGGAACGGCACCCCGACCGTTTCAGAAAAGTCGATGTCGGTCTCTGCGTGATAGAAGTTTCCGTCCGCGGTGTTGACAGGATCGTTGAGGAAACCGGATCCGGTCTTGCCGTACTCACCCGAATTGGCCCCGAGCAACTCCGATCCCGGCACGGACGGGGCGCCTGCGAAAGGCACCCTCGAGAACTCGCTAGGCCCGATGAACGTCTTGTCCTTCCAGCACGGGGTCGGCCCTGGCGGGTTCGGATGACCGACCGCAAGGAACGCGCCCTGGACAAGCGGGCCTGGCTGCGTCTCGCTCTGCGGAGGCCCAACCGTGAACGTCGGGCCAGGAGACGTCGCGACATAGCCGACCGGGCCGCTGCACTCCTTGGAGTTGAAGTAGAAGTAGGCGCTCGACGCCCAGTAGTTGTTCGCCCAGTTGCCGCGCGGGCTCGCGTTCGTGTCAAACAGCTGAAACTGGTCGTACGGGGTCGATCCGTTTGCGTAAATGTTGTTGCGACGGCCGTAGGGCCAGCTGGCGGCCGGGAGCGACGTGGCCAGAAGCGTGTAGACACCGTACGCATTGGCGGTGATCGTCGAGTCAAACAGAGAGGTCGCCGGGGAGCCGTTCGTCAACGAGCTGACGTTCAGGCCTTTCCCTGCATTGGACGAGATCGCTGTGTGGCTGATTGCGGCGCTGCCGTTCGTGCCGGTGACCTTGATTCCATCGCCGCCGTTGTGGTCAACGCTCGAGTCCTCGATGGTCAGCGTCGACCCGTTGTCGGAGATGCCGATAGCGCCGCTGGCCGTAATGGTCGTATTGGAGAGGGTGAGCTTCGGGCCGGGGTTGCCGCTCGTTGTGATCATGTTGATCGCGGTCGTGCAGCTGCCCTTGCCGGCGTAGCGCACTGTCGCGTAGCTCAAGCTCGAACTCAGACCGACGTTACTGCCGCTGTTTGTAAAAGCGAGGTTGCACCATGTGCCTGCGGACCCCGTAGTCGGCCCATCGCCGCCGGTGTCGCCGCCGACCGAGTCATCCGCGATCGAAGTGAACACGATCGGATTAGCGGCCGTGCCGGCTGCGTTCAACTTGCCGCCGCTCATCAGGAGCTGGGCAGCGATGCTGTTCGAGAACTTGACGATCACACCCGGCTGGACGGTCAGCGTGGCGCCGTTGTTGACGGTGACGGTGCCCGTAACCCAATACGGGCTTCCGGCGCTCGTCCAGGTCGTGTTCGACGAGTAGGTGGTCGCACCGATCGTCGTCGTCGCTAGTGCCGGCGTTACGTGCGCCAGCGCGACGAAGGCAGCGAGCAGGACGAGCAACCGGCATCTGGTGGAGGTCGGCCCAAGTGGTGGATGCCGGAGGACACTCATCCGACGAACGCAGCAAGCAAGCGCGGCGGCACGAATGAGCGCCTCGGTCAAGCGCGGCGTCACCAGCAATCTCCTCTCGATCGGTTCGGTGACGGGCCGCACCGCCCCGGCCAACAACTAACGCCCGCGAGGCTAGAAGACACACCGGACGTTGCCTCCAGGCGGCTCTAAGCGTCTTTATCAACCGGCGTAGCGACGAAGTGTGTTGCATAAGCGCGACCGGCCGGCGGCGAACGCTGCGTCCAAACGACGTCTTCGCGAATAACCCCCCGGCTACTGCGCCAGCGGGTCGTCTCGGGTGACCGTTCTGTGACCGTGCTGTGACAGCCGCAACTCCGCTGTCACTTTTCAGCGGCGTTTTGCGCATTGGTCCTGTGGATGCCTCCAAAGACCAACCAGCGCGCGCCCGCGAGCCCAAACGCGTCGGGGCAAGCGCGTAGCCGCGAGTCCCGCGTCCGGGCGGCAGGGCCGCCAGTGGACTTGACGAGTCCGCGGAAGGACGGTCTCATGGATGACCTGCCGCGGCTCCGATCCCTAGGAGGTCAAGCCGATGCCGAGGAGGAGCGTTTGCATCACGAGGTCGCCGAGTTCGTCCGCTGGTTCACGAGCTGGTGGCTCACGCGCGGGCTTGAGCGCGTCGCACAAGCAGAGGCCGAAGAGCGAGATGCCGCCTGAACCGTCGCCGCGCGCGGTCGCGTACGTGCGCGAGTCGACCGAGGAGCAGGGTCAGGGCTTCTCGCCGGACGCGCAGCGCGAAGCGATCCGCACCTTCGCGGCCGAGAACGGGCTCGCGCTCGTCGGCGAGTACTGCGACTTCCACTCCGGCTGGAAGCGCGCGGATTCGCGGCCTGGGTTCCAACGACTGATGTCCGACGCTGCTGCGCGGCGGTTCGACGTCGTGCTCGTGTACCACACCTCGCGGTTCGCACGAAACCAGGTCGAGGCGCGGCGCTACAAGCAGATGCTGCGCGAGCGGCTCGGGATCAAAGTCATCTCCGTCACGCAGCCGCTGGGCGAGGACCACAGCGACCCGTCGGCGTTCCTGGCTGAGTCGATCCACGAGATGTTCGACGAGTACTACTCGGTGTCGCTCTCGTTCTGGACGCGGACCGGCCTGCGGGAGAAGGCACGGCAGGGACACCTCGTCGGCGCGCTGCCGTGGGGGTACGTACGTGATCCAGAGACCAAGATTGCCGTGCCCGACTCACAGAAGGCGCCGTTTGTGCGCGAGCTGTTCGAGCGCTACGCAGGCGGCCAGGAGACCGACCGCTCGCTCGCCGCGTGGCTGAACGCGAAAGGAGCGCGCTCGGCGAAGGGCCGACCGTTCACGAGGGACACGGTGCGGGAACTTCTGCTTAACAGCGCCTACTGCGGTTACGTCGGAGGACTACGCAGCAAGGACCGCTCCGTCCGCGGCCTGCACGAACCGATCGTCTCCGAGGAGCTGTTCGACCGCGTGCAGGAAGTCCGCACCTGGCGGGCCCGTGTCGTCAAACCCGGTCCACCGTCGGACGAGTACCTGCTGCGCAAGCTTCTGCACTGCGAGCGCTGCGGCGCGCGCATGCACGGGACGCGCGGCTCGCGCCCGCCCGTCCGCCGCTACCTCTGCTCGACGCGCCGACATGGCGACGGCTGCGACCAACCGATCACCCGCGCCGAGCCACTCGAAGAACAGCTCGTCGAGTGGATCTCCGGATTCCGCCGCGACGAACAGCTGCGCACGACGATTCTTGCCTCGATTCGAAGCGCCGCGCGCGAGTCGAACGACGACTCCACGCGACGACGCGAGCTGGTCGGACAGCTCGAGCGCCTGCGCGACCTCTACGTCATGGCCGACCTCTCGAAGAGCGAGTACGTGCTCCGCCGGCAGGCGCTCGAAGAAGAGCTGTCGCGGACGCGGCCGCCGTTCGACCCGAGACTCGACAAGGCCGACGAGCTACTCGACGACTTCGGCCGTGTGTGGGCGCTCGAAAACGACCCCGCGAAGAGGCGACGGCTGCTCGCGACGCTCTTCGACCGCGTCTGGCAAGACCGCGGCACAATCGTCGCCGTTAAGCCAAGAGAAGCCTTCCTGCGCTACTTCCAAGCGGCCGAGGAACTGGCCCGGCGCCGCGAACGAAAGTGCGGTGTCAAAAGCGGGAGCGACGGGGCCTTCGACCCGCGAACGACACCGCATCGAGATTCGCTGCTAATCGCGAGATTTACTCGTTTTCCGTGGTGCGCATCACGGCGGCCTTCAGGCACGTGTGGTCTCGTCTTGGCGTGTTGAACGCGCGCCCCGTCGGAGTCTGAGCCGGGACGAATTCCGGCAGATCAGCTCCGCGCGAGGTGATCACTTCGGACGACGTCCAGTCGCCGCCGGTGGCGCGAGGATGAGTCAGGCAGGGACCGCTGTGCTATGCGGAACGGGCATCTAGCTGGCCGCCTGCGTTCCCCTCAACGGGCGATCCTTACCTCGAAAACCACGACCTTGCTGAATGTGGTGCCATCGATCTGATACGCGAAGCAGCCTGGCGGATCCAGAAAGAAGAAGGTGTGCGTTACGCTTTTTGTTCGGAATGCAGGTATGCGAAGCGCCGGGCCCGGGTTGGGTAGTCGTGGGGCTCCAGGGATTTCGTTGCTGGCGAAGCGAATGACTCCTGAGCCATCAAGTTGGCGTCCGCGAATGAGGACCGGCCCGCGGTAGCGCGGCAGAATAAGAATCGCATGCTTGCCGCTATGCCAGTCGCTCGGAACGGTAAACGAGTTGAGAGGTTGAGTACTGTTGGCGCTGAACGGCGCCGGGTACACAGGACCATCGCCGATCCCTGAACCTACCCCATACGCGTGAAAATTGATCTCACGCGAAGCCGGGCTAATCGGGCACTGAGTTGCAGCGTTAATCAATGGAATGTGGATCGGACGAGCAAGGCGGCGCCACATCGCGACGAGGACGCCATCCCTGCAGCTAAAGCCATAACGACGGTACTGGCGCTCAAACCTAGAGCGACAGCGGTTGAGGTCAGCGAGGCATTGGTGGCGGCCAGCGATCACGGCAGGCACCGAGTAGGTCCCGCATTGACCAGCAGAGGCTAGGCGTGACTTCAAGGCCTCGGAGGAGTTGGGTGTACCTGTCCCATGGACTGCAATCAGTGCGGCTACTGCCGTGGCCGCTTGCATCTTCATCATCAGCCGACGACCCCAACAACAACCATCGACACTCCCCACAGTAAGAGCACCGCGCCCGAGAAGGGCCGGGCTATCCGCAGCAAAGACGTGGCCTGCAACGGATGATAGTCCCGCGCCTCTCCTCGAGGCAGCGCAGCCACACCGACGGCTACGTTCGCAGCCAGACCAACGCCGAAAGCGCCCATCAGAAGTCCGATCTGCGATGACCCCTCTGCAAGAACGGCCAAGGCTGCGGCCCAATAGAGAGATGCCACCTTGATCGTAGTGAACCCGACGCCGAGGTCGGCTCCCCAGATGAGTGATGCGGCCCAGGGGCCTTTCCGCCACCACATCTTCCGCGTCTGCCGTCGGGTCGTCGGTGTTTTTCCTTTTAGATCTGCGATTGCAAGTGCGACCGCCGCGACTCCCACGACAAGGAGTAGCCACGTCGCTGAGGCAGGAAGAAGCATTCCGGCGATTCCAAGGACGATGCCAACGGCGGTGGAACTCGCTATCGCGCCAAGTGCAAAGGCACCAACTGCCAACATGCCCTTTCGTCTTCCTTCATCGACGATGAAGGGGCTGATCATTCCGATCAGCGAGGCTCCTCAAGGGCTGGCGAGTTGGGCGAAACCGGCAAGGAAAGCCACGAATACGATTGAGATTTCGATGTTCACTCAGGCGACCCCCGCTGGGTCGTGGTCTTCGCGCAGTGAAGCGCCGCCTACCGCAACGGCCTGGTGTAAAGAAGTTCCTTCGCGGTGATCCCCTCCATCTTCTTTGCTGTCTGGGGCGAGCACGGGCAGCCCACGCCACAAAGCGGGTACGAGTACGAGCACTTGCAGGTCTGGCTACAGCCGTTTCCTCCGCATTGGTCAGCGCAGCATTCGCCGCAAATCCAATGACAGCTGCCGCTCGTGCACATCCATTCGTAGGTAGTGCAGCCAGCGGGACAAGAGTCGGCTGAAGGACAGACTGACCAACCACAGCAGTCGGAGCAGAGGTTGCAGCAGGTCGCGGAATATGCCGGCTTCGCAAGTACTCCGGCTCCGACTGCTGCTGCGGCTAGGCCGAACGAGAACTTCGCTGTCCGGCCGATCAGGGTGCGCCTCGATAGGCGACCGGGGCTGGCGACGTGATGTTCCACTTTCTCGAGTGCAGTCATTTCTTCCCCCCTATGTGGCTACGAGTTCGGGAGTGTCGCTCGTCGAGCGGTCACCTCCGATACTCGGCTCTGAACTCTCTTTCTCGAGCAATGCTTCGAGTTGGTAACCGTCGTTGACGATGCCTGCAACCCCGGCACGGCCCTTTCGAATCGTCAGCGCCGCCGGATTGACCGTGATGCCGAGACGGCTTGCAGTCGTACCAGCAGGATCGAGAACGGCGATGCCATACGGAAGGTTGGCGTCTTGAACGAATGGCAGCAATTCCTCATGGCGCCCTTCGATTACTGCGACTACATCAACCCGATCGTGGACGGCACGCCACAGCCGACCCAAGTCTTCGGCGACTTCGCGACACTTGCCGCATCGAGTTGAGAGCAGCGCGACGATGCCAATGTCGTGGTGAAGGTAGTCATCCCATTGCGCAGGATCGCCGCTAGTAAAGGAGCTACCGACGAGTTCTGGAAGCGAGGTTCCTGCCTTGATTGCTCCCGGAAGAAGTGACGCGCCTTGATCGGGACCGACTCTGCGCCGTAACGATGCCATCTGCCTGAGGAGTTCCAAAAACGCGAGGCTTTGGATCGCGACGACAGCCCAGAGGAATGCATAGCTGACCCAGAAGATCTCCTTCATACGTCGGCCTCCCCCTTTGCTATGAATTTGTTGCTTCTCGTTTCAGACGACGTGCTCAGCGATGGCCTTGCAACAGGGCGATTCGGAACATCGACGCTCGTGAACCACGCAAACAGAAGCGCAGCGCCGAGGCCTGCCGTGACTGCCGACACCCAATCCTCGACCGAATGAGGGATCCACGGTGCTGCGCCAGAGACGAGTGACGCGGCGAGATACGCGGCCGCAGAAATCGCTAGTAGCGCCGCTCTGACGGACGTCCGTATCCCCAACCGCGCTCCCGCAACGCCGAAGCATCGACAGTCGATCTCGGCCCCTTTGATTGCTGCGACTGCAGCGATGGCTGCAAAGACTGCAAGAAGCGCGATCGCAACTACGGCGACGGCCACCGGAGAGACTCCGACAAATAGCGCGATCGCAAGCGCGGCCTCGAGTGCGACAACGGTGATTGCTGCACTCGAAGCACCACGCCGCCAACGGAACCCAGCCATCGTCTGAACTTCGTTTACGGTCTCGCTGAAGGCCTTGAGGTTTGCGGCCTTCCCGCTGGCGCTCGTGGCGAAGATAAGGCCGAGCATCAAACGTAGGACGAATCCCGCTTCCTCCATCATGCGCTCACTGCGTCAATCCGGCGGGCGGAGGTCCAGGCCTTGGTCATGTGGCTTACGCCGACAGCCTCGAACAAGCAAGACCAGGTTGTGGCACCGCTACGGAACGTCCACCGAACGAGGGCTAAGTGGTCAGGCACCGCCGTCGCGAATTCGCCGATGGCAGTCTCATCGGCCCACAACGTCACGATGACCACTTCACGCCCGGGTCGAATGGCAATTGCGGCATCAAGAAGTCCGGCTACCGCGCGGCCGCTTCGCCTCATTCGTCGGAAGGCCAAGACCACGGGCAAGACGTGCCAAGGCTTTCTCAAACGGATCCGAGTGACCAGGCAAAGCTCGGGGGCGAAACCATCCCTCACGCGCTCGGTTGCGCGCGACTGCGAAGTCGCGCTAGTACGAGTCATCGAGCATTGAGGTCGCTCAACTAGCTCCCCCCTCTCTACTACTCTCGGTCGGGATGGGCCGGTGTGACGCACACTGAGTCCCGCCTGGCAACGGGTAGATGGTCTCCACCCCGGTCATACGCTGCGACCCTCGAGTTGACGTCGAAGCTCAACGACTGCGCGATGGAAGCGAGCGCGACATGCGGGCTCGGGCACGCTGAGTTGTTCGCCGATCTCGGCGAAGGGAAGGCCTTGAAGGAGCCGTGCGGCGCAAACGCTCCTCTGGGCCGGAGACAAGGATCTGAGGGCATCAGAGATGGTGGCGGTGAAGGGTTCGGGCGCAGAGACGAGGGCGGCGACAATGGGTTCTTCATAAGGAACCCGGCCTCGCTCCAACCGACGCTGTCGCATCTCGTCGACGTAACGACGATGCGCGACGGCATATAACCACTGAAGGAGAGGCCGGGGGTCTAACTGCAGCGTAGATGCCGCACGTGCCGCAGCGAGAAAGACGTCCTGCGTCAGGTCAGCAGCCGCATCGGCGTCGCGTAGACGTGAGAAGAAGTAGCGGTAGATCTCGTCGCGGTGTTCTGCGTACCCTTCAGCGACGAAGTCGGCTGCGGTTTGGTGTCCGGAGGTCGGCATTTCCCCGCGGACCGGAGGCGGCGCCCACCGCAGGAGGCATCCGCTGACGGCACCGCGACTCTATAGCTGTCGTTGCCGTATGGCAAGAAGGCGAGGACCTTTAGTGCCTAGCGAAAATGGCCGTAGCCGCGGGGCGCAGCGGAGGGGGCGGGGCTTCGACCCGCGAACGACACCACATCGAGATCCGTGCGTAGTCGGCGACCGCGCCGGCCTCACACGGCCGCCATCTCCGCGCTTGTGTGGCCTCGTCTCGCCCTAATAGCCGGGCCTCGGGCAATCTCGGCGCGCTCGGGCGCGAGGTCAGTTGGAGGCGCGCCGGCGAGCTGCTTGTTGCGTGCGGGTGGGACGGGCTGCGGCGCGACGCGGAACGAGTTTGGCCGTGGAGGCCTCGGCCCGGTCGAGCACCTTGAGGTTGGCCTCGCTGTGCAGGATCGCCGCTTCGATTAAGAGCGAGACGAGTTCGTCGTCTCGGTGCTGTGAGCGGAGTTGCGAGAGCGCCGCGAGCTCGGCGAGGTAGGCCTCGCGCTGTTTGCGCAGCACGGCTTTCAGCTCGCTGCGTCCGAGACGCGAGGCTGCGGCGAGCTTGAGGAAGAAGTCGTCGCGGTAGCCGCCCGCGCGCACGAACGGTGTCTGAAGCCATTCGTCGAGTTCGTCACGGCCCGTGCGGGTGATGCGATAGACGACCTTGTCGGGACGTCTTTCCTGCTCGACTTCGCGCTTTGTAACGAGCCCATCGCGGACGAGCCGCTCGAGCACCTGGTAGAGGTGGCCGATGTTGAGATCGCCCCATTGCGGTCCGACGAGCTGCTGGAACTGCGCGCGCAGCTCGTACCCATAGGACTCCTTCTCATCAAGCAACGCCAAGACGGCGTGGTGGATCGGCAGGGCGGCCTCCTAACTGCCTAGCTTGTCACAATATAATATTGCACGCCGTGACCTCTTCTCAGACCGCGCGCATCGGTGCTCGGGGAGCCGGTGTGCAGATCCGCGGGCTCGCCAAACGCTACGCCACCGGGGAGACGACGGTGGCGGCGTTGGACGGGGTCGATCTGGCGGCGGGGCCGGGGGCGCTGGTCGCGGTCATGGGCCCGTCGGGCTCGGGCAAGTCGACGCTGCTGCACCTGATCGGTGCGATGGACGCGGCCGACGAGGGCGAGATCGTGGTCGGCGATCGCGCCGTTACCGCACTCTCGCGTGCTGAGCAGGTGGAGTATCGGCGGCGGATCGGCTTCGTCTTCCAGCGCTTCCACCTCCTGCCGGCCTTAACCGCGCTCGACAACGTACTGGCGCCGGTCTTGCCGTACAAGACCGTGTTCGACAAGGATGCTCGGGGGCGCGACTTGCTCACTGCGGTGGGTCTCGGCGGACGCGGGGAGGCGCTCCCATCCGAGCTCTCGGGAGGTGAGCAGCAGCGCGTTGCGATCGCCCGGGCGCTCGTGAACGACCCAATCTTGGTGTTGGCGGACGAGCCGACCGGCAACCTCGACTCCGAGACGAGCGCTGAGATCGTCGACCTCCTGCTCCACCTGCGCGAGCAGCGAGGCATGACCGTATTCATCGGCACGCATGACGCCGTCGTTGCGAGCCGCTGCGACCGGATCGTACGCCTCTTGGACGGCCGCATCGTCGAGGAGGTCGAGGTGCCTCGCGGTCTCGAGCCGGATGCCGTGCTTGACCGGATCACGCGCGTTGAGCCAGCTTGACAACTCTAGTCAGCGGACGTACATTTTGCGGCCGACTAAATAGGGACAAGCTATAGCTGCGGCAGGAGGGGGCCTGCGGTCAGGTGGAACTGTCGCTGCTTGGGATCCGCTTCTTCCTCGGGCTTGTCTTCCTGACCGCGAGCCTTCCTAAGCTCGCGGCACCGAACGACTTCAGCCGCGCTCTCCGGAACTACGAGTTGCTGCCGCTTGGGCTCGTCCGGCCGGTTGCACGTTGGCTGCCACGGCTCGAACTCGTCCTTGCCTTAGCGCTGCTCGGCGGCGTTGTCACGACCGTTACGGCATCACTCGCCGGGGCGGCACTCCTCATCTTCAGCGCGGCGGTGGCGATCAACTTGTTGCGGGGCCGGCGGATCGAGTGCGGGTGCTTCAGCGCCGCGGCGCCGCGGCGAATCACGTGGTGGCTGGTGCTACGCGATGTTGCGCTCGCCGCAGCCGTAATCGCGACTGCGGCCCGGCCACCGGCAACTTGGTCGCTCGCTAGTTGGCCAGTCGGAGCAGGCCATGCGGATGTCGGGCATGACGCCATCGCGGTTCTGATCGCCGCGCTAGTCGCGGTCGCCTCCGGCCAACTCGCGTCCGAAGGAATCCGCCTGAGGCGTGCGCTCGAATCGCCTGCGTGGAGCAGTAGGGAGGGCCTACTTCCGTGAGCACACCCTGGATCGTCGCGTTTGTTGCGCTCGCGAGCTGTCTCTTCTTGCTCGCGCTCATCTTCCTCGGAACACTCCGTCGGATAGTTGGCGTTCTTGAGCAGGCTGAAGCGCGGCTCGTGAACGCACCGCTCTCACCAGGCCCCGGCGGTCTCGAGCCCGGTACGCAACTGCCGCCGTTCCAAGTTCGTCGTCTTGAAGGCGGCTGGCTCGGGGACGACGACGTCCGGGGCGCCCCGGCAGCGTTCGTATTTCTAAGCTCATCCTGTCCCGCGTGCACAGGACTCGTGCGGGATCTACGACGCGGCGCGCGGTTGCCGCTAACGGTCTACGTCATCGTGAGCGGCGAGGAAGAGGCACAGTCGCTGGGGCTCAGTGCTCTACCAGATGTGTTGATCCAACCTGAGAACGAGTTGTCGATCGCCTTCAGAACGAGCACGACGCCCCATGCGTTTGCGGTTGGGATCGACGGAACGATCATCGCCACGAGTACGCCGAACAGCCTCGATCAGCTTCAAGAACTCATCCGGCCACCGTTGGAGGAGGGAGGTGAGGTCGCACTACCACAGGAACTCAATGCGCTACGGCGATGACGAAAGGAGGTTCACGATGGATGCTGAGCAGCGGACGTCGCGATCGCGATTCCTGAAGCAACTCGGCGTAGGCTTGGCTGTCGGTGTTGGCGCCGCGGTCTTGCCGTCGAGAGCGCATGCGCGCGGAGACGGTCTGTTCGAGTGCTGTGCCAGCACGCAGCACTGCTCGCAGAACTGCTCCGGGACGGATAAGGATTATTGGTGCGATTGTGGCGGCTCCACGTATTGCACCGGCTGCCGCACGTATCAAGGAGCGTGCTACACGGCGACGTGTTGATTTGACGGGTGAGTAACGCAACATCCGCGGCGGCTGGAGGGCGGGCTACGGTCGACCATGCGCTGGGGTAAGCGGAGGGACCCGGCGTCTTCGCTCGGAAGGGAGGTTGTGGATGGAACTTGAGAGACAGACGTCGCGGCGGCGATTCTTGCGCCAGCTCGCGACAGGCTTGGCCGTCGGCATTGGAGCGGCGGCGCTCCCCGGCCGTACTAGGGCTTCGACACAGGACAACGGCCAATGTTGCATCAGCGGGATCCACTGCAATCAGTCGTGCCCGACTGGTCAGGCGAATTACTGGTGCGACTGCCTCTCGTACTCGTACTGCACCGGGTGCATATCGAACTCGCCTGGCCAGTGCTACCTCGCCCCATGCTGAGCTAGGCCTGGCCGAGTGCTTCTGCGGAAGTCAATGGACGCGTGAGCGGCTTCGTCTGGTCGCAGTTTCGCTTTCGCCGCGGCCGCGTGACTGTGCTCGGAGTTGCGATTCTGGTGGCGGCCGTCAGCTTCGTACTGCTGACGTCGAGTGCCAAGACCAGCTCGCTGAAAACCCACGGCACGATCGGCACGAGTTTCCGCCCTGCATACGACATTCTCGTCCGACCCCGCGGCACCAAGACGCGCTTGGAGCAAGATGCTCGCCTTGTGCGACCGAATTATCTCAGCGGCATCTTCGGCGGTATCACGCTGGCGCAGTGGGAGGTCATCAAGTCGCTTCGCAGTGTCGATGTGGCGGCGCCCGTCGCGAACTTGGGTTATCTGCTCCCGTTTGCGTACCAGCAGCTGCCGCTGAACCGCTTCCTCGATAAAGGGACCCGACAGATCTTCCGCGTTCAGCCGCGTTGGCGTGCGTATAACGGCCGATCCGAGTACCAAGACAGTTTCACCGGCTACGTCTATGTGACGCGACGCCCGGCCACCTATGACCGTCTTCAAGGTCTTGAG
>WNFW01004307.1_pt1 | contig 14079 bp, 9 predicted proteins | sample 5400131 | NCBI WGS metagenome assembly WNFW01 (sample SAMN13153362, study PRJNA577476) | soil metagenome | isolation source: 20 cm soil or saprolite under grassland replicate 1 | place: USA:California | collected 2016-06-15 | reverse complement strand
GCGGTCAGCGAAGGTGTTGGCTGCGCGCCTGCCGGTTTCTTCTCGTTAGGCGTTGTCGGTCGCGGGCTCCGGAAGGGGTTCGCGGCCGGGGATGAAGAGCGCCTTGCGCGTCCAATGGGGCATCCACCAGTTGGCCCGTCCGAGGAGTCGCATCAGCGCCGGAACGAGGAGGGCGCGGATGACAGTGGCGTCGAAGATGATCCCGGCTGCAAGCCCGATCGCGAACTCCTTGATCTCGAAGCCGGGACTCGAGGAGAGCACGAGGAACGCGAACATCAGGATCAGGGCGGCGCTGGTGACCAGCTTGCCCGTCCGGGCGAGCCCAAGCTCGATCGCACGGTCGGTGGAGCCCGTCTCGTCGTAGGCCTCGCGCATGCGGGAGAGCATGAAGACCTCGTAGTCCATCGAGAGCCCGTACAGGAACGCGAAGATCATCAGCGGAATCCAGGCCGTGATCGCCTGCGTGGCGGTGATGTTCCAGAGCGAGGAACCGTGGCCCTCCTGGAAGATGAAGACGACGATTCCGAACGCCGCGGCCAGCGAGACGAGGTTGAGGAGCGCGGCCTTGATCGGCAACACAATCGACCTGAAGGCTCGGGCGAGCAGGATCAACGTAAGAATGAGCACGAACGCGAGCACGTATGGGAAGTTGCCGTAGACGGCGTGCACGAAGTCGCGATCGACCGCGGGAACGCCGGCAAGGGTTGCCTCGGTCCCGGTCAAAGCGTCGTTCGAGCGGTTGATGATCCCCTGGATTCCCGGTGCGGCGCCGTCGATCGCAGGGAAGGCCTCGACGAGCGAGTCGCTGCCGCTGCGCCAGGACTGAGGCGCCGCGGCGCCGGCGATGCCCGGGACCTTGCTCAGCTTGGCGGCGACCGCCTGCGCGTTGCCGCCGTGCTCGACGAGCACATCGAACGGCTTCATCACGCCGGGACTGATGCCGGCGTCGGCGAGCATCTGCCGTCCGGCGATCGCGGTGCCGCTGCCCGGGAAGTTCTTCAGCTGCGACTCATTCGGATTCAGCTGCGTGCCGATGCCGACGAGGACCGCCACGATCGTGATCCCCGCGATGGCGACCGGCCAGGGACGCCGGAGCACGAATCGCGCCCAGCGGCCCCAGGCCCCGTCCTCCGGATGGCCACGGTCGACGAGCCGCTTCGGCAGCACCCGCACGCTGTTGATCCGCGTCCCGAGCGTCGCGAGGAGCGCAGGCAGCAGGGTGATCGCGGTGATCACTGAGACCGTCGGGATCAGCATTCCGCCGATGCCGATCGAACGGATAAACGGCAGCGGGATCACAATCAGTGAAAGCAGTCCGACCGCGACGGTGGAGCCGGAGACGATCACCGAGCGACCTGCGTGCGTCATCGTCTCGACGAGCGCGGTCTCGACGTCCTCGCCCTCGCGAAGCTCGTCGCGGAAGCGGAAGATCATCAGCAGCGCGTAGTCGATCGCGACTCCCAGCCCGACAAGTGCGATCAGGAACTGGACGATGATCGAGACGTTCGTGATGTAGGTCAGCGCCCACACAAGGGTGAAGGTGTTGAGGATCGACGCCACCGCGACGGCGATCGGCATCAGCACGGCGGGCAGCGTGCCGAAGACGAAGAGCAGGATCACGAGCGCGCCGAGGCCTCCGATCATGGCCTCGAGCAGCACGCTCGGGCCGCCGCCTCCATGCGTGCTCGCCTCCTCGAGCGGGTCATGGCCGGTCACCTGCACAGTCGTTCCGGCCGGCAGGCCGGCCGCCGCGGCCGTGCGCATGCGCTCGGCACCGCTCTTGGTGTCGAACTTGGCGAGGCCGAGCGGGTAGACCTCCTCGAAGGTCGTGTGCCGGTCGCGCGAGACGTAGATCAAGCTCCCGGTGGAGAAGTACGAGCTCGTCCGCGCGCCCGGCATAGTGCCCGCCGCGCGCTGCATCGCCTCCTTGATCGCGTCGCTCTTCGTGGCGTCTCCGCTGGTGTGGAAGACGACGACGTCGGGCGGGCGGACGCCGCTCCCGAACGCCTTCAGCGTCCGCTGGTTCGCCTCGTACGCGGACTTACCGGGAATCGAGAAGCTCTGGTACCAGCGTTTCGAGACCTGGCCGGCGGCGAAGCCGCCGAAGAGCGTGAGAACGACCCAAACGACGATGATGGCGCGTCGGTGACGAGCGACGGTGTGAGCGAGGCGGGCTAGCAACAGATCTCCTTCCGGTCGGACAAGGTCAGGACGTTACAGACGCTGAAAGTTTTCTGCAACTGTAAAAGTTCGGTTACAATGGGCACGTGGGCCTGCGCGAGTCGAAGAAGCTGCACACGCGGCAGGAGATCGCCGACCGGGCGATGGAGCTCTTCGCGCAGCGGGGCTTCGACGCCGTCCACGTCGCCGAGGTCGCAGCCGCCGCAAACGTCTCCGAGAAGACGGTTTACAACTACTTCCCGACCAAAGAGGATCTGTTCTTCGACGAGGTCCCGGCGCGGGAGGCGGCGCTGGTCGCGGCGATCACGGGCCGACGGCAGGGCGAGTCGATCCTCGCGGCGCTGCGGCGACTCCAGTCCGCCGAGTGCCCCCGCCTGTGCAGCCCCGGGTTCGCGACCTTCGCGCGGATCATCGAGGAGTCCACCGCCCTGAAGGCGAAGGAGCTCGAGGTGATGTCGCGCTTCGTGCAGGTGCTGACAGACACTCTTCAGGCGGAGCTGACTCTCAAGGAGCGAGACTCGCGCATCGCCGCAGGGCTTCTCGTCAGCATCCACCGGCAGCTCTTTCGCGGAGCCCGCAAGCAGGCGCTCGCCGGCAAGCACGGGCCGTCGGCGACCCGCCGCCTGCGCGCCGACCTCGACCGCGCCTACCACCTCCTCGAGCACGGGCTCGGCGAGTTGGAACGACCCGCGCAAGACCTCGACGCAATCCATACGGCATAAGACCGCCCGGCTGCCGCAGACTCATCGGTCGACCGACAATCGCTCCTGACACCTCTTAATAACGAAAGGCCCCGTTTCCAGGGCCTTTCGCAGTAGCCGGGGCAGGATTTGAACCTGCGACCTCCGGGTTATGAGCCGCCTCGATTATGTACACGCGTTCCGCCGTATTCCGCCGAAATGCAGGATCGGAGCCAGTTTTCGGCGGCGGCCGTGCATTTAGGCGGAACACGGTGACATCGCCGCGGAAGCGCGATGCTTGCAGAACGCTTGCAACTCGAGCCGATTCCAAGCCTTACTGAGACCCCCTCCATGGTAAGGAATGCCATGAAGAAGGGCCTCCCGCGGAGCGATGCCGCGCGTCCTCGGTAGACGAAGGGAGGCCCGTTGCAATGTTGTACGCCGGTTTGGATCTCAGTCGCAAGCGTCTCGACTTCCATCTGCTCGATCGCGAGGGTGTGACGGTCGAGGATGGCGCCGCGCCGCCGGATGCTGATGGCCTGCACTCGCTGACGGCGCGACTCGATCGTCACGGCGAAACGATCCGCGCCGCGATCGAGTCGATGAACGGCGCGCGTTTCGTGCACGACCGGCTCGAGCTGGCGGGCTGGCAGGTCGAGATCGCCGATGCGCAGGAGGTGAAGGGACTGGCGCCGCTCGCCTGCAAGACCGACCGGATCGACGCCTGGGTGCTGGCCGAGCTTTCCCGCCGCGATCTCGTGCCGGCGATCTGGCTGCCGGACCCGCGCGTGCGCGCTGAGCGCGAGCGGGCGCGCTGGCGTCTGCATCTTGTCCGTCATCGCTCGAGCTTGAAGCAGCGCGTGCACGCGGTCTTGCTCACGCACGGCAAGCCCTGCCCCGTCTCCGACCTCTTCGGTCTGCAAGGCCGCCAGCTGCTCAGCCGGCTCGGTCTGCCGGAGCCGTGGCAGGGCACGATCGAGGCCAGCCTGCGGCTGATCGACGAGCTCGATCGCGAGATCAGCGAGTGCGAACGTGAGCTGCGCCGGCTCGGCGCCGACCACCGCTACGTCCCTTTGCTCTGCACCGTGCCCGGAATCAGCTGGGTGCTCGTCTACACGATCGCCGCGGAGATCGGCGACATCAGCCGCTTCGCAGCGCCGCAGAAGCTCGCCGGCTACAGCGGTCTCTGCCCGCGCGTCTACCAATCCTGCGAACGCGACCTGCGCGGCCCGCTCGGCGGCTGTCCAAGGCGATCTGGCACATGCTCAGCCGCGGCGAACCCTTCGCTCCCAAAGGCGCCACCGACCCCCTGGCCGCCTGACGGTCCTTAAGGAGATGCGCCACCGGAGCGAACTCCAATCGGCCTTGTCCTCCCCCTCGAGGAGGCGATAGAGAGATGAGCCCAGCTCAACTCCCACCGCTACAGCCCCCGCCCTGACTGGGCGATACAGACAACCAACGCAGTTGACGCACGGCCCTTCTTCATAGAGAGGGGGTCGACAGTTCAAGTCCACCAGAGGCCGAGCCTTCATCTCCTCCGCCGCCCCGCCGCGCCGCGATTGAAGATCAGTTCTTTGTCGATTAACCGCCGTTTTTGCGTGAGCTGGTGGACTCGACCCTCGGCCAGACGCGGAAACGCCGCGCGGCCCTGGCCCTACGTCTTGACGACCCCGCGGGCACGGGACGACCTGATCTGTCACCGACGATGGGTAGTGACCCTCGCGCCGCAGCGTTGGCCGTCGTCGTCGCGGAGCCGCTGAATCGCCGGCGGGTCGAGCCGGAGTAGCTCCGGCACGCTCACGAGCCGCAATCCGCGGCGCGCTAGCCAGGGCAGCAGACGGCGCACCGCCACCAGCGTCCACGGGTGGATGTCGTGCAGGAGCACGATCGATCCGGGCTGCACCGCGCTTTCGACGGTCCGCACGACGGACTTCACGGTCGCCCCCGGAAGGCCGTCGCCACTGTCGACGCTCCAGCGCACGTCGAGCATGCCGCTCCGGCCGACGAGCCGGTCGAGGCGCGGGGTCGTCAGGCCGTACGGAGGGCGGAAGAGAAGGACTTCGCGGCCGGAAGCGGCCGCAATCGCACGTCTCCCGGCGGTGATCTCCCAGGCGGCTGCGTCGTAGCGGAGCGAAGGCAGCCGCGGGTGCGACCAGGTGTGGTCGCCGACGGCTCCGAGCCGCGCTTCGCGCGACGCGAGGTCAGGCCAGTCGGCCAGCCGATCGCCGACGAGGAAGAAGGTCGCGGACGCGCGGGCGCGTCGGAGCAGCTGGAGAAGCGGCAGCGTGTAGGGGCTAGGGCCGTCGTCGAAGGTCAGGGCCACGTCGGGCAGTCGCCCCGCGCCGCAAAAGACGGGTCGGCGGAGCGCCGCCAGGCGCTCGACCGCCCGCTCCTGGGCGAGCGCGAGCGCGGCTGGGCTCAGTGACCCATCCCCGACCGGCAGGCGATCAGGCTCGGCGCGGACAGCGCCGGCGCCTGCGAGCAAAGCAGCGAGCAAGACCGGCGCGACCAGCCGGAGGTTCCTCGGGTTGCCGGTTCGCGATGGCGGCACGAGCGAAGCGTAGAACGCAATTCATCGGTAGGCGGTCCGGCCGCGACTCGCGATAATGGGCGGCCATGCTCGTGCGAATCGGGGTCGTCGCACTCGCCGGCATGCTTGGCGTGCTCGGCTCGATGCTGATCACGCGGGAATCGCATGCCTCGGTCGGTCTCTCCGACGGCTCGACGACGACGACGGTCGTGTCGACGACGGCCGAAACGACGACCGGCCTGTCGACGGCCGTCTCCACGTCGACGGCCCCGGTGCTGCCGCCGTCCCCGCCCGTGGCGGTGCCGGTCAGGCGCGCGGTCGGGCGCGGCTGCGTCACGGTCGGCGGTGTCATGATCCTCTTGCCTGGCCGCCGGCCGGTCGTGCTGAACCCACTCGCGGATCGCGTTCACATGCGCGCGAGCACCGGCGCCTTCGTCTTCCCGAGCGGCGGTGCGGTCGTCAGGACGGAAGGAGTGGCCGTGCGCGCCGGTAGCTGCCGCGGCGGCAGACGTGCGAGCGGTCGTTCGAGCGTCGCCTCGCCGTCGCTCTTCGGCGGTGCCGTGAGCGCGAGCGCGACCTCGCTGACCGTGCGTGCGGGCCGAGCGCAGGCGGGCGTGCAAAGGCTTCGCATCGGCGGGAAGCCGCTCGTCCTCGCCGCTGGAGCGCGGGCGCCGATCGCCGGTTGGGGCTATGCCACAAAAGGGGAGCGGCGAGAGCTTGGCGCCAGCGGCGAGCTGCAGACGGCGCTGGCCGTGCATCTGCTCACGGCAAACGCTGGCCTGCCGACCGGAGCGATCGTCGCGGTCGGCTTCTCCGTGAGTCCGAAACCCGCGCCGGCGGCGCCGCCCCGGCGCGGGCACGTGCTCCGGCACCCGCGCACGGCGCACCACGCTCGACCGCAGAAGCGGGCGATCGGCACTCGCGGGAATCACGCGAGGCACCGCCGCGCCCTCAGCCCGCGCGAGCGGCGGCGCCGCCTGCTGGCGCGGTTGCGGCACGCACACCGGCCGCTGACGCTAACGCCGCCGCTCGGCCTGCAGCACTACGTCTTCCCGGTTGCCGGACCTGCCTCCTTCGGCGATAGCTACGGCGCCGCCCGGAGCGACGTCTCCTGGCATCACGGCGACGACATCTTCGCGCCGCTCGGAACGCCGGTCGTCGCTGTCTCGGACGGGACCCTGAACCGGGTCGGCTGGGAGCGGCTCGGCGGCTGGCGCCTCTGGGTGCGCGATCGGCTCGCCAACGAGTTCTACTACGCGCACCTCTCCGGCTATACGGGGACGGCGCTTCGAGGAACGCGCGTGAGAGCAGGTCAGGTGCTCGGCTTCATCGGCGACACCGGCGACGCCTTCGGGACGCCGTTCCACCTCCATTTCGAGATCCACCCTCGCTCGCTGCTCTCGCTCCGCTATGACGGCGCCGTCGATCCGACTACGTATCTCCAGCACTGGCAGCGTCTCAGCCATGTCCGCGGATCGCGCCCGCTCCACCCCACCCTCCCCACCGGGACCTCCCGCGCGCAGGCGATCTACGTCTATCGCGAGCTGCTCGCGGCGCGCGGCCTGATCCGGCGGCGGCCGTCGCCCCCACCGATCCGGCCGCGACCCCGCACCGACGGCGACTTCGGCTCGAGGCACGCCGTGCACCGAGACCCCGCCCAGACGCGACCGCGTGAGACGCAGAAGGCGACCGAGGCGCCGGCGTCGACGTTCGCGCTGGAGGGGATCGCCGTGGTGTTCCTGGCCACCCCCGCCGCGCTCGCCACGACGCTCTTTCGCCGCCGTAGCCGTTAGCGCTCGACCGGCGTGGCCCGAGCTAGTTCACCGGCTGGACGTGGGCCGTCGACGAGAGCGTGCAAAGCGAAGCCGGCTGGCTCGTCGGTCAGCTCGATCTGAGCAGATAAGGGAGCGGTGCTACGCGAGGTTTCTCGCCGGATCTGACTCATCACTCGGTCAGCGGTCTCTGAGCCGGCCCGGGCGACTTGCGGGTCAGCAAAGAAGGTCGTTCTTGTAGCCGTCGAGCGTGCTGTGCGGTGGGCAGCGCCTGCGCGTCATTGATCGGATGGGCGCGCCCAAAGTTTGGGAGACTTCCGTTGTCGGCCGTCTGCCCACCTGGGCTCACGAGCTACTGCGGCCGATAGGGGAGGTTCAGATGAGAGCTCTCTCGTTGTTGATCGGCTCGATCGTCGTCTCTGCCGTTGCCTTCACGAGCTCGGCGCTGGGCGTGGGCGCGAACGCACGCGTGACGCGGGACGACGCTGCCTCGAGCTACCTGCGCTACGACGGCTCGAGCGACGCGACAATGGCCGCCTGCAGCACGGGCAGGCGCTCGCAGAACGAGCCGACTGTGGCCGTCGACCCGCACAACACATCCGTGATCACTGCGGGTGCGAACGACTACTGCGCCGCGATCGTGAACGGCGACGTCTGGGCCGGCTACTACCGCTCGACGGACGGCGGCTCGAGCTGGCAGGACAGTCTCGTTCCGGGGTATCCCGCGGACACGTCTGCCGGCGGCACCGCTTCGCCGGCGCACGGGTCATGCAGCGCCGCCGGCGATCCGAGCCAGGCGTTCGACAACGCCGGCCGGCTCTTCTACTCGTACATCTGCTTCAACCGGGGGAAGCCCGTCAACGGCGGCGTCTACGTCGCCCGCTACACGGACGACGGCGGCACCTACGACCGAACCGTGCTCGTGAAGAAGGGCGCGCCGTCGGCCCTCTTCAACGCGAGCGGGCTCTTCCAGGACAAGGACAACATCGCAGTCGACCAGACGAACGGCTCGCACTCCGGCAACGTCTACGTGGCGTGGTCGCAGTACACCGGGCAGGCCGGGAACAACGCGGTCCTGGTCTCCCGCTCCACCGACCACGGGCTGACGTTCTCGCAGCCGGTCCGCGCGACGCCGGTCGCACTCGGCACCGCGTCCTTCGCCGACCTCGCCGTCGGCCCGGACGGAGCGGTGTACGTCACCTTCATCAACTATCCGTCCACCTCCAACCCGAGCACCGGCATCTGGCTCGTGAAGTCGACGGACGGCGGCGTGACCTTCGGCCCGCCGGCGCTCGTGGCCTCGATCGTCCAGTTCGACTCGAGCCAGTTCAGCGGCAACGGCGCCTCGGACTGCGGCGACGGGCCGTTCGCCTGCCCGACCGGCTTCACCTTCTCGCGCTTCTTCAGCTCGTCCGCGGTCGCCGCCGATGCCACCGGCGTGCACGTGGTCTGGGCTGCGAGGACCGCGGAAGGCGGCCAGTCGAAGATCTTCGTCCGCAACTCTCCGGACGGCGTCAGCTGGCCGACTCCTGCGGCGACGATCGACACGGTCGCGGCCGGCCACCAGTGGTTCCCAGACATCGCCTCGAGCAGCGGCGCGATCAGCGTCGTCTTCTACGACTCGCGTGCCGACCCCGCGTATTCGGCGGGCCGTCCGCCGGGGAACACCGCCTCCGGCGCGAACTCCGGCGACGTCGTGAACACGTACGTGGCCCAGTCCTCGAACGGCGGCGTGAGCTGGAGCGAGACCCAGGTCTCCTCGGTCGGGAGCAACTTCGGCTGGGAGACGCACGGCTCGCGCCGGGACGGCTTCTGGGGCGACTACCTCTACATCTCGGCAGTCGGAGGCACGGTGAAGGCCGCCTGGACAGACTCCCGCGACCTCGTGCCCGGCACGGATCCTCGCGAGACCGGTGCCGACGACGACGCGGACGGCTTCGACGTCTACCAGCCGTGCACGTACGTGCCGAACGACATCAATGCCGCCTCGTACTCGTCGCCGCTCATCAGCGATCCCTGCCTCTCACAGGGCGGGCTCGACGAGAACATCTACGCGGTGAGTCCGTAGAGCTCCTTTACCGCTGGCGAACGCCCGGGTCTGCCCCGGGCGTTCGCCGATTCAAGCGACACAGCGCGGCGTCTTGACCATGCTTTGACCGTAGAAGGCCGAAAACCGCTGGAACGCCGCCGCGGGCGGACATACACGCCTCGCGGCGCTTTGACCAGCAGTGACCGCGCTCCCGGTGGTCTGCATTTAGGCGGAACACGGTGACATCGCTGCGGAAGCCCGATGCTTGCAGAACGCTTGCAGTCGAGCCGATTCGGCCCAGCCCGGTGTTGTGCCACAGACCACCGATCCCCCGAGGCTCCACAGGATCCCAGCCCTGCTCGCCAAGTAATCCCGCTACGACACCCCTCCAGCGAGGCCCCGCGCCGGAAGGCGCGGGGCCTCGGGTTCCATTACCTGGGAGTTACAGGTGATTCTCGTTCGCTTCGAGGCTGAGACGAGCGCTACTTTGCGATTACGAACCGTTTCCGGTTGTCGACCCGAAGGATGCTGACGGGAACGTTCGTCCGGTAACCGGTCTTCCGGTTAATCCTGATCGTGCCGGTGGCGCCCCGGTAGCCCTTGGTCGCTCGGAGCTGACGCTCGACGGCCGCGAAGCCGTAGCTCTTGGCCCGGTCGATCGCTGCGAAGAGAATCCTGGCGGAGTCGTAGGTAAACGAGCCCCAGACCCCAGGAGTCTTTCTGAACGTCGCGCGGTACTGACGCACGTACGTCTTGGCGGACGGCATCTCGGTGGCCGCCGGCACGCCGCTGAAGACGCACCGTTGCGCCTCCGCAAGCGTGGCCTTCGCGACGAAGCCGTTGTCGACGTTCGCGAGCCCCATTAGGCATCGAGGGCTGCTTCCGGACGCGGTGAGCGCCTTGGCGATCTGGGTTCCTGCCGGGAAGTAGGTGCTGACGTAGACGAGGTCCGGGTTCGACTTGAGCGCGTCCGCCACCCGGTCGGCGTAGTAGGTCCCCGTCGCCCCAGGATCGGTCGCCTCCAGAACCGAGGTCCAAGTCACGGAAGCGCCGTCCCGCTCGAGCGCCGCCCGCAGCCGCTCGGCCATGCCCTTCGTGAAGGCGCCGTTGGGAGTGTCGTCCACGAGCATGGCGACGCGCCTCGCGCCCAAGCCCTTCACGTAGCGCTGCTCGATGGGAGCGATCTGCGTGTTCATCGGCTGGACGGTCGCGCCCACGCCCGCCGTCTCGTCCAGCGAGGTCATCCACAGCGGCAGGACCCTGGCTCGCCGATAGAGGGGCAGGTTCTCGATGCCGACCGACGAGTTGTAGGGGCCGATCACGAAGCGGATCCCCTTCGCGATCACGTGGCGCGCGAGCGCCTTCGCGTTCGCCGCGTTGGCCCTGTCATCGGCTGCGAAGACCGCCACCTTGCGGCCATGCCAGAGCCCGCCGCGCGCATTCAGCTGGTTCACAGCCAGGCGGACGCCACGAAGCTGGTCGACGCCGTTTGCCGCCTGCGCCCCGCTTTGCGGCCCCTCGACTGCGATGACGAGCGGCGCCGACGAGCCAGAGTTAGCCGCAGCAATCGCGAGCGAAAGGCCGCTCGCAAGCGCGAAGATGGCGCTTGCCACGAGCTGCGCGGATCGCCGGTGCGCCATCACCTCCTCATGCCTTCCGGAGTGAGGCTAACCCCCCGCTCTGCCGACATGCAACCCGCGGTCGCCCGCAAGAAACAGTGGAGCCGACGGGACTCGAACCCGGGCCGTCGCGCCCTCCTGCAGCCGCATAGCCGCCTAATGAGCGAAAGGCCCCGTTTCCAGGGCCTTTCGCAGTAGCGGGGGCAGGATTTGAACCTGCGACCTCGGGGTTATGAGCCGCCTCGATCATGTACACGTGTTCCGCCGTATTCCGCGAAATGCAGGCGCCAAGCCAGTTTTCGGCCGCGGCCGTGCATTCAGGCGGAACACGGTGACATCGCTGCGGAAGCCCGATGCTTGCAGAGCGCTTGCACCCGTATGCTGATCTCAACCCTCCCCTGCATCGCCCTACCGGACGCGCGCGAGGAAGTCCGGCGTCAGATAGACCTGCTGAGGCGACACGGAGAGACTGTCGTGGCCGAAGCCCGCGACCTTTGCACGCTCGCAAACGAGCTTGCCATTCCAATGAGGCTTAGTCGTGGCGCGAGGTCAGGCCGCCCCGACGCGACCCGACCTTCGAGAGCCTGTTGGCCATCGACGGCTAGCCGCGCATCCCGCGCGTTGACACTGCCGGAAGGCGGGTGTACGTTCGCTGTCCGAGCAGCGACAGGGTTCTTGTCGGACGGGGGACCGCATGCCTGAGCCTCGAAGGACCGCGCACGAGAAGGGCGTCGAGGATCCGTTCGACGTCATCAATATCGCTCGAGTTCGAAACGGCAGGATCTCGAAGCGCGTCGCGGAGGATCTTCCGTGGAGTGCGTTCTCCTTCGCGCCGTTCGAGAAGAAGAGGGCAAAGGATCGCGGGTCGCGGCGCCGCGTCAATCCGATTCACCCCGTCCTGCGCAAGTGGATAGCGCAACGCCCCGGAGACGAGCGTGAGCAAGTTCTCGTCGGGTTCTACGAAGACCTGCGCCTTCCGCGCTTTCCCGAGCCGCAACCCGACGAGACGCGCAGATCGGCGGCTAACCGTGAGGCTGCCCGAAACGCACAGCGCCTGGTCAAGGAGATCACCGCTGCGAGGTCGGAACGCCATGCCGAGCTGTTGCGTGAGCTCCGCGCTCTGAAGTGCAGGACTCGTGAGAGCTTCTGGATCGTCAATGCCGTCCTCGTCGACGCTCCACTCTCGGCGGTGAAGCGGCTGGCCGAACGCGACGACGTTCTCTACGTCGAGCCTCGGTTCGGCGGCGAGGTTCCGCCGCAGAACGCGAACCCCAACGACGACGTCGACGACGGGCGCGCGCGCATCGTCAGCGACCCGTACTTCAACCTCGGCCAGACGGGGGGCTTCATCGGCCTGCTCGACACCGGCTTGCGCTTCACCCACACCTTGTTCAACTCGCCGTCGCACATTGCCTTCCGCCGCGACTGCGTCAACGGCGGAGCGGACTGCAACACGGGCTCGAACCTGAACCCGAACGACGACTGCTGGAACCACGGCACGTCGAGCGGCGCCATCATCACCGGGAACGGGAATCTCGGCAATCCGTTCCGCGGCGTGACGGGAATCACGCTCGACAGCTTCAAGATCTATCCGACCAGGATGGCGGCCGATGGAACGTGCACCGGCGGTCTCGACGGCGCTGCCGCCGTGAGAGGGTTCCAGGCGGCCGTCGGGGTCCTCGACCGGGTGATCGTGGCGGAGATGCAAGGCGGAGGCGACGATCTCAGCGCCATCTCCCTGGCTGCAGATGCTGCATTCGACGCGGGCGCCGTGGTGATCGCCGCCAACGGGAACAACGGCCCGAGCGGAAGCACGGTCAATACGCCCGCCAATGCTCATCGTGTGATCGGCGTCGGCGACTTCGACGTGCAGACCCAGACCCAGATCGCGGGTCAGAGCCGAGGCCCCGCACCTGACGGACGCTTCAAGCCCGATATTCAGGCGCCGACGCAAACCGAGACCGCCAGCAACGCTTCGGACACCGCCCTGAAGTCCTTCACCGGCACGAGCGGCGCGACACCCTATGCCGCCGGTGCCGCCGCGCTCCTTCGCAATTGGCTGCGCGGCTCCAGCTTCAGCATCGACCCGGGCCAGGTCTACGCACAACTCATCCTCTCCGGACAGCAGCCGTTCCCGTTCAACAACACGAGCGGCGCAGGCCCGATCCAGCTCCCGACGAACGGATGGGCATGGTGGGGAAAGGTCTTCGTCGTAAACGGCCTGACGATCGACATCCCGCTCTCGATCAGCGGTCCGAACCCCAACACGTTCGACGGCGCGCTCTGGTGGCCCGAGTCGGCCTTCCAACTTGTCCCATTCATCGGCCCCGGAGTCCACAATGACATCGATCTCCACCTCATCGACCCAAACGGGACGGAGCGCGGAGCCAGCATCTCGACGCTGAGTGTCTTTGAGCGCGCCCGCGTCAGCGGCGCGATCAAGCCGGGGATGTGGAAGCTCCGCATCCGCGGCTACAACGTGCCGGGTGGCTTCCAGACGGTCTACTGGGCCGCTCACGTACGGCTCTCGTAAATTCCGTCGGATCGGCGCCGACGACGTAACGCAGATCTACGCGCAGGCCGGCTGGTACAGGGAGCGGCACGAGCCGGAGCAGAGCTGGCGCGGAGTGCTTCGCCGGCGCACGCGGCCTGCCGGTCCGGCAGGCCGGGCGGCCCTCGCCTTCGCACTGGAGCTCGAAGACCGCGCGCTGGACGTGTACGCCGCCAACGTCGAACCATTGCTCACTCCGTATGTCGGGAGCGAGGTTGTCGCCGTCGGCAAGCTCGTGAGTCTTCGCGACGAAGGTTTCGGAGACGAGCTGTGGCTCGCATCGATCGGTTCGGCTTCGCGTGGCGAGCCTTGATCCGAAGTCACAGGCTGAACCAGCGCTAGACGATCGAGCGCAGCTGCTTCTTCATCGAGTAGCTGCTGGCACCCCGACTGCTTCGGCGGCCTTTTCGATCAGGTCCGCTACCTCCTCGGGGTGCGAGATGCGGTTTGACGGCTGGTGCAGTACGCACACCGAGGTGACCGCGATGGCGGGCCGCGCGGTTGCTGCTCTCCCGCCGCATAGCGGATGCCCGGAAGCCGATGCTGCCTGGCGGTATGTCCGTTCACAACAGTGCCCCGACGGCAGCTGGAGCTCGTACTGGTGGACATCTCCTCACTACGCCACGTGGTCAGGTCGCCGTTCGCGGTTACGTCTCGAGAATGGGCTCTTGGCCGTCGTTGGGTGCTCGAGCCTTGTAGCGGTGCGGGTTTGGGCGG
>WNFW01001925.1_pt1 | contig 14100 bp, 11 predicted proteins | sample 5400131 | NCBI WGS metagenome assembly WNFW01 (sample SAMN13153362, study PRJNA577476) | soil metagenome | isolation source: 20 cm soil or saprolite under grassland replicate 1 | place: USA:California | collected 2016-06-15 | reverse complement strand
TTAACTAAACATCCTGACTGACCGTATCGGCGGCTCATGCTTCTACCTTTCCGATTCGGTGTCGCGGGGGAGATACTACCACACGCCACTTGGGGAGACACACGTCCTCACTGTTCTGACCCATTTGTGGTTTGCTGCTGAAATTTGCTCCGGTGGAGAAGCAAAAACTGTTTACGAAGAGACTGACCGTGCCGACCGTCCCAGAAGGAGCGAACGAGGGCATAAAAATTCGCTATTTTTTTGACAATTGCTTGAAGAATGGACGACTACTCGCGGTGGGAAGTCCGTGGTGCCGCACTTGTGCCTACCACTCGATTAATTTAATTCCCACCCTAAAGGGTCTTCTAAATCAGCCAGGATAATGCTTACACTACTCTGGCAGACTCAATGAGTGTCGAAATCGTTGTATTTTGTTTCGAGAACAATCGAGACGTAGATTTCTAGCAATGCCTGACGAAGCGGGTCAGTTTCTTCAACGAAGCGTAGGTCCATAGTCCGCACGCGGGCCTTTGCTTTGGTAAACGCCGCAGCAAAAATGGGATCGATCGAAAGAGCAAGGCGTCCGCCTTTGGTGGAGTACGCGGCTAGGAGGTTTCCCGTCATTTCGCGGGCGAGTCTAAATGCGAACACCGCCTGATTATGTTGTGCACCGGCGATCGAGTGTTGCCGCAGTCTATTGCGAAGTCGGCGAGTCCTTCCAACGTACAGGTGTTTCTCACTTTCGCTGAATAGGTACACGCACTTCTCGGGGAGGCGTTTCGGCAATGCAGCCATGCTTAGAGGCGACATGCTCATGAGACGTTCAAATGATGGGTGTAACGTTTCCACGTACAGGTTGAACGATGCATGCATCTCTATCCGTTCGGCAGCAACTTTGAGAGTGTAGCAAGAGCGAGAGCTGTTAATGCAAAGGTACCACACAGTTCGGTAAACGCCTTAACCATGCTATAAAGGGCACCGCTGTGAGGAGGGAATCGAGAGTTGGACCCAAGGGCTAGGAAATTAGCAGAAGTCATCAAGGCGGCTGCGAAGCCAGGCATTCTGGAAGCCCCTTTTCGGAAGGTTGTAGAGGCGCATCTCCTCGACGTGGCGAAAGATGCGAAAATCGACCTCGTTCCACATACCGAAGTGACCTTGGGCACTTCCGGACGAGCAGATACGATTTACAACCGCTTCATCGTGGAATGGGAAAAGCCTGCTAGCTTTCGGCCTAGCAACAATGCCCTCAAGAACTCGGAATCCATAACCCAAGTTAAAAAGTACGGCGACTCTCTCTATTGGCGCACAAAAGAAAGAGTCGGGCGAATCGTCGGTTGCTGCACGGACGGCCATTATTTCATTTTTCTTTCCAAACCTGCGCACGACTGGATTCCAAGCGAACCTGTTGCGGTTACGGCCGAGACCTGCCAGAAATTCTTAGACTATTTCTTCTCGCTTCAGTCTGGCGTCGCCCTGATCCCTGAATATCTTAGCGAGGACTTCTCCTCTGCAAACATCCGTACTAAACGTGCGGTCCACTCGCTCTACGAGACCTTATCTAACCATATTGCTTCCCCTTCGCTGGAGGCGGTCTTCAATCAGTGGGCGCAGTTCTTCGGAGCCGTTACGGAGTACGAGCACTGGCGGGTAAAACTCGCTAACGAAGAAGAACTGAGAAATATGCTGAAAGCGTTCGGCATTCCAGCGGCACGTTTAGATTTGAACAGATTCTTTTTTGCTACTCACACCTACTTTGCAATTTTGACCAAACTGCTGGCTTATTTGATTGTGGGGCGTTATACCGATCTACCGACACCCCCAATCAACGATTGGAAGGACTTGCCCAATGACAAACTCGCGGGACAGTTCAAAGAATTAGAGCAAGGTGGCCCGTTCCGGACGGCAGGTATCCGGAATTTTCTCGAAGGAGATTTCTTCTCTTGGTATACGAAATTCTTTACCCCGGAATTGGCTGAGTGCCTACGCGAGGTTGTCAAACGGCTTGCGGACTATGACCCTGCCACGCTCGACTTGGCCCCTGCGCCAACACAAGACCTACTCAAGAAGCTGTATCACCGGCTGGTTTCCCCGCATATTCGCAAGGCATTGGGTGAGTATTACACACCGGACTGGCTCGCCCAGAGACTCTTGAACATGCTTGACGGTGGTACGTTCCGTGGGGACCCCAAGAGGAGATTACTTGATCCCGCCTGCGGTTCGGGAACATTCCTGCTGTTGGCAATTAACGCTGTCCGCCGAAACTCGATGGCACAATCAATGGACGACGGCAAACTTCTGCGGACGATTTGCCACAACATTGTGGGAATAGACTTGAATCCATTGGCGGTAATTGCCGCCAGAACGAACTACCTTTTGGCTCTTGGGCCGTTGCTCAAGCATCGTGGTGAGGAACCACTAGAGATTCCGGTCTATCTTGCGGACTCCATTATGACTCCCTCGCGGGGGGCGGACAATCTCTTTGAGGCAGAAAAAGTTCGTGTTTGGCTCTCTATTGGAAAAGTTGAATTGCCGCGACGCCTTGCCACGCAAGATGGCGTGGCGACATTGACTAACCTGCTCGACAAGCATCTTGACAAGGAACCTGCGACCGCACCTGACAAGTTCTTGTCTCAGGTCAAAACGGACTTAATTCAATGCGGTGCGGTATGGGAGTCCGATTCGTTTGTAATCGGTGAGCTTTACACTGAACTTCACAAACTTCACCAAGCTGGCAAAAACGGACTTTGGGCAAGGATTCTCAAGAACGCTTTCGCTCCAGTTTTTCTCGCTCCATTTGACTATATCGCGGGTAATCCGCCATGGATTAATTGGCAAAATCTTCCCGAGGGGTACAGAAGCGAAACGAAGGATCTGTGGTTCCAACACGGTCTTTTCGTGCATAAGGGGATGGACACGATTCTCGGAAAAGGGAAAAAAGACATTTCAACTTTGATGACCTATGTCGCTTCTGACAGCTATTTGAAAGATGGGGGAAAATTCGGATTCGTAATCACTCAAAGTGTTTTCAAAACCGGGGGTGCGGGAGAGGGCTTCCGTAAGTTTGAAACGCGGCAAGGTGTGCCGCTCGGGGTGTACTTCGTCGATGACTTCTCGGAAATGCAGCTATTTGAGGGAGCGACAAACAGGACTGCGGTATTCGTGCTTCGCAAGGGCGAGCGCACAAAGTATCCAGTCCAGTATACGTACTGGCGAAAGAAGGAAGGTGGACGAAAGGGAAAATTTGATTACGACTCGACGCTTGAGGAGGTGACCTCGAAGACGGAAAGACTTCAATTTGTAGCTGAGCCTGTTAAGGAGAACGAGAAGACTAGTGCGTGGATCACGGGTCGTCCGATCGCAATCAAGGCAATCAGGAATTTGCTGGGCAAGTCGGAGTACGAAGCCCACGCAGGTGTGTACACGGGAGGAGCAAACGCTGTTTATTGGTTCGAAATCTTACATGACAACGGCGACGGGACCGTAGCTGCTCGTAACCTGACTGACGGCGCGAAGCGAAAGGTGGAGGGTGTTAACGTCACGCTGGAAAAAGAGCTTCTTTATCCACTGCTGCGGGGCAGAGACGTATCACGATGGATTGCAAAGCCAAGCGCGTTTCTGCTGTTTGTCCAAGATGTCGAAAAGAGGCGAGGAATCGACGAAGACACACTACATAGGGATTCCCAGAAGGCTTACGAGTGGCTGGAGTCTAACGAAAAGGTGTTGAAGGAAAGAGCCGCGTACAAGCGGTACTTTCAAGATGGGCGTGACCCGTTCTATTCGATGTTTAATGTCGGTGACTATACGCTGTCGACATGGAAGGTTGTTTGGAGCGAACAATCCTCAGAGTTGCAATGCGCTGTCGTCGGAAGATCTGGAGGCAAAGTTGTGCTCCCAGACCATAAGGTAATGGTTATCGCTTGCTCAAATGAGTCGGAGGCTCACTATGTCTCCGGTGTCCTAAACTCGACTCTATTTCGGTACGCAGTATCATCTTACGCGATTGAAATTCAGATGGACACACACCTGGTCGAAAACATTCTCGTTCCAAGATTTGATGCGGCTTCGTCTCTCCACGGGAAGATTTCGAAGGAGGCGATACGGCTCGCCGATGAACACGCAGACAAGTCCACTGAAACCCTCGACGACCTTTGTGCTCGACTATGGAGAATTGACGACCGGGGATTGAAAGCCATCAAGAATGCTTACGAGGAACTGCACAGCTTGAATGTCGCTTCAAAGAGTAACGGCAAAGAAAGTGTAGTGACCGCGGAATGAGCCGCCTGCCACTTATATTCAGCTTGCAGACAGCGTTGCAAGTGTTGTCGGACAGAACGGACGTTCTGCCCGCAGTGGGTGGGGCGACGGAAGATGAATTGCGTCCGGATGCGGACGAGATAGACGACCAGCGTGCGACGAAGGATGACATAGTCTTAGACGAGCCTTACGAGTTTGGGAACTCGCAACTCTACGTCCCACTGACTCCTTTGCGTCGTCCCGAAGAACACCTTTTCCGTTTCTTTCAGGATGGTTCGATGCGCTCATTTTTTGTCGGAACCGCACTTGAACACGACCGGCAGACTCCGGTCATTATCGGTCAGGTTGGCTGCAGTGCCTTGGAGCGTGAAGATGGTGGACGCCTCAAGCTAGCCGCACACAATCAGAAGAATCTATTGCTGGTCGCCTTTAGCCAAATAAGCCAGGAAGTCTTAGCACGAGTTCAGGAGATCGTGTCTAAGCTAGGCAACAGCTATGAACTCGCCGATATTGAAGCCTATGGAGTTGAGGGACAAGACTTGCGGCGCAGGGCCGAAGACACGATGCGTATCCAGATGCATGACTTGGAGACGGAGACCTTGATTCAAGTTGTTTCGCTCAATCGGACCGGTTGGGTGGTCTACGACGGCTCTCTGAGATTCGCTGAATTCTTTGACAAGTTTAAGAAGACTTACGGTGAGACACAGCCCCCAGTTGTAAGTGTCGCAAAGAACTTCAGCAAAGCGCCTCGTTTCAAAATCGGACGCGGCGGCAAGGCGCAAGAGGTAAATCTCTGGCATCTGTTAGCTGACCTGCCGGAAGGACACCGAACTCTCGCATACAAGGCGAAGACCAAGGATAGAGTCGTGTCTGTCTGGTACGTTCGACTGAGGATGAAGAAATTCATGGAATATCCGCTCATGGGCGTCATCAAGGTGGAACTTCCTATTCTCGGCACCGAGCCGCCAGCCAGCGAGTTGGTCACGAAGCTAAGCAATGCACTCTTGGCAGAAAGAACCGTGACGCCGCACGGACTCGACCGGCGCTGGCATGCTCACCTGTACCCAATATTTCAGGCGGAGCGAAGCGTTAAAAATGCATTTGTCAGCATTTCAACGTTGCGTGCGGGCTTGCGCTGGCCACCTGCGACCGTGAGGAGATAGCGACATGACAAACGACCCGAAGAAGGTCATTGGGCGGGGTTCAGCCACTGAGCGTGCGGCGAACTCTTCCAACGAGTTCAACTTCTGGCTTGCACCGGAGATTTTAGTCAATCCATTCGACATCGTGGAAGCGGAGACCTTTGACGCTAGCAAGACCTACGGGTTGGTCATGAATCTGGAGCACACAACCGATGCTTCCACTCACCTGTCGAACTTCATCTCGAACAATTTCGGCGAGGCAACTGAAGATCCTCAAACGCCCCGGCAGGGGACAACGGTTGCAAAGTGTGCGGTTCTATCCAACACAAAAGAAATCTATATGCCTGTACCGAGTGAGGCACGAATTCGTTTTGCTGATGCTCAGGGAATCCTGGAAGCCCTTGGGGCGGATGCAATCCGGGAAGAAAACAAAATACCCGCCGGTGTCATCGAGATGAGTAATGGCACACAGGCACCGTGTTTCTTGGATGCCCGGTACCTGCTCGGGCCAGAGGGGGCGCATCTAAACGTGTCAGGCATCTCCGGGCTGGCGACCAAGACCAGTTACATCATGTTTCTGATTGGGTCGGCACTCCAGAAATACGCCGACGCTGAAAACACGGCAGTGATTCTGATGAATGTGAAACACGATGACTTGCTCCACATCCACGTGCCAAATGAAGTGCTAGGCGACGGCGACCTGGAATTGTGGCGGAAATTAGAGCTTGAACCGAAACCCTTTCCAAAAGACAGAGTGCACTACCTGTTGCCTAACGGTAAGCACACTGCGAACACTGGAAGACCGAACAGCCATTCAACACCGAACATTCCCCACAACATCTACGCCTACGCACTTTCAAATACGAAGGACAAGATTGACCTTCTAATGGGTCACGTTCCAGATATCTGGGATACCCTGCGGGCACTGATCGGAATCATTCAGGAGGGACTGACTGCCGGACCAAAGGACAAGCGGTGGGGGACTGTGAAGACATGGTCGGGGTTGCTAGACGGGCCTCCACTCTACGAACCCACGGCAGAAGGTAAGCAGAAGGGTGTCGGTGAAGTGCCTAGCTCTACGGTCAACCGTTTTCGGCGCATCTTGCGGCGCATCGTTCAAACGCGGCAGTCGGGAATATTCGTGGACCAATTGAGCAGGAACACCTGCGACTTGGGGCAGAAGATCAAGGAGATTAAGGGTGGACACACCTACGTCGTGGACATTTACAATCTAAAGGATGAAGAGAAGACGCTGGTTTTCGGAGACATCCTCAGAACCATTTACACGCTCTATGCGGAAAGCGACGAGGAAGAACAAGACCTACCCAAGAAGGTCATCATCTTCGTGGACGAACTTAATAAATACGCACCGGAAGGGACAAAGGGGTCCCCTATACTCGATCAAGTTCTGGAGGTTTCGGAACGTGGTCGGTCCCTCGGCATAATTCTATTTGGGGCGGAGCAGTTTCTCAGTGCGGTTCATGACAGGGTAACCGGCAACTGCTCGACGACGGTATTGGGGCGAACCAACGCCGCAGAAATGTCAGAGCGGGGCTATCGGTTCATGAATCAGGACATCAAAGCAGCGGCAACCCGACTTGACAAAGGGCAACTAATCTTGAGTCATGCTGTGTTCCGCCAGCCGGTCAAAATTAAGTTTCCCCTGCCCGCTTACAAGCAACCGTTGTAGCCGTGGGGTGAAGAAAATGGCGGTGATCGGCGTCGAAAGCTTCTAACCATCTCGCTTGGTTAAGAACCCTTTGGGCGGTGGAACATACTTTCACTCCCATTTCATTAAGTGCGAATCGCATTAGACAAGGTATCGGCGAAGAGACGTTTGGTTGTGACAACACAAATTCGTTATTAAGTCTGATAAGTTGAAGAACGTTACCACGTGAGCTGTGCAAAGCAGCAGACAAGTTCTTGAAGCTGTACGGTTTCTGACAATGAGGCGCGTTCCCACTGAATATGAAGTCTCGAACAGACGCGCGGCTCACGTGCTCGTCACCGGAATCGCTCGGCACGGATGGGCCTGGTGACATCGATGCATCTCCGTTGCAGCAGAATCTACCACATAAAGCACCTGTCTTAATCGCCTCCCAGCAGTCCTCGTGTTGCGATAAAGCACCGCGCCGATTTTCCGGCACGCCCAAACTCAATAGACGGGTTTGACCCCTTTCAATTACAAGACATAAGATGCTCGACAAGGACCCAATTAACAGTCGCCTCCAATAGTGGCACGATGCCACTGCATCCACGCAAAAAGGAGACTGCGAAGTAGGTAGCGGAGGAGGTCTCCCATCCGCCTCGTGCCTTCATCATTCGATTGGTTAAATCCCACCTTCAAAGGGTCCCTGTCCGCACATTTTGTGGTGCCCCTTCATTCAGGAAGATAATGATGCGCAGAAAGATTCGAAGAAATACAGCAAGAACTGCCCCAAATTTACGGCACGCTCGGGGCTCGACCGCTCAGTTCTGCAAGTCTCCCTCGTTGAATGTGGTTTCGTTAATAGGCTTGCGCGGGAGATTGCCGCCGAACATCTCATGTAGAGTAATTTCGATTTCGCTGTACTTGCCGGGCTCGTCCCAGGTGGGCTCTATTTCAGTAAACTCAAGCTGTCTTCCAGCTTGGTAGAACTCTATGTTCCGTCGGAACTTCCTGGTGCCCGCATCCCAATCAAGACCCAGAGCGAAGCGAAGCAAATAGCTTCCTACGGCAATGCTTCCCACAGTTGCGGGTTCGCCCACACGGACGTACAACATCCAAACAGTTTTTGGCGGGGAATCCACTGTGACAAGTTTAACCACCGCGTCGAGTCCCGTTCCGTTTTCGATCTTCAGAACACCGTTCCCTGCTATCCCACGACGAGGTCTGATCCAAGTGCCGGTTCGGAGGGATACTGCAACACGTTCGGGAACCCAGGGAGACGGCAAGGGTGCATTCGGCTGCGCTTTGGTGGGCACGGGCATCTGAGCTTCGGGTACCCTAGTAGACTGTTCGTCCCGGTTCGAAAATCTGGCAAATGATATCCACACGACTAACGCACCTAGCAGCACTCCTCCAAAAGCAAGCTTAAGCAGCGGCAAGCGCCGCCTGCCCCACGCCCTCCCGACGTTAACCGCTGCGGCCACAGAATATCGTGAAGATCGTGAAGCCGTGGATGAAAGCGGAGTCTTTGGCTCAATTGTTAAAAACCGGCCACATTTTCTGCATTTGATGTGACCGCCGATATGCATCTCATCGGCGTAGTAATCTTCCCCGCAGCAATGAAGAGTGATCATTCATGACCCACTTTCACCACGAAAAAGTAATCCGTAGGCGTCCCTCTGATTCGCGCGCTAGAAACGGCCATCTGGACCCGATGCCCAACCCGCATGGTGGCCCGCAGCGTCAACCGCCTGGCCCCTGCCGAGGCTCTTTATGATTTCGTGCAGAAGTTCCCACTTGGCCACTGTTAACCTCGTTTCGGCGTCGATAAGAAGCCTTTGCCTATGGCTTCCGAAACCGCAAGTCATAAATAGACCGCTTGACGGTGTCGGGGATGTTTAGCTTATCGATGCGAGCTATGAAGTCGTCGGGTGAAGACGCCTGATAGAAGGTGTCCCAAGCGTGTTGGCGTGTGGCGTCGTCTATGGGCGCGTTACGAAGTATGCGTAGTAGCTGGTCTCTCTGCGACATTTTCTTGGGCTGAGCCGTTGCTCCCGGTTGTGGCAGAACGTATTCTCGGAAGAACTCTTCGGCCTTCTTTGGGTCGCTGCCTTTAAGCTCCTGATAAATCCGCAAAACTTCCTCGCGGTCTCCCTTTTTCGCGTGTGCTTTTCCCAAGAGCGCCAGAACTGAAGGCCTGCTTTCAGTAGGAGCGACCTTCTCCCCTTGCTGCAATGCGTCTATTGCCTCAGCATAGGACCCGGTCTTGATATAACAATCCCCTAAAATCGACCAACCCTCCAGCTCGCCGGGCGCAAGGCGTGTAGCTTCCTTTGCGGCTGCGATCGCTGCACCGTATTCTTCTCTAAAAATGTCGTGCATTATTGCCAATGCGCGCCACGCTTCGGCATAGTCGGGCTTTAGCTCAATCGCTTTCTCAAACGCAAAGATAGCCCTTTTTTGTGCCTCCTGTGGCGACAACCGAAACTCTCGGAGGTAGGTGGCCATCACGCCGAGATTTCCTAATTCCAACCAAGCCCGCGAGGCATCGGACTGCTTAAGATCAGCGCACTTGCGGAAGGAATCTATCGCGACATCGTAGTCTTTCTTCTTCACCGCCTCCAAACCAATCTCCAACCATGCTCTAGATTCGAGTGCTGCATCGCTCAGATGGGTGGCGGGTCTCCCAGTAGCTTCGGTTGAGCTGGATAACATCCCGCTCACCCATTCTCCGGGCAGAGCGAAATTTAGACTTTGACCCTCCTTCAGATAGAAACTTGTGACCCCCACGAGGTTCCCTTGAGCGTCGAAAAGCCCCCCGCCGCTCGATCCGGGCGAGATGGGCGCGCTTGTCTGAATCATGCGAACGCCCTCGGTCTCTCGAAGCGCAGAGATGACGCCTTCGGAGAAAGTCAACTCCAATCCCTCCGGGGAGCCAATGGCGTACACGTGCTCTCCAGTGGCAAGTTTGGATGAAGGACGAACCTCAACAGGCGGCAATGTCAGTCCGCTTGGCCTGAGTCCACAAAGATCATGATTCGGTGCGGCTTGGATGAGTGTCGCGGTCCAGTGCTCCTTGCCTCGGCTGACCCGCAGCGAAGAGCCACCCTGAACAACGTGACAATTTGTGATAAGAAAATCACGAGCCATAGCTACTCCGCTGCCCAACATGAGGGTTTTCCCATCCTCGTCTAGAGCTTCGACGACAAAGACTGAGGGAGACACCCTCTGAAAGAGTTCCACAGGGGAAAGTGGCTGTCGCACAACAGTCCTGCCTGTACGGAGAATCCACCCATAGGCACTTCTGGCTTGTTCTGTATTCGACCACACGAACGACGCGACAACGGGGATCAAACCGACTACAGCGTAAGTGGCAAGGCGGGCGGGTGATGACTTGACGGGTCTGCCTGATTCTCGTTCCCGCCCCGCGCATGCCATTAAATAAACTCCCAAGTGCCACGTAATAACGGTAAGAATAATCATCAGCAGAATGTCGCCCGACAAACCCCACTGCGTTTGATGTCGGACTGCCGCATAAAGAGCGGCGAACAGCGCGACAGGTACGACCCCAACACCCCCGAGAAACAAACCGAAAATCAGCCCCGTATAGCCCCATATAGTGAACGCGACGATGCAAGAGTACGCGAGCAGTTCCGTGCCGAACACATACGACGCCATGTGGAATCCAAATCCGGCAAAACCGCGAGTCTTTTTGAATATGCAAAAGGGAAGGAAAACAAGCACACACAAGGCAAAGGCAATTTGCGCCGCGTGGATCAGCCAAACAAGTGTCGATTGGGAGGCCCAGACTACGCCGCGAAGAAACAGGCCGATTACGACCAAGATCACGACAATAGCCGCTAGACCTAGGACAAACCTTCCTGCCCGCCTGAGGAGAGGTTCGGCACCTCTTCGGGCTGTGACTTGCAACTCTGTCACGATTTTGTCCCAAGTTTCATGTGGTGCTCCTCAACAACCTCATGAAAAAGCTGGATCGTCATTGTTGCCTTCGGAATCGCGGAAGCGATTGTGAGAGGTTTTAGCTGCTGTCCCGCTGGTACTTCATCACGTGCATCAGCCTGTGGATCGAACAAGGTTTCTTCAGCACAGTAATGTCCTGCAAACCCACAGGCAGCATGCTCCGAACGATGAGCTTCGGATCGGACGTGTGGAGCGCCATCCGCTGGTCCTGGTTAATCCCGTGGATCGCGATGGCCAGTTGCACTCCATTCTTGATCTCGTGACCCGGCAGGAACTGATAGTCGGACAGGACGAACTCGAAGTCGCTGCCCTTGTAAATCCAGAACGCCTCGTCGCCGTTGGCAGCCTCATGCACTGCGAAACCAAGCGGTCCCAGTTTCTGCACGAGCCACATACGCAGGGCGTCATCATCGTCAACGATCAAAATTTTCAAGTGCCTTCAACTCATGACAATCCGTCAAGTGACCCTACGCTGATGATACTCATAGTCCGTGGACACATAAACAGCCTGAGACACAACATGACTCCAAAGCGTAAATGGACATCCGAATCCGCTTCGGTAGGGCGTTGCGCCAAAAGCGCAGCAAGATGGGGGTCTCTCAGGAGGCGTTTGCCGACCTGTGCGGATTGGATCGGACCTATGTCGGCGGTATCGAACGCGGCGAACGGAATGTTGCACTGGTCAATCTTGAGAAGATTGCTAAAGCGCTCGACCTGTCCCTTTCGGAGTTATTTCGTCATGTCTGAAATTCCGCGAGATGTGCGACCCATCACAGCCTCTTCGCGCCAAAACCAATGCAGCACGGCGAACGGTCCCCTCACCCACATCTAGCTTCTGCGAAATCTTCGCCCAGGATAGTCCTTGGGCGCGTAGGCGGGCAATCTCAGAGACATCCAGCGAGACTCTTGGGCGACCGGACATGTTTAGCCTTGGCTTTCGCGTTATCAATTCCCACCGTAAAGGGTCCCTGCCCTTGATCGCTGGAAATGTTGCGTCTCGGCGAGTTCTCCCATGCGCCGGATTCTATCACGCGAGATTCCTAAAATGTCTGATTGATGAACAGCTACACCTGCGGACACTGCCCCAAAAACATATGAATTCGAGTCTCGAAGTTTTGCATCAGGAAGCCGCCTGCAATCACAGAGTTGGGACCAATTCTCACTGGTTTTTGGGCAGCATAGCTGCTTGCCTGTTCCAACGAACCGTTAGCTCAATGCGAAAGTTCGATTGCTGCTTCCGCTACGTGCGGGCTCCAGATAGGTGTGCCGCGGATGGGCTGTCCCCAAGAGACAGCTGAGCCAGGAACGTTCAGCGTCCTCTCGGCCCTATGATAGGATGACGGCCATGAAGTCATTGATCTGAAAAGAATCCCACCACCTACCGTGCACAGCTCAACACAACGATCCGTAGTCGAAACACCGAAGGCGGGTGACGGAAAACCTTTTCTTCGTTGGGCAGGGAGCAAGCGGAAGCAACTATGGCGGCTTGCCCCTCTATGGTCGACCAATCACCGGCGATATGTGGAACCTTTTGCTGGATCGGCCTGCCTCTTTTTCGAGCTCGCACCCAAGGCGGCGGTTCTAGGCGATATTAACAAGGAATTGATAGAGACCTACCGCGCCGTTAGAGATGAGCCGGAGCGCCTCTACCGACGTCTTTGTCGTGTTGGGCGTGACCCCGCAACCTACTTCCGTTGGCGTCGGCTCAAGCCGTCATTGCTCGATCGAGAAACGCGAGCGCTGCGGTTTCTGTACCTCAACCGGAACTGTTTCAACGGTATCTACAGAACTAACCTGAATGGCGAGTTCAATGTGCCGATGGGAACGCGACTTGGCGAGTATTTCAGCAAGGACGATTTGCTTGCCTGTTCTAAACTGCTGCAGAAAACGATTTTGATCGCAGGCGACTTCGCCAAGACTCTGGAACAGGTAGAGGCCAGTGACTTCGTTTACCTGGATCCTCCTTACGCCGTAAAGTCCCGCCGAATCTTCAAAGAGTACGGCAAGACAACCTTTGATTCCGTTGATCTCCCGCGTTTGTCCGAAGGTCTTGAGACCGTAGTACAACGAAAGGCAGACTTTCTGGTTTCCTATGCGGATTGCGCCGAAGCCCGGCTGTTGGCTCTTGATTGGCACTCCGTGCGGTTCCCGGTGAAGAGACACATCGCGGGTTTTGCCGGAGACCGAAAATGCGCGTACGAATGGCTCATCAGTAACCGTCCCATCCCAAGCTGAATCGAGCTGCCAAAGAAACAGTGCTAGGCAGGTGACGCGAATGAAGACCCACGACTATGGAGTGAAAGCGATAGGCGTCAGGAGCTTGCAAACTGAGAAGCTCAAGCCTAATCCGCACAATCCCCGGATGCTTTTTGATCGCGCCGACTTACACGTTCTACGTGAGTCGATCGGTCGCGTCGGAATCCTGGTTCCACTGACCGTATATCAGGAAAAGAGCACCGGCGATTACGTCATTCTCGACGGTCAGCGGCGCTGGATATGCGCACAGGACGTTGGGCTGAAGATAATTCCCGTCAATGAGGTCGCGGAACCTACCCTTGTCCAGAACATCGTGACGATGTTCCAAATCCATAAGTTACGCAAGGATTGGGAGTTGATGCCAACGGCTCTTAAGCTCGAGCTGCTGATGCGAGAACTCGGCGAAAGGAAGGAAAAGCGCATCGCCGAATTAACTGGACTTGATGAGGCGGTCGTAGGCCGTTGTAAGAAGCTGCTTTCATATAACAAGAACTATCAGGACATGATGTTGGACGCAGACCCCGCAAAGAGAGTGAAAGCCGATTTTTTCATCGAGCTGTATGCAGTGAGGAACGACCGTTTCGTCAATAAGTTTGTATGGTTTGACAAAGACAAGTTCACCGATGACATGCTCAAGAAGGTCGAGCACAAAGGCATTAAAGCCGTAACGGATTTTCGGATCGTTAAGCAACACATCAACAATGCTTTCAAAGCGCGAAAAATCGCAGCAATGTCGAAGCGCCTTCAGGAGTTCGCACAGCAGCCATCGTTGACCCCGGATCACCTTAATATCGAGTCGGCTAAGGTTGCGGCCGATGCGAAAAGCCTGGTGAAGGCCGT
>WNFW01007768.1_pt1 | contig 14121 bp, 13 predicted proteins | sample 5400131 | NCBI WGS metagenome assembly WNFW01 (sample SAMN13153362, study PRJNA577476) | soil metagenome | isolation source: 20 cm soil or saprolite under grassland replicate 1 | place: USA:California | collected 2016-06-15 | reverse complement strand
GGGAAGATGAACAGCACGCCGAGCAGCGCCAGCGCCGGCGCGAGCATCGCAAGGCTCGACCACTGGAATCGCTCGCGGTCCAACCGCGGGCCCAAACCGGCCGCGACTGCCAAGCTCAACTCCTCCGCAGATGTGGCGGAAATCTTCGCGTCATACCGCCTTTGGAGCGTTCCACTGGAACGTTCCGTAATTCTCTAGGCGGGGCGGCCGACCGTCAAGTCCCTCCCTCTGCCGGGGTCCCGCGGGACCAGGCCTACCGAGGCGGCGCGGTCGAACGGCGCGCGACCAGCGTGACGTCGACAAGCGTGCGCGTCGGTGGCCCCTTGAGCTTGCGCTCGATGCGGTCGGCGATGGTCGCGATGCCAAGACGCGCGAGCTCGTCCCGCGGCTGGGCAACCGTGGTCAGCGCGATCCGGGCGAGGCCCGCCATCGGCACGTCGTCGAAGCCGACGATCGAGATATCGCCAGGAACATGCAGGTCAACGCGGTCAGCGAACTCCTGGAGGGCTATCGCGGCCACGTCGTTGGAGGCGAACACGCCGGTGGCGCGGTCGGGACCGGTGAAGACTTCGATCAGGGGGCGGTCGACGCCGTCAACGAGCGCGTGCTCGGCGGGCGGCGACCAGCTGATCCTGACCGGCGGCCCGAGGCCGGCCCCCTTCAATGCCTCGCAGTAGCCTTCCCAGCGCGCCCGGTCGGACTGGTCTTCAAGCTCGGGGATGGAGAGATACGCGATGCGCCGATGGCCGGCGTCGACGAGATGGAGCGTGCCCATACGGCTTCCGACCTCGTCGTCGACCGAGACCACATCGCCCCACTCCGCACTGCAGCTGACGAAGACCGCGGGAATCTGGTGCTGCAGCGTCTCCTGCATCGTCCTCGGGTCGCCCGAGAAGGCGAGAAAGACAATGCCCGCCACCCGGTGCTCGAGAAGCGTCTCGACTCCGGCCAGCTCGCTCTGGCTGTCGCCCCCGGTGTTGCAGAACATCGCCGTGTAGCCGCGCGCCGCGGCGTGCCGTTCTACCGATTTCGCCATCTCCGCGAAGAATGGGTTGGCGAGATCGCCGGCGACGACGCCGAGTATGCTCGTCCGCTGCTGCACGAGCTGTCGGGCGAGCACGTTGGGTCGGTAGCCCAGCTCCTGGATCGCAAGGCGGACTCTCCCTCGCGTCGCCTCCGACACTCCGGGCAGCCCGCGCACGACGTTGGACACGGTCGATTTCGAAACGCCGGCGTGGGAGGCGACATCGAGGATGGTGGGGTGTCGTCGCATCGCTGAGGGCGAATCGATCACGGCTTCATGGCGGGGTCCATAAGGACCTTCATCGTCCCGTCCCGCTGCGACAGCTCCATGGCTTCGGTCGCGCGCTCGAGAGGCATCCGGTGCGTCACGATCTCCGTCAGCGGAAGGCGGTCGAGGTTCCGCGCGAGAAGGTTCATCGAGGGGACGTAGGAGGTGGCCGTCTCACCGCCGACTCCGATCACGCTGACGTTTTTGGTGCAGATGTCGGCGTTCGGATTGACGTCGACCGGTCCCATGTCCACGAACGTGCCCGCCTCGACGACGGTGCCGCCGTAGCGCACGAGGTGGAGGCACTCGGGGAACGATTGGGCGAAACCGGTGCAGTCGATCACGATATCGGGCCCGGTGTGGGTGTGCTCGCGCACGAGCGCGATGCGCTCCTTCTCGTCGGTCTTGGCGGCATTGATGGTCAGCGTGGCGCCGAATCTTTTCGCCAGCTCGAGACGCGAGTCGAGCCGGTCGATCGCGATGAGCTTTCCGCAGCCCATGAGCCGCGCCTTGACCAGGTGGCAGAAGCCGAGCGGGCCGATCCCAACAATGGCCACCGACTCACCGAATGCACTTCCTCCCCACCCCGCGGTCAGCATGCGGGCGCGATCGAACCCATGCGTCACAGCCATCACCTCGGTCAGGGCTGCGACCTCGTCCGGCAGACCGTCGGGCACACGGAAGAGCGGCGTTCCGGGAAGCAGGTACATGTACTCCGCCCAGCCGCCGAAAAGATGCGGAGGGTTGGTTGCATGCAGGCTGTTGCCGTAGTCCTGGAGGTTCTCACAGAAGTAGTAGGGGTAATCGTTGAGGCAGAAGACGCAGTGACCGCACGGGACGTTGGCGGCGGGCACGATCCGATCGCCGGCGCGCAACGGGCGTCCCTCGCTATCCGGGATCGAGTCGCCTCCTCCGATGGCCTCGATCACGCCCACGTTCTCGTGGCCACAGATCAGCGGATAGATGATGTTGCGCTCGTGATCGGTGCCTGCGTACTGCTTCGACTCACCGCGGTAGGTGTGCTTGTCGGTGCCGCAGATGCCGGAGTAGGTGACCTTCATCACGACGGCGCCCGGCGCGGGTTCGGGGAGCGGGAATCGCCTGACTTCAAGGTGTCCCGGGGCTGTCATCACGGCCGCCCGGACCGTCCCGCTCACAAGATTGGAACGTTACAGGATTATCGGGGCCCCCGCGAAATCACGAGGTGCGCTCTGATTTCGTGGGGTGGTCAGTCGAGTTGCCAGCGATGGTCGGCGTCGGTGGTAACCAGCCAGCGGCGCCTCGGACCGGCCATCACGTTCAGATAGTAGAGGTCGTAGCCCGGACCGGCGGCCACGGGGTGATAGCCACGCGGGACCAGGACGACATCGCCGTCGCGGACCTGGATCGCTTCGTCCAGGGAGCGGTCATCGGTGTAGACGAGCTGCACGGCGAAGCCCTCGCGTCGAGCCAGCCGGTGGTAGTACGTCTCCTCGAGGTAGGTCTCGCGCGGCGGGTCGTCGGTGTCGTGCTTGTGCGGCGGGTAGCTCGACCAATTGCCCGCCGGGGTCAAGACCTCGGTGACGAGCAGCGACTCCGCCGGCCGGTCCTCCATGAGGATGTTGTGGATGGTGCGTTCAGTCCGCCCGGAGCCGCGCTTGAACGGCTTGATCTCCGCAGCTTTGATCAGGGTCGGCTCAGCGCCGTCGGACGCCGGCGCCCAGCAGAGCGCCACCTCACAATCGCTGGATGCCGAGATCGCGACCTGCTGTCCCGGAGGCGCGTAGACCGCGTCGGGTGGCCCTTCGAACACACTGTCGCGCGAACCGACCTCGCTCCAGCGATGCGAGCCCACGGCGATGGCCGCCTGGCCAGACAGCATGACCACGCACAACTCGCGTCCCACTGTCGGCCGTTCCGCCTGCTTGCCCGCATCGAGCCGGAACACCTCGAAGCCGACGTAGGACCAGGCGGCCGACTCGGGCGTGACCTCGATGACGCCGCCTGCATCGCGAATCACCAGCCGGCTCATACGTGCCAGCGCCGCCTCGTCAATCCGCGCTCGTGCTCCGCGCGCGCCTTCTGGACCTCTTTTGAATCCGCGACCTCGGCGACAGGCACCTCCCACCAGCCGTCGTAGCTGGGCACGCTCTCGTAACGATCCGCCGGGATGTAGATGACGACGGTGCGGTCCACCTTCTTGGAGGCGTTGATGGCGTCCCGAAGCTCTTCGACGTTGCGGGTTCGAAACACGTGCGCACCCAGGCCTTCGGCGTTCCGCGCGAGGTCCACCGGAAGGCGCTCGCCGTCGTTGTGTTTGTCGTCGTCGCCCAGGGATCCATCCGACCGGAAGCGGTAGCGAGTCCCGAAGCCCGCCATCCCTTTGGAACGCGAAAGGCCTCCGATGGAAGCGAAGCCTTCGTTGTCGACCAGCAAGATGGTGAGCTTCGCACGCTCCTGGATCGAGGTCACAATCTCCTGCGACATCATCAGGTAGGAGCCGTCGCCGACCATCACGTAAACCTCACGGGACCGATCGGCTAGCTTGACTCCGAGCCCGCCTGCGATCTCGTAGCCCATCGTCGAGTAGCCGTACTCAACGTGATAGCCCTTGGCGTCTCGGGTGCGCCAGAGCTTGTGCAGGTCACCCGGCATCGAGCCGGCCGCGCACACGACCACGTCGCGCGGAGCGGAGAGGTCGTTGACCGCGCCGATCACCTCGGATTGCGCGGGAAGCGGTGCGTGACCGAGGGCGTAAAGGCGCGAGACCTCGCGGTCCCAATCCGCGCGCATCTGCTCGTAATGCTTCTGATACTCATCGCTGACGGTCCACCTTTGCAGCCTTTCGTCGAGCGCGTCCAGCGTCGCTCGAGCGTCGCCGGTGAGTGCCATGCCGCCGAGCTTGTGGCTGTCGAGCTCGGCGATGTTGACGTTGACGAAACGAACTTCGGGATTCTGAAATGCGGTCCGCGAGGCGGTCGTGAAGTCGCTGTACCGCGTCCCGACGCCGAGCACCAGGTCGGCTTCGGCCGCCGCGCGGTTGGCAGCTGGCGTGCCCGTGGCGCCGATGGCGCCGAGGGCGCCCGGATGGTCGAACGGCAACGAGCCTTTGCCCGCCTGGGTCTCGGCGACAGGGATGCCGGTGCGCCGGACGAGCTTGCGCAGGACCTCGGTCGCCTCGCAGTAGATGACGCCGCCCCCAGCGACGATGAGCGGCTGCTTGGAGCTTCGGATGTGACCCGCCGCGCGATCCAGCACCGATGCGTCGGGCAGCGGCCGCGAGATGTGCCAGATGCGCTTCTCGAAAAACGGGTCGGGGTAGTCGTAGGCCTCGGTCTGCACATCCTGGGGCAGCGCGAGCGTGACCGCGCCGGTGTCCGCCTGGCTCGTCAGGACACGCATCGCGGAAAGCGCGGCGGGGATGAGCTGCTCCGGCCGCTGGATGCGGTCGAAGTAGCGCGACACCACGATGAGGGAGTCGTTCACGCTGACGTCGCCCCGCGACGGGCTTTCCAGCTGTTGCAGCACCGGATCAGACCGGCGTGAAGCGAAGGCGTCACCGGGCAGGAGCAGCACTGGGAGCCGATTGACCGTCGCGGCCGCGGCGCCCGTGACCATGTTGGTCGCGCCCGGTCCGATCGAGGTCGTGCATGCGAGCGTGGCGAGCCTGTTTCGCATCCGGGCGAAGCCGGCCGCGGTGTGCACCATCGCCTGCTCGTTGCGGGCCTGGTAGTAAGTGAGGAGGCCTGGGTCCTGAGCCAGCGCCTGCCCCACGCCCGTCAGGTTGCCGTGGCCGAAGATGCCGAAGCATCCCTCGAAGAACCTGTGCTCCACCCCATCGCGCTCCACGTACTGCGCGGCGAGAAAGCGCACCAGCGCCTGCGCCATCGTCACGCGAGTTGTTGTCACGAGGGTCTAGGCGGGTTCGGCAAGCATCACGTCGCGCACCAGGCCGTCGAGGTCCGAGCAGGCAGCGACGAATTGCCGCAACGTGCGCACGGTCGGCGGATAGGAATCGAAGTCGCCTGTGGCGAGGCCGTCCTCGGAGTACGCACGGCGGAAGTCCGGGAAATGCGCGAGCAAATGCTCGACCACATCCGGGTTGACCGGGTCGTCGATCCTGGAACGCACCTCGATGTCGCTCGCATTGAAACGCTTCTGCCATGCGTAGGGGGGCGAGATCACGGCGTCCGCCCCGACGAGCTCGCTCCAGTGCATGTGATTGCGGAAAGCCGCGGACAGCAGTCGCAGACGGTACCCGCGCTCGCGGAATATCCCGTAGGTCTTCTTGAACACGGCCACGCCCGCCCACTCGAGGTAGCCGGGGTCGACGCTGATCTCGCGCTTGTCGAGCAGGACCTTGAGCCAGTCGTCGAGCCGGCCGACCATGATCGTGCAGACCGGGCCCATCGACTCGATGTCCTTGCCTTCCGCCTCGCGGCGGCTGAGCCCACGCTCGACAGCTTCCGCCACCGCGATGCACTGCGGCAGGGTGAACGAGACCGTCGCGTTGATGCTGATCCCGCGATAGGTCACCTCTTCGATCGCAACGATCCCGGCTTTGGTCGCGGGAATCTTGACGATCATGTTCTGGGCGAGACGGCTGAACGCGATGGCGTTCTCGACGATCGCGGCAGCGTCGCGAAACAGACGCGGGTCGGTTTGGATGGAGAGCCGCCCGTCGCGACCGCCATGCGCGGCAAACGCCGGCTCGAGCAGCTTCGCCGCCTTGACCGACATCTCTTCGACCAACTTCCAGCCGACCTGGTCCTCGGTCGCCGCGGGCATCTCGCCCAGGAAAGCCTCGATGCGCGGGCGCCATTCTGCGATGTGCTTCTTCAAGATGGTGACGGCGATCACCGGGTTGCAGGTCGCACCGACCGCGCCGTTCTCGATCGAGTACTTGAGCTCATCGATGTCAGCCGAGTCGTTCCAGAGGCGCGTCGGCGTCGTCTCGGTCATCTCATGCAGCGGACTCTTGTACGTCACCTCGCGTCCCGCTACCACCGCGTCACGACCACCTTCTTACGAGTGTAGAAGTCGATGCCGTCGGTGCCATGCACGTGGAGGTCGCCAAAGAACGAGCCTTTCCAGCCGCTGAAGGGAAAGAACGCGAACGGCTGCGCGATCGGCACGTTGATTCCGGTCATGCCGGCCTCCACGCGCTCGCGGAACTCCCGGGCGGCGCGGCCCGACTGCGTGAAGATCGTGGCCATGTTGCCGAGCGCCATCTGGTTCGCCTGCCCGATCGCCTCGTCGAGGGCCCAAGGAAGAATCCCGCCCGCTTCATCTCGCCCCGCCCGTCGACCACGAGCTCCGCTCCTTCGGCCACACCCTTGTCGACGTAACCCGCGACCTTGTCACGGTGGTCGGCGCGGATCAGGGGACCGACCTGCACGCCGGGCTGGTCGCCGGGGCCGACCACCAGCTTCGCCGCCGCGTCGCGCAGGGGATCGAGCAGCGCGTCCGCGGCGCGGCCGACCGCAACTGCGACCGATCCAGCGAGGCATCGCTCGCCGGCGTTGCCGAACGCGGAGTTGAGGATCGCCGGCACAGCGATCTCGGGGTCGGCGTCGGGCATGACGACGATGTGGTTCTTGGCGCCACCAAGCGCCTGGACCCGCTTGCCGCTGGATGCGGCCGTCTGATACACGTACTTTGCGACCGGCGCGGAGCCGACAAAAGAGATCGCGGCAACGCCTGGATGTCGCAGCAGCGCGTCGACTGCCTCGCGCGCGCCGTGGACGACGTTCAGCACGCCCTCGGGGAATCCCGCCTCGAGAAATATCTCGGCCAGCCGCTGAGCCCCGAGTGGGGTCCGCTCGGAAGGCTTGAGGATGAACGTGTTCCCCGCGACGACGGAAAGGGGAAACATCCAAAGCGGGATCATCACCGGGAAGTTGAAGGGAGGGATCCCGGCGCAGACGCCGACCGGGTAGCGGTAGAGATCCTGGTCGACGCCGCCCGAGACGTCGCGCAGGGTGCGGCCCTGGAGGAGCGTCGGCGCGCCGCATGCGAAATCGACCACCTCGATGCCGCGACGAACCTCGCCCCGCGACTCCTCGAGCGTCTTGCCGTGGTGGCGCGTGATGATCGATGCCAGCTCTTCGAAGTGCTCCTCGAGCAGGGCCTTGAACCTGAACATCAGCCGCACGCGCTCCATCACGGCGGTGCGCGACCAGGCGGGGAATGCCCTGGCCGCGGCGTTGACCGCAGCGTCGACGTCAGGCTGTCGAGACAGCGGCACTTGCTCGATCTCCTGGCCGGTGGCGGGATTGAAGATCGGAAGCGACGAAGCGCCGTCGGCCGGAGATCGCCACTCGGCGCCGATGAGGTTGCGAATCATGTCGGTGCCCCGTCCGACGGCCGCCTGACCTCTTCGGCCAGCTCCTTGGCAACCATCTTCACCTCTGGGTCGCTCGCCATCTTCTCCAGCTCGCGGGAAAGTCTCTCCAACTCTTCTCCTCCAGCCATCATCTTCGTCAGCTTGTGGAACGACGTTTCATGTTTGCCGTACGCCCCATTAGTCTCCCTCGATTCAGCAGGACAAACGGATCTCTCACCGGGTACGCGTGATGCGGATTGTGAGTGATGAAGATCACGCCGAGCCCGCGCTGTCCTGCTCGAGCACGAACCAGCCCTTGTATCCGGCCTGGCGCAGCCGGTCGTAACCGCCTTCGATGTCGAGTTCGCCCTGGCTGAGAGAAGCGGGAGGCCCAAGCTCCGTGGCGTCGAAACCAACTCGTCTCATCTCCGCCAGGACGCGCTCCGGCGCCATGCAATAGCCCCAGCCCGCCGCCTCGCTTACCCCCCAGGAGATCGGCGCCGCGGCTACCTTCACGCGAACTCCTCCGCGCGGACCGGCCGGTGCTCGCGCAGCGAAGTGTCCGCCGCCAACGCGACCACCAGGGCGTTCCGTGCCTCGCCGACCGGGCAGGGACTTTCCGAGCCTTCCTGCACCGCGTAGAGGAAACCCTCCAGCTCAGCGCGATAGGCGGGCCCGAACCGATCGAGAAAATCGCGGTAGCCCTGCTTGGTCGGGATCTCGACTCCCGGTTCCACCGAGCGAAGTGGAGTGCGCTCGTCCCAGCCGACGGCGATGCTGTCACGCAGGCCGAACAGTTCCATGCGCACGTCGTATCCACGCGGGTCGTTGCGGGTTGCGGTAAGCGCGCCGATGGTGCCGCCTTCGAAGCGCAGCATCGCGGACGCCGCATCGACGTCGCCATGTTTCGCGAACATATCGCCGTTCGCCTGGCCGTCCGCGTAGACCTCCTCGATCCGCCGGCCGAGCACCCAGGCGGCGATGTCAAAGTCGTGGATGGCGAGATCCCTCCAGATGCCGCCTGAGTCCGCGAGGTACGACTCCGGGGGCGGCGACGGATCATGCGTGGCAAGCCTTACCACGTGCACCGCGCCGAGCGCGCCCGACGAATAGGCCTCCCGCGCGGAGCGGTAGCCGGCGTCGAAGCGGCGCTGAAAGCCGATCTGCACGAAGATCCCGGCTTGCTGGACGTGCCGGATCACCTCATCGGTCGCGGCCAGGTCGAGCGCGATCGGTTTCTCGCAAAACGTCGCCACAGAGGCGTCGGCGGCCAGGTGCAGGAGCTCGGTGTGAGCAGGCGTCGCTGCGGCGATCACGATCGCGTCGACGCCATCGGCGAGCAGTGCCTGCGGGCTTTCAGCCAGACTCGCAGAGACCTCGCCGGCGACTTTCGCGGCGCGGTTGGAATCCGAATCGAAGATGCTCAGCTTCGAGACGAGCGGACTACCGCGAAGGCTTCGCGCGTGCAATGCACCGATCCTTCCGGTGCCGATGAGCCCGACGTGCATGTCCCTCCCCGGCCGCGCCTACAACATTAGTACGGAGTGGACGTGCCCGGAGACGTATCGCTGATGGGGTACGACAACACGGCGCTTGCGGCGCTGTGGCACATCTCGCTGACGACGATCCATCAGCCGACGAACCAGATCGGAGAGATCGCGATGCGAGCGGTGATCCGGCGGATCGAAAAGCCATCCTCGCCGGCGCGCCACCACGCGCTCGCGCCGGAGCTTGTCGTGCGTGCCACGACGGCGAAGCCGCGTTCCCGCGCCAGACCCTGACCGAGGTCGTCGCCCCCCCGGGCACGGCGCTCCGGAAACGGCCGACCGGCTGGCATCCGCGCGATAGCGATCTGTTGACACCATCCACCCTTTCGTATAGGGTCGTTGGAACGTTCCAGCGCGCTTCGGCGCGGGTATTTCTACCGGGGTGAATATGGCCGGCCGACTGCGCATAGGGGTCATCGGATGCGGCTTGATCGCTCAAGTCATGCACCTCCACTATCTCCGCGAGCTGGCGGACCGTTTCGAGATCGCGGCCGTGTGCGACGTCTCCGAGGAGGTGCGGTCCGCCTGCGCCAGGGAGTACGGCGTCTCCGAGCAGTTCGCCTCCTGGCAGGAACTGCTCACGAGACCGCTCGACGCCGTGCTGGTGCTCACATCGGGAAGCCACGCGCCGATCGCGATCGCGGCCGCCCGGGCAGGCATCCATGCGCTGGTTGAGAAGCCGATGTGCTTTTCGGTCGCCGAGGGGCGCGCGATGATCGAGGCGGCCGCCGCGGCAGGCACCGTGCTGATGGTCGGCTACAACAAGCGCTACGACCCCGCGTACGCGCGGCTGGTCGAGGAGGTGCGGACGCTGGCCGATCTCCGGCTCATCCGGATCACGACCCTCGAGTCCCCGATTGACCCTTACGTGCAGCATTACAACCTTCGGCGTGCAGGCTCCTTGCCAAGATCCGTCGCGCAAACGCTTCGCGACGATGACGACGCCCGGATCTCGGCCGCGCTGGGCGACGCGGACCCGTTGTCGCGATGGGCGTATCGAAGCGTCCTGCTCGACAGCCTCGTGCACGAGTTCAACGCCATGCGCGGCGTCATGGGTGAGCCTGACGGGCTCGAGTTCGCCGACATACGCGAGACGGGGCTGACCGCGATCTTCAAATACGGCGCGGCACAGTGCATTCTCGCGTGGGTCGACCTGCCCGATATCGCGCGCTACTCGATGGAGTTCGCGTTTTACTCGCCGGCCCGGCGAGTCACGCTCGCGTTCCCCACCCCGTTCCTCCGCAACATGCCCACAGTTTTCATCTCAGAGGACGGCCAGAAAAGGTCGCCTCGAGCATCGCGCACCGAGGAGGTCGCGTCCTATCAGGAAAGCTTCAAGGAAGAGCTCGTCCATTTCCACGATTGCGTGACGAACGGCAGGCAGCCGACTACGTCGGGCGCCGACGCTCTCCATGACATCGCGCTATGTGAGGCCGTGGTGGCGGTCCATCGCGGGCGCCATCCGCGTGAGCATCCTTCGGAGCCCGCCATGGCGACCGCCCCCACAGAGCGCTCGTGACCGAGGCGGCCATGGTCGGCGTCGCCAACGCCCCGGTGAGCTACGGAGCCTTCGAGCTGACTGTCGGCATCCTGCCGGACGTTCCGGACCGGGATGCGGTGCTCGACGAGGTCGCCGGCGCGGGCTACGCCGGGATCGACCTCGGACCCCTCGGCTATCTCGGGAAGGGAGAAGACCTCGCGGCGAGCCTGCGGCGACGCAAGCTCGGGCTCTCGGGGGGTTTTTTCGAGCTGCCGTTCAGCGACCTCACCCGGATGGCGGCAGCGCTGCGCCAGCTCGGTGCGTTGCTGGATGTCTTCGACGACGCCGGTGTGAGCAACGGCTTGAGGGCGAAGCCGACACTCGCCGACATCGGCAGCGACCTGCGCCGGTCGCGCCCTGGGCAGGCGGCCAAAGATCCATCGCTCGGCTTCGACCGCGACACATGGAAGCGATTCGCCGAAGGGGTTGAGATGGCCGTCGAATGCTGCCGGGCGCGGCGATATGAGCCGACCTTCCATCACGAGACGGGCACTCACATCGAGGCTCCGTGGGAGATCGAGAAGGTGCTCGAGCTGACGTCGATCGGGCTGTGTCTCGACACCGGCCACCTGCTTCTTGGCGGGGGCGACCCCGTGCGCGCGATGCGCGAATGGGGACAGCGCATCAATCATCTCCACCTGAAGGACGCCCGGCGTTCAGTGGTCGACGGCATCGTCCGCGAGGCGGCGCCAGTGGCCGAGATCTGGCGCAGGCAGGCGTTTTGCCGGCTTGGTGAAGGCGATCTCGACGTCGACGCGGTGCTGGACGCGGTTCGCAAGTCATACGCGGGCTGGCTCGTCGTCGAACAGGACGTGCTGCCCGACCCGGACGGCAGGGCGGCCGCCGACCAGCGCGCCAACCGCGAGTATCTGGCCGCCAGGGGGTTCTGATCGCCGTGCCTGCTCTGAGGATCGGGCTGGCCGGGGCCGGCCGGATGGGCCGCAACCACCTCCGGGCCATCGCGGGCTCCACATTGATCAAAGTCACCGCCATCGCGGAACCCGTCGAGAGCACGCGCACCCTGCTGGAAGGTACGGACGCGGCCGTCTACGGCGAGCTCGACGATATGCTGGATTCCGCTCCGATCGACGCTGTCCTGATCTGCGTTCCTAGCGACCTCCACCTGACCATGATCAAGCGGCTCGTGGAAGCAAGGATGCCCACGCTTTGCGAAAAGCCGGTCGGCGTGGCCGCCTCGGAGGCCCAGGAGGCAGCGGCGCTGGTCGAGGCGGCCGGATTGCCATTCCAGGTCGGCTTCTGGAGACGTTTCGTTCCCTCACTCCAACGCCTTCGAGAGCGAATCGTGCGAGGCGAGTTGGGTGACATCTATTCGGTCGCCAACTTTCAATGGGACGGAGCGCCGCCCGGCGCGAGCTTTCGCGCCCGCAGCGGCGGAATCTTTGTGGACATGGGCGTTCACGAGTTCGATCAGACGCGATGGCTCGTGCAGCAGGACTTCGGCCCCATCACGTCGTTGGCGTCTGGTGTGGCGAGCGAGCATCGGGCGGGCGACCCCGAGAGTGCACATGCGATCGCCGAGCTCTCGGGCGGGACGACGGCCGTGGTTTCGCTGGGGCGGCGATTTCCATTGGGCGACGTGTGCAAGGTTGAGGTGTTCGGGACGAAGGACGCGGAAGAAATCAAGTTCATCTGGCCGCCGAGCGCGGACGACACCTTCTTCGACGCCCTCCGGCAGCAGGCCGAAAGCTTCGCGCGCCACGTCCGAGGCGACGCGCTTGAAGGCGCGAGCGCAAGCGACGCCGCGGCGGCGCTCGACGCTGCGGAACGTGCCGCCGCGCAGCTTGTGCAGCGCTGATGGGTGGCGACGTCGGGATCGGGATCGTCGGGTACGGAATGATGGGCAAAGCTCACTCCTACGGCTACACGGTCGCGCCGGTGATGCGGAAGCTTCGCCACCATCCGCAGCTCCGGGTCATCAGCGGACGCGACAAAGAGAAGGTCGATGCGGCCGCTGTCGCCTACGGTGTCGAGAGCTCGGTCACGGACTGGCGCGAGCTGGTGCGTCGACCCGACGTCGACATCGTCGACATCTGCACGCCGCCGGGGACGCACGCCGAGATTGCGATCGCGGCGGCGGCGGCCGGCAAGGCGATCATCTGCGAGAAACCGCTCGCCATCTCCTATACGGAGGCCGCGTCAGCGGTTGACGCGGTGGCCGAGGCCGGCGTCCTGGGCGCGGTCGGCTTCAACTACAGGCGCCTGCCGGCCGTTTCCTTGATGAAGCGAATGATCGGCGATGGCGCAGTCGGCGAGATCCGGTTGGTGAGGGCGTCATGGCTTTCCGACGAGTTCGTCGACCCGACGACTCCATTCGACTGGCGTTTCGACCGCTCGATGGGAGGCACCACGATTGCGGACCTCGGCAGCCACCTGATCGACCTGGCGACCTGGACGGTGGGCCCCATCGCCGCGGTGAGCGGCCAGTCGGAGACGTTCATCCGCCAACGGTCAGGCAAACCTGTGACTGTCGACGACGCGTCTGCCGCTGTGGTTCGGTTCGAGTCAGGTGCCATAGGGGTGTTCGAGATGGCCCGCGTAGCGGTCAGGCGGCCCTGCGACTTCACGATCGAGGTCAATGGGGACCGCGGCACGCTGGTGTTCGACTACGCCCGCCTCAACGAGCTGCTCTACGGCGACGCGGGGGACCGACCGGAGCTGTACGGCATGCGGCGGATCCGCGCCGAGCAGCAGAGCCACCCGTACGCCGCCGACTGGTGGCCGATCGGGCAGGGTGTGGGCTACGGCTCGAGCTTCGTCAACCACCTCGGAGATCTGCTCGATCGGTGGCCGGAAGGCCCGTGGGAACCGGACTTCGCCCAGGGCGCGGCGGTGCAGGCGGTCTGCGACGCGATCGAGCGCTCGGCTGCCGAGAAGCGGTGGGTCGACGTCGTCGAGATATTGCAGAACCGAAAACCCCCGCCCGGCGCTTCGCAGCGACCTCCCCAGCATGTGGGGAGATGAAGCCAACTATCCCTGCAAGGGAGATGTGATCAAGGAGCTTGATCGCGTTATACCGTAGTCAGCCAATGGCGCCGACAGCCCGTGAGCTGCTCGCTGGGGCCGCCGAGCAGGGCAGCGACCTGGAGACCGTGGCTCGAGGCGTCCTGGCCCGGCTCGCCGAGCTCACCGGTCTCAGCTCCACCTATCTTGCGGAGACCCGGCTGATGGTCGATGAGCAGTACATCGTCTTCTCCTGCAACCGAAGCGATGTATTCCATATCCCTGAGGACGTGACCCTGCCCTGGTCGGAGGGCGTATGCCGGTTCGTGGTCGAGGGCGGTCCGAACTACACGACCGACGCGCAGAAGCAGTTTCCCAGCAGCAGCGTCGCCCGGCTCCTGGAGATCCGGACCTTTGTCTCCTATCCCGTGTTCACCGCCGAAGGCCGCTTCTTCGGCACCCTGTGCGGCGCGAGCAA
>WNFW01005252.1_pt1 | contig 14121 bp, 10 predicted proteins | sample 5400131 | NCBI WGS metagenome assembly WNFW01 (sample SAMN13153362, study PRJNA577476) | soil metagenome | isolation source: 20 cm soil or saprolite under grassland replicate 1 | place: USA:California | collected 2016-06-15 | reverse complement strand
TCCTCGCGCGCCTGGTGCGCAACCGTCGTGGTCCTCTCGGAACATGGATCGTGGAGTGGAACAGTGTGGAGCAGCGTTTCGAGCTCGCAACGCATTCTGAGCCTGTGGCTGGAGCGGCTTTCGACCGACCGCATCGCACGGCAGTGGCGTGAGGCGCCGTCCCCTCTCGTCGTCTTCGGCAAGCGCGGCAATCTCGATCTCCTGCTCGCGATCGATGCCGCAGCGGAGCGGCTCGGCCTCACGGTCGGGCTCGCACTGGCACAAGCGCGCGCCATGCATCCGACGCTCACCGCCGTGCCGGAAGATTTTGCCGCCGACGCCCGCCTTCTCGACGCCATTGCCGAGGCCTGCCAGCGCTACACGCCGCTGCTCGCGCTCGATCCGCCCGACGGCATTTTGCTCGACATTAGCGGCTGCGCGCATCTCTTCGGCGGCGAGGGCAACCTTTGCGACGATCTCCTCGCGCGAATGACGCGTTGGGGCTTTTCGGCGTGCACCGCCATTGCCGGCACGATCGGCGCAGCCTCCGCGCTGGCGCGCTTCGGCGAGAGAGAGCTGCCGTCAGTGCATCTCGATGCGCGCGAATGTCTGCCGCCATTGCCGTTGGCAGCGCTACGGCTGCCGCAGGAGACGGTCGCCGCGCTCGCACGCGTCGGCTTGAAGCGCATCGGCGATATTCTCGATCTGCCGCGCGCGCCGCTCGCCGCCCGCTTCGGTGCCGACCTCTTGCGCCAGCTCGATCGCGCGCTCGGCCGCGAACACGAGCCGCTGAGCCCGCGCCTGCCGGTCGCCCCTTATATCGCGGAGAAAAGTTTTCACGAGCCGATCGCCCGCGAGGAGGACGTGCTCGCGAGCATCGAGCTGCTCGCAACCCGCCTCGAGACGGCGCTGGCGGCGCGCGGCGAAGGGGCAAAACGCCTCGAGCTTGCTCTCTTTCGCACCGACGGCGCGGTCAAGCGTATCGCAACGGGCACGTCGCGCCCATTGCGCGATCCGCAGGCGATCCGCGCGCTGTTCGTCGAGCGACTCACCGCGCTCGGCGACGAAATCGATCCGGGCTTCGGCTTCGATCTGGCGCGGCTCTCGGTGCTCAACGCCGAACCTTGCCCGGACGAGCAGATCGGGCTCGGCGCGCGCGAAGATCAGGTCGAGCTCGACCGCCTGGTCGATCGCTTGAGCGCGCGGCTCGGACGGCGGCGCGTTTCACGGCTCATCGCCCGCGACAGCCACATTCCCGAACTCGCCGCCGCATCCATGCCGGCGCAGGCCATGACGCGCGCCGAACTCGGGTGGAATGTCTTTCGCCGCTCCCACGCCGCGGCCGGATTGAGCACACGCCCGCTGCGTCTGCTCAAGCCTGAGCCCATCGCCGACATCTTCGCCCTCGTGCCCGACGGCCCGCCGGCGCGCTTTCGCTGGCGCCGCGCGCTACACGAAGTCGTTCGTGTCGAAGGGCCCGAGCGCATCGAAGGCGCCTGGTGGAGCGAAGAGGGCGGCCCAGCGCGCGACTATTTCCACGTCGAGGACAAGGCGGGACTGCGCTTCTGGATTTTTCGCGCGGGACTCTACCGCGACATGGCGCCCGCGCCGCCGCGCTGGTTTCTGCACGGGATTTATGCGTGACATGCCGGGTTATTTCGAATTCGCCGCCGCCTCCAACTTCTCGTTCCTGCGCGGAGCCTCGCATGCCGAGGAGCTGATGCTGCAGGCCGCGCATATCGGGCTTAACGGTCTCGGGCTCTGCGACCGCAATTCGGTCGCAGGCGTGGTGCGCGCCCATCTCATCAAGCGCGAACAGGAACTGACACTCGCCTATCACCCCGGCGCAAGGCTCGTCTTCGCTGACGGCACGCCGGACATTCTCGCCTATCCGCGCGACCGCCGCGCGTGGGGTGGGCTCTGCCGCCTGCTCACGCGCGGCAATCTGCGCGCGGAGAAAGGCGAATGCATTCTTTATCGCGAGGATTTGCTCGCGCACATCGACGGCCTCGAGCTCATCGTGATGGAGACCTCGAGCTGGGAGCACGCCTCCCCTCCTTTCCTGCGAAAGCCGCCATCAGCACCCCTGCCCGCCTCGCGCCAAGGCGGGCCTGCGCACTATCCGCAAGCGCCGCAGCCGGTCATCCGGCTCGTTGCCAATGCGGAGAAAAAAGCCGCCGAGCTCCTCGCGCTGCTGCGCGAAGCCGCCCACGACCGCGTGCGGCTCGCCGCCACCATGCTCTACCGCGGCAATGACCGTACGCGGCTCGCCCGGCGCGGCATAATGGCGCGGCAAGCCGGCGTGCCGCTGATTGCGGTCAATGATGTGCTCTATCATCACCCCGATCGGCGCGAATTGCAGGACGTGCTCACCTGCATCCGCGAGCACCTGACGATCGACACGGCGGGACGCCGCCTCGCCGCCAATGCCGAGCGCTATCTCAAGCCGCCCGCCGAGATGGCGCGCCTGTTCCACGACACGCCGGAAGCAATCGAAGAAACCGCGGCGCTCGATGCGGCGCTCACCTTCTCGCTGGATGAGCTGCGATACGAGTACCCGGAAGAAATGCGCGCGGATTTTGCAACGCCGCAGGACGCGCTCGTGCATCTCGCCTGGGAGGGCGCCGCGGCACGCTATCCTGACGGCATCCCCGACAACGTGCGCCAGTCGCTCGCTCACGAACTGGCGCTGATCGGCAAGCTCAACTACGCGCCTTATTTTCTCACCGTCCATCACATCGTCGAGTACGCGCGCAGCCAAAACATTCTGTGTCAAGGTCGCGGCTCGGCGGCGAACTCGACGGTCTGTTATTGCCTGCGCATCACCGACGTCGATCCGCGCGACGGCCGCCTCCTGTTCGAACGGTTCATCTCATCGGATCGCGGCGAGCCGCCCGACATCGACGTCGATTTCGAGCATGAGCGGCGCGAGGAGGTGATCCAGCATATTTACGAGCACTACGGCCGCGACCATACCGGCATTGCCGCAACCGTCGTCTCCTATCGCGGCCGTTCCGCTATCCGCGAGGTCGGCAAGGTCTTCGGATTGTCGGAGGACATGATAGGCGCGCTGTCCTCCTCGATCTGGGGCATGGGCGGCGGCAGGGTGCGCACGGACGAATTCGCGCGCGCCGGCATCGACCTGAACAGCCCGCGCATGCAGAAAATGCGTGCGCTCGCGATCGAGATCCAATCCTTCCCCCGCCATCTCTCCCAGCATGTCGGCGGCTTCGTCATCACCCGCAGCCGGCTCGACGAGGTGGTGCCGATCGGGAATGGCGCAATGGACGAGCGCACCTTCGTCGAATGGGACAAAGATGACCTCGACGCGCTCGGCATCCTCAAAGTCGATGTGCTCGGGCTCGGCATGCTCACGTGCCTGCGCAAGGCATTCGAGCTCACCGAAAAGCACTACGGCCTTTCGTTCCGTTCGTTCCGAGACGAGCAACAGAATGGGCAGGAATTCTTCACGCTGGCTACGATTCCAAAAGAAGACCCCGCCGTTTATCGCATGCTGCAACGCGCGGACTCGCTCGGCGTGTTTCAGGTCGAAAGCCGCGCGCAGATGTCGATGCTGCCGCGGCTCAAGCCGAAGGAATTCTACGATCTCGTCATCGAAGTCGCGATTGTGCGCCCAGGCCCGATCCAGGGGAATATGGTGCATCCCTATCTGCGCCGTCGGCAAGGAATCGAGCCGGTGTCCTATCCTTCGAAGGAGCTCGAAGCCGTCCTCGACAAGACGCTCGGCGTTCCCTTGTTCCAGGAGCAGGCGATGAAGATCGCCATCGTCGCCGGCGGCTTCACGCCGGGGGAAGCCGACAAGCTGCGCCGCGCCATGGCAACCTTCAAGCGCACCGGCACCATCGGCATGTTCAAGACCAAGATGATCGAAGGGATGGTGGCGAGGAATTACCCGCGCGATTTCGCCGAGCGCTGCTTCAGCCAGATCGAGGGATTCGGCGAATACGGCTTTCCGGAAAGTCACGCGGCGAGCTTCGCGTTGCTCGTCTACGCTTCGTCGTGGCTCAAGTGCCGCTACCCGGACGTGTTCGCGACGGCGCTGCTCAATGCGCAGCCCATGGGGTTTTACGCGCCGGCGCAGATCGTGCGCGACCTGCGCGAGCATGGCGTGGACGTGCGCCCGGTCGACATCAATCATTCCGACTGGGACGCCACGCTCGAGCCGGGCGAGCCCGCCGCCGCGCGGCTCGACCCGCTCCACAACGACATGGCGGGCGACATCCGCTCGACCCACGCCTTGCGATTGGGCTTGCGCAAGATCAAGGGATTGGCGCAAGAGCACGGCAGATGCATCGTGCAGAACCGCGCGGCGGGCTACGCTTCCATCCGCGATCTCTGGCTGCGCACCGGCCTGCCGACTCATGTCATCGCCCGACTCGCCGATGCCGACGCCTTCGGCTCGCTCGGGCTCACCCGCCGGCAAGCGCTGTGGGCGGCCAAAGCACTCGGCCGCGTCGGCGCCAGTGCCGATGATCTGCCGTTGTTTCGTGTGCGAGCATCCGTGCCAGCCACTCCGCTGCCCGCGCGAATCCCCGCTGAGCCCGCTGTGCCGCTGCCAGTTATGCCGCTGGGCGAGGAGGTGGTGAACGACTACCGGCTTCTCGAACTGTCGCTGCGCGCGCATCCGGCGAGCTTCCTGCGCGCCCATCTCGCCCGGCGCGGCATCGTCCGCAACGAGGAGCTGCGCGTGTTGCCGCGCGGTGCGCGCGTGCGCGTCTCCGGCCTCATCACCGTTCGCCAGCAGCCGGGCGCGGCCAACGGCGTCATCTTCATGACCATCGAGGATGAGACCGCGATCGCCAACATCATCATCTGGCCAAAGACGTTCGAGCGTTTTCGTCCCGTCATCATGGGCGCGCGTTATGTCGCCGTGAGCGGCGAGCTGCAGCAGGAATCCGGTGTCATCCATGTCGTTGCAGCAAAGCTCGACGATCTTACCGCGCTGTTGGCGCGCTTGAACGAGGACAAAGCGCCGATCGAATCGCTCGCGCGCGCCGACGCCGTCAAACGCCCGCACGACGAGAATGTCGACAGCAGCAAATTTTCCGGACTTGCTGGCGAGCGACCTCGATGTTCCCGCGCGCGGCTCGGCGCACGCACCGGCACGCCGCGGCGGCACGAAAATCGCTCCTCGCTGAGGTTACGGCACGATGCCGTCGCGGCCGACATTGACGCGATCGGCTTCGAATGTTCCATCCGGCTTCTTCGTCGCACGGACAATATTGATGTTGGCGCCCGGCTTGAGCTCGTCCTTGCTGCCGATCATATAGGCGCGGATCACCGCATCGGGACCGACGATGATCTTCTTTTCCCCATCCTTGTACTTGACCATGATCACTTGGCCGTCGACGCCCGCCACCGTGGTGTCCACGGTCGCATTCGTCATGGTCGTATTCGGCCGATCCCATGGCCGGTGACCCTCGCCGGTGCCGCGCTGCGGCTCGGCGAAAATCATGACCTGTATGGCGCGCTGGCTGCCGTCGGCCTGCGGGGTCGCACCGACGCCGATGAAGGCGCCCGGCTTGATATCGGCGAGCGTCGCCTTGACGACACCATAGACCGCAGCGTTATCGGCGAGCTTGACCGTCACGTTGCCGGCCTCGCCCGCCTTGACCGTAAGGGTCGAGCCGTCGACCGCCTCGATCGGCCCGCGCACGCGTGCCGTCTGCGGCTGCTGTGCCAACGCCGATGCAGTCGTGAGCGCCGCGACCACGGCTCCCGCCGCGAGCACACGTGGTGTCATTTTGATCATTTTGCTTCTCCAAATGGCTGCCGCCGCCTGCTCTACAAGCTGCGCGGACCCAACATCCTCACATCGGCGGCACGATGCCATCACGGCCGATATAGATAGCCGGCGCCGTTAGCGATCCATCCGCCTGCTTCGTTGCACCGTGGATGATCATGTGAGTACCCGGCTTAAGCTCGCTCTTGTCGCCTGCAGCGGAGACAACAATCGGCGTATTGGGCGGAACAATCACTTTCTTTTCCCCATCTTTGTACTTGACCGTGATCGTCGGACCATCGACGGCGGCGACCATCGTGTCCACGATCGCATTGGTCATGGTGCTACCCGGCTGCCAATCGTACGGAAAATGCCTGTCGGCCACGACGCCTTTCTGGGAATCGAGGAAGATTTGGATTGCGACGGCCTTCTGGCTCCCGTCGGCCTGCGGCATGGCGGTGACGCCGACGAATTTACCAACTTTGACTTCGTCGAGCGACGCCTTGACCAGCGCCATCACTCGCGCCGGGTCGACAAGCTTCACCTTGACCATATCTCCGTTGCGCATTTTGATATCGAGGACATCACCCTCGACTTTTTCGATTTGACCACGGATGCGCACCGTAGGCGGTTGCTGCTGGGCAAAGCTCGCTGACGTGGCGAGCAGCAGGGCAAAGCCGGCCACCCCGAAAAAGCGCCGTGTCATCTGGTTCATATCATCCTCCCGAAAATTCTTGCGCTACGCCAATTCACGACGGCACGCATATGAAGGCGAATGCTACCTGCGCATTCCGGGCCCTCATCTCATGCGTCACGGCCGATCGTGATGTTCGTCGCCTGCAGCGTTCCGTCTGGCTGCTTCGTTGCAGCGAAAATGAAGATCTTCACTCCGGGCTTGAGGTCGTTCCTGTCCGCTGGCTTCGTGGTAATGATCGTCGCGTCCGAGGGGACGATGACTTTCTTCTCTTCGTTCTTGTACTTCACCGTCAGCACCTGGCCATCCACGCCGGTGACTGTTTGCGTGACGGTAGCGTTCGTCATCGTGCTTTGCGGCCGCGAATCCCAAGGCCCGTGCCCCTCGCCGGTTCCGCGCTGAGCCTCCGGAAAAATCATCACCTCAATCGCGCGCTGACTACCGTCGGCCTGCGGCATGGCCGTGACCGCGACGTAACTATCCACTTTGACTTCCGACAACGGCACCTTGACGGCAATGGATACTCGCGCGTTATCAGCAAGCTTGATGGTCAGATTGGAGCCGTCGCGCGACTTGACGGTCAACACTCCCGCATCGACGGCCTCAATCGTGCCGCGCACGCGCACCGGCGGCGGTTGCTGGGCAAAGCTCGCGGATGTTGCGAGCAGCAGGGCAAAACCGGCCGCGCCGAAAGCGCGCCGCGTCATCTGGTTCATGGGGTCCTCCCGAAATCTTGTCGCCGACGGAACGCCCGTCGACCAGTGACCAACCCTGCGCGAACCGCAGTTATTCCCGCCCAATGGGGCGATTTCCATGACAGCAAGGCGCGTGGCGGCGCGCAATGTCCTCAAAGGCCTCGAGCATTCACTCAATATAAGCCCGATGTTGCGCCGCCGTCGACTGCGATGGCGGTGCCCTGGACGTGGCGTGCGCGCTCTGAGCACAGGAACAGCACGAGCGCGGCGATGTCCTCGGGCTTGCCGAAGCGCCGCACGTTGCTCTTGCTGAGCGCCTCCGCCCGCAGCTCGTCGACCGTTCGGCCCAATGCCGCGGCGCGTTGGCGCCGCAACTCGTCCTGCCGCTCGGTGTCGGTGTTGCCGGGATGAATGACATTGACGTTGACGTTATCGCGATTGCCGAGCTTCGACAGGCCCTTGGAGAAGTTGGCAACCGCCGCGTTGACCGCGCCGCCGATCAAGAACTCGGGGTCGGGAGTGCGTGCCGCGCCGCCGACAATATTGATCACGCTTCCCTGCGAGGCCTTCAACAGCGGCCAGAACAGCCGCGTGAGCCGCACGGCGCCAAAAAATTTCAGGGCGAAGCCTTCCAGCCAGACCGCATCGGGCAAGTCCAGGAATGCGCCCGCGCGCGTCGCACCCGCGTTGTTGACGAGCACATCGCAACGGCGGAAGCGCTCGTTCACGCGGTTGAACAACTGCTCACATGCCGCGAGCGTGCGCAGATCGCCGGCCACCGTGAACGGCTGCGGCCCCTCTGCCGCGATGATCTTGGCGGCGGCCGTTAGGTTTTGCTCGGAAGAGGAAGCCAGTACCGTTTGCGCACCCGCGCGTGCGAACGCGAGCGCGATGCCGCGGCCGATGCCACGGCTCGCCCCCGAGATGACGACGATCTTGCCCTCGAACTCGCCAGGCATGTTTCATTCTCCATGTTCGCCTGTTGAAACGCTATTACTATGCCTGCAAACGGTGGCGAGGAAACCGGCGCGGCCATGAAATCGATCTTCATCGACTGCAACAATCAGCTGGCGCCGGTATTTGCTCGCGTGCAGCGGCCCGATGATCCGCCGGTCGCAGTCAATCCCGATCCGTTTCAATCCGCCGACCTGCCGCAGCTGCTCGCCGGGTACGACATCTGTCTCGACGATCATTCCTATATGCCGACCGACGTCATGGCTCGGTGCCGCGGTCTCAAGCACATCGTTTTTCTCGGGACCGGCGCGTCGAGCTACATGGATGTGCCGGCGCTCAACGGCATCGGCATCGAGGTGCACACCATCAAGGGCTACGGCGACGTCGCCGTCGCCGAGCACACGATGGCGCTCATATTCGCCTGCTGCCGCGACCTCGCGCGCATGGATCGGGCGGTGCGCGCGGGCGTGTGGGATCCGCTGGAAAGCATGCAGCTCAATGGCAAGACGCTCGGACTGATCGGACTCGGCGGCATCGGGCGAGAGGTGGCGCGCATCGCCCGTGGCGTGGGAATGGAGGTGATCGCCTGGAATCGCTCGCCGCGCACCGAAGTACGGGTTGTCGAGCTGGATGAACTGCTGGCGTGCGCCGACATCATCTCGCTCCATCTCGCACTCAACGATGCGACGCGCGGATTTATCAACGGCGAGCGTCTCGCGCGCATGAAGCCGGGGGTGATCCTCGTCAACACCGCGCGCGCGGCGCTGGTCGACGAAGCGGCGCTCCTCGCCGCGCTTGCGAGCGGCCACATCCGCCATGCTGGTCTCGACGTGTTTCACGCCGAGCCGCTCAAGCCGGATCATCCGCTGGCGTGCATGGAAAACGTCACGCTGACCTCCCACGCCGCCTTCCGCACGCTCGAAGCCTCGGAAACACTGATGCGGCGGGCAATCGACATCGTGCGTCGGATCGTCGCTGCGTCCTCCCCGCTCTGACCGACACGGCCGAAACCTTTGGGCCTCGGCAACGCCCGCTTCACCAATCGAACTGTGGCGGGCGAGGATTGACGGCCTTGGTCAACCGGCCACAATAAGCGCAACGATAAGCGCCGCCGGGAGGACGGGTTGAAGCCGGCACCGTTTGCCTATGCCAAGGCCCGCTCGGTCGCCGACGCGATCGAATTGCTGGCAAGCAATGATGCACGGCTGCTCGCGGGCGGACAGAGCCTGATCGCCACGCTGAACATGCGGCTGAGCCAGCCCGAGCTGCTGGTCGACATCAATGGCATCGCCGGGCTCGACCGCATCGCCTTGACAAACGCGCATATCGAAATCGGCACCCTGGTGCGCTACGCGCAGGCCGAACGCTCCCCCGAGATCGCACGAGCGGCGCCGCTCATCGCTTTGGCCCTGCCGCATATCGGCCACACCGCGATCCGCAACCGCGGAACTCTCGGCGGCTCGCTTGCATTTGCCGATCCGGCGGCCGAGCTGCCGGCGTGCATGATCGCGCTCGGCGCCGAAATCGAAATCGTCGGCCCGCAAGGGCAGCGCGCAGTCAAAGCTGACGAGTTCTTCAAGGATCTGTTCGAGACTGAGCTCACGGCGCGCGATGTGCTTACGGCCATCCGTGTCCCGGTGGCGAGCGGCGCCACGCGCGTCGGCTTCGCCGAGTTCGCGCGGCGCCACGGCGACTACGCGATGGTGGGACTTGCCGCCTGCGCTCAGGCCGACGGCACGCGCCTCAACGATCTTCGCCTCGCCTATTTCGGCGTCGGCGCGACGCCGGTGCGCGCGCGTAAGGCCGAAGCCGCCCTGGCGGATGGGGATGTCGAGGCCGGGGTGAGCACGCTCGCCGACGACCTCGACCCGCCGGATGACTTGCAGGCATCCGGCGCAGTGAAGACGCATCTTGCCGGCGTGCTGCTGCGGCGCGTGGCGCGGCAACTCGGGCGAGCGGCCTCATGAGCGAGCGCTTCCACGAGGTCGCGGTCACCGTGAATGGCGAGGACGTTCGCGAACGTGTTGATGCACGCAAGACATTGGTCGATTTTCTGCGCGAGGAGCTCGCGCTCACCGGCAGTCATGTCGGTTGCGAGCAGGGCGTGTGCGGCGCCTGCAGCGTGCGCGTTGACGGAGTGGTGGTGCGCGGCTGCCTGATGCTGGCCGTGCAATGCGATGGGGCGCGCGTTGATACCATCGAAGGCGTGGCCGACAGCGGGGAAATCGCCGATCTGCAGCAAGCATTCATCGCGCGCAACGCGCTGCAATGCGGTTACTGCACGCCGGGCATGCTGCTGACCGCCCAGGAACTGCTGGCCCGCGGTGGCGTTCCGAGCCGCAAGCAGATCCGCGCGCATCTCTCCGGCAACTATTGCCGCTGCACGGGATATCAGGCGATCGTGGACGCGGTGGAAGCGGTGGCGAAGACTCGGGCGGAAGCGAAGCGATGAGCGCACGGCGAACGCGGATGCTGCCGCCCGCGCGGATTCCCGGCGTCTGGCAGCGTGGCAGGCATCCATGAACATCACCGACGATTCCCCGCCGATCGTCTCCGCCCTCGACCGGCCCAATTCTTACATCGGCCGTTCGGTGCCGCGGCCGAATCTCGCGCGGCTCACCCAGGGCCGCGCGCAATTCGTCAGCGACCTGACGCTGCCGCGCATGGCGCATGTGGCCTTCGTGCGCTCGCCCCATGCGCATGCGCGCATTGTCGCGATCGCGACGGCGGCGGCGGCCAAGGCGCCCGGTGTCGTCGCCGTCGTCACCGGCGCCGAGCTCGCCGAAGTGATCACGCCCTGGGTCGGCGTGCTCACCCACCTCAAAGGCATCAAATCGGCGCCGCAATACGCAATCGCGATCGAGCGGGCTTGCTGGCAGGGCGAGGCGGTGTGCGCGGTTGTCGCGCGCAGCCGTGCCGAGGCCGAGGATGCCTGCGAGCTGGTCGAAGTCAGCTACGAAGCGCTGCCCGCCGTCGCTGACCCTGAAACTGCGCTCGAGTCCGGCACCCCGGTCATTCATCCTGAGCTCGGCGATAATCTGACCTTCGAGCGCGTGCATGTTGGCGGCGATCCGGACAAAGGCTTCCGCGACGCCGACGCGGTGATCGAGACGACGTTCCATTTCGGCCGCCACACCGGCGTCACCAACGAGCCGCGTGCCATCCTCGCCGATTGGAACGAGGGCGAGGGTCGTCTCACCGTTTACCAGGGCACGCAGGCGCCGCACATGATGCAGAACCTGTTCGCCAAGCATCTTGCTCTGGAGGAGCATCAGGTTCGCGTCCTGACCAAGGACGTCGGCGGCTCGTTTGGAATCAAGGTGCACACGTATGCGGACGAGATGGCGACGGTTGCACTCTCCAAGTTGCTCAAGCGTCCGATCAAATTCGTCGCCGATCGCATCGAAAGCTTCGTCACCGACATCCACGCCCGCGATCATCGCGTGAAGGCAAAGATCGGAGTCAAGAACGACGGCACCATCACTGCTTGGGAAATCGACGACCTTACCGGGATCGGCCCCTATTCGGTTTACCCGCGCACATCGGGCATCGAGGCAAACCAAATCGTGAACCTCACCGGTGGGCCGTATACCTGTCCCAACTATCGCGCCCGTGCGCGGGTCGTGTTTCAGAACAAGAATGTCATGTGCCAGTATCGCGCGGTCGGCCATCCGATCGCCACCGCGGTGACCGAGGGGCTGGTCGAACTGGCCGCCGCCAAGATCGGCATGGATCCGCTGGAAATGAGGCGCCGCAATCTCATCCCGGACGATGCCTATCCATCGAGCGGACCGTCAGGCATCAAATTCGAGGCGCTGTCGCACCACGAGTCGCTCGCCCATCTCGACGCCATGATGGATTACGCGGGGCTGCGCGCCGAGCAGAAACGGCTGCGCGCGCAAGGAATCTATCGCGGCATCGGCTTTGCCTCCTTCATCGAGGTGACGAATCCGAGCGCCGCGTTCTACGGCATCGGCGGCGCAAAAATTTCCGCGCAAGACGGGGTCACCATGCGGCTCGACGCGCAAGGCGCGCTCATCTGCCACACCGGAGTGACCGAGCAGGGCCAGGGGGCCGAGGCAGTTATCGCGCAGGTTGCCGCCTCCTCATTCGGGGTGCCGATCGAGCGCGTGCGGGTCATCACTGGAGATACCGACAGCACGCCCTATGGCGGCGGCACCTGGGCCTCGCGCGCGGCTGGGATCGGCGGGGAAGCCGCCTGGCAGGCCGGCAAAGCGTTGCGCGCGAACGTGCTCGCCTGCGCGGCCTCGATCTTGCAGGCCAAACCGGAACATCTCGACATCCGCAACAGCGCCGTGGTCGATCGCGACGGCGGCAACGAACGCCTTCCTTTGCACGAGCTGGCGCGCATCGCCTATTTCCGTCCCGACACGCTACCACCGGGATTCCAGGCCGAGCTGGTAGCGACGCGACACTACGTGCCGCGCGCCTGGCCCTTCGCCTTCACCAACGGCGTGCAGGCGAGCTACGTCGAAGTCGACCCGGACTCCGGCTTTGTGAAGCTGCTCAGGCACTGGTGCGTCGAGGACTGCGGCACCGTGATCAACCCCCAGCTCGTCGACGAGCAGATCCGGGGCGGCGTCGTGCAAGGGATCGGCGCGGCGCTGTTCGAGCATTGCATCTACGATGCACGCGGACAGCTGCTCAATGGCAACATGGCGGACTATCTCGTGCCGATGGCGGCCGAGATGCCCGACATCGAGGTCGGCCACGTGGTCACCCCGACCGCCGACTCGGAGCTCGGCGCCAAGGGGGCGGGCGAAGCCGGCACTGCCGGCGCGCCTGGCGCGGTCATGAATGCGATCAACGACGCGCTGCGCCCGCTCGGCGCAAAGCCGCTCACGGCTATGCCATTCACGCCGGGGCGGATATTGCAGGCACTGGGGCGGATCAGTGAATCAACGCCAACTTGATTGGAATCGCAGCGGCCATCACGCGAGCGCAAGAAGAGGAAATGCAAATGAACATTAAGGTGGGCAGAGAAGCGATAGCCGAGGCCACCGAGAAGCTGAAGAACTGGGGCCGCTGGGGCAAGGACGACCAGATCGGCACGCTCAACCACGTCAGCCCCGAGGATATCGTGAAGGCCGCCCGCCTGATCCGCACGGGCAAGGTGTTTGCGCTGGGCATCCCGCTCGACAGCAACGGCCCGCAGACCGGCCTGTTCGGCGGACGCTTCAATCCCATTCACCAGATGCTGGCAACCGGCACCGACGCCGTCGCCGGCCGCCAGGACTGGAACAAGATCCGCTATGCCGACGATACCTTGAATTTGTGCGTGCAGGGGGCGACGCACTGGGATGCGCTGGGACACATCTTCTACGAGGAGAAGGCCTACAACGGCTATGACGCCAAGCTCATCGACGCCAAAGGGCTGAACGTGCTGGGCATCGAACATTCCAAAAGCAAGATGGTCGGTCGCGGCGTACTGCTCGACATCGCCCGGTTTCGCGGCGTGGACTGGCTCAAGGACGGCGAAGGCATTTCCAATGACGAGCTCGATCGCTGCGCCAAGAAGCACAACGTCGAAGTCCGCCGCGGCGATTTCGTCATCATCCGCACCGGACAGCTGGAGCGCTGTCTGAAGGAAAAGAAATGGGGCGGCTATGCCGGCGGTGACGCGCCCGGCGTCAAGTTCGAGAATTGCTACTGGTGCCAGGACAAGGAGATCGCAGCCATCTGTTCCGACACGTGGGGTGTCGAGGTGCGGCCAAACGAGACGATGGAAGCGAACCAGCCCTGGCACTGGGTCGTCATCCCCGCCATGGGGCTGTGCATGGGCGAGATCTTCTACCTCAAGGAACTGGCGGAGGATTGTGCCGCCGACGGCATCTACGAATTCTTCTTCTGCGGACCGCCGCTGATCATCACTGGCGGCACCGGCTCCCCGATCAACCCGCAGGCCATTAAATGACATAACGCCGCCCCCGAATGAAGGCGCCCAGCGAAGCAGGCCCGGGATCCACAAGCACAGGCCGCGCGCTTGATAGAACCAGCGGCGGACATGTGTCCCGGATGGCGTGCACTTCGCTCGA
>WNFW01001918.1_pt1 | contig 14123 bp, 15 predicted proteins | sample 5400131 | NCBI WGS metagenome assembly WNFW01 (sample SAMN13153362, study PRJNA577476) | soil metagenome | isolation source: 20 cm soil or saprolite under grassland replicate 1 | place: USA:California | collected 2016-06-15 | reverse complement strand
CCGAGCGGCCTCGTCCCTGCCTTGCCAGGTCCCTTCGGTATTTCCACTCGGCGAACCGGTGGAGCCCGATAGGCTCCTCGCTTCAAACGCTCGCACAGTTCTTGAACCCGTGTGTCCAAGCCCTGTTCAAACTCCTTCGTTGTCTCACCATCGACACCGCTCGCACCCCGCCGATTCATCTGCTTCCAGGTTTCCGTGAGGAACTCCGGTGTGAGCAGATGCGCCAGCGATGTGAAGCGTAGCTTCGGATTCGACTTCGCCTTCTTCGCGATCTGGTCCAGTTGTGTGGACATTCTTCTCCTACCTCCGATTGTGCAGGGAATGTTTCCCTGGACCAGCTACTCAACCTGCCCCGCTGCTTCCCCATGTGCACGGCTTTCCCGCGCTCCGAGTACTATCAGCGAGTCCGACTTCCACCGTCGCTTCTGTCGCCCTCAGGTTGGTCCATTCGGTTGACATACTCGGCCTGCTTTCCAGGCCGAGACGGCGGTGGATCTCCCAGGTGCCATGACGCTTCCATTTCTGCCCATGCCGTGCTCTTAGACCCCGCCGGAGTCTCGAGCGACCATCGCCTTTTACGGTCGCTTACTGTTGCCTTCCAGGTTTTCGACCCTGTCGGCCTCCGGATGTGTCACGAGGCTCAATCGCTTCACTTGCGTTACGGCCTGGACATCGCTCTGTCTACGCTTAACTCATGTCGTCACCTTCATGAGCCCAAGACTCGATTCCCGGTGGGTTGGCTCGTCCCTTTCCGGGGCGGGAGTTTCACCCGCTGAAAGCGCCGGGCTTAGCCTGGCGCACCGAAGTAGCTGCTGAGATCTGCATCTACGATTTCTCCATGGCCAGTGTTGATCAGCTTGTGGACGCGTCTCACCGCGTCCAGCGCGCTGCGGTCTCGCCGATAGGCGTGCTGTTCTGGCTGCAGATCGGCCTCGAAGATTGGTTCGAGCACCAGAACCGCCGCCATTTCCGCTGCCCGATCACGGATAGCGGGCACCCCTAACGGCCGCTGTTTCCCGTCCGGCTTGGGTATATACACCCGCCGCACAGGAAGTGGTCGATAAGTTCGGCTTTTCAGCTCTTGCGCCAGTTCGTCCAACCATCGCTCTGTTCCATACGCTTCGATGTCCTCGAATGTTTGGCCGTCTACTCCTGCTGCTCCGCCATTGGCTTTGCAGCACTCGTAGGCGAAAGCCAAAACATCCTTGCGATACACCTTGTCGTACAGCGCGTAGAATCGAAGGTTGGGCGATTCCTTCGCTTTTGCGTGCAACGCCGTCTGCAACTTCTGAACGATTGCTGGGGTTGTTAGGTTCATCACCAATCCCTCCGTCTTCGTCGCTTCTTGCGTTTGCTTTCAACTGAGGCCACTTCCCTCCGCCGGCATTACCTGGTTTCGTCGGTACCACTGGCCTCCCGTCACCTCATACGGTCCAGTCTGGCCCTCGCGGGTTACCGGTTGATCGTGAGCTACGATCGCCGCTGAGGTTTCCCGTGTTTCGTCTGGTCTCCTTTGCATGCATGCTGTCACCACTACCCCGGCAGCGACCGATGAAACCTATTTCGCTCGTACTTTCCACCGGCTTCGGCCTTCCCCGAGTGTTGGGCGGGTCGGCTCCTGCATCGGCTGTTTCGGGGCCTGCTCAGTGTTTACACTACATTACGGCCTGCATGTCTCGCCAAGTCGCTTAACGACCCTCTACATCAGAGGCTCCGGCAGCTTCGTTGCCTCCGCTGCCGCTCCGATTGCTACCGGGTGGAGCGAACCAGTTCCCGGGCGGGACTTTCAACCCGCGGTAGACCACCTCCTTTACACGGCGCACCAACACGCTTTAGCTAGGACTTCGGCTACCGTGAGGTAGACACGCTGGGCCATTTACTTGGTGTGGGCCAGCTTCTCGGACAACTTCCGGTACTGCTCGTTGGAGCGGCGGGAAGCTTCCAGCACCTCCGGACGGACTAGGCGATGGGATGGAACCACGTTGTGGAGGTAGAACTCCAATGCCCGCTCCAGCATGTAGCGCTGTGGCTGTCCGTTCTGCTTGGCAACCGCAACCATCTCCTCGTACAGCTGCGCATCAATTTCAGGAGTGAACTTCTTCGTCGTCGTGGATGGCACGGATGGCGCTCAACGTGGGCGACTCGCACCTGAACAGATCCATGCTCCAGAGGTTGTCTTTCATGTGGCCCAGGAACGTCAGCCGGGAAGGACCACCGGAGTCCTGCCCCGGCCGGTAGTGCTGCGCGAGTATCCTTCGAATCGCATCTGAGATTGCGCATCGCGGAATCATAGCAGCAACGGAAAGTCCTTGAGGAATTATGGGCAAAACAATAATTCGCCAGCCACAGGCATTGAAGGTGAAGCCGCGTGAACTGTTCAAAGGTCTTCACCAAAACGAGAGCTTTGCGCGGCATCCAGCACAGACCACATGCGCGGCCGCTCTCCAGTCAGCCTGCGCGTCAGGTTTTCGATCGAAAGTGGGGCTTGACTCTATGACAAAGACTGTGATAACCTTCGCTAAGATGAATCCAACTGATTTGAGATCGGTGCGTCAGCAACGCGGTTGGTCTGAACAGGAGGCAGCCCGGAGGCTTGGTGTCTCTCAATCCTACCTGTCTATGTTGGAAGGGGGAAAGCGGCGACTCACTTCACGAGTGGCGCGTCGGGCAATGAGCGTTTTTGGGCTACCGCCAACTGTCCTTCCTCCGTCTCCCCCGGAGAATCAGTGGGGTGCAGAAACACTGGCGCAGCAACTCGCAGCCCTGGAATATCCCGGCTTCGCATATATGCGGTCACACAGACCGAAGAGAAACCCCGCCGAGGTTCTGGTAGGGGCACTTTCAAACGATCAGCTAGAGGCGCGGGTGGTAGAGGCCCTACCCTGGCTCCTCCTGCGGTACTCCAATACGGATTGGGCATGGCTAGTCGAACAGGCCAAGGTTCGTGATCTGCAAAACCGTTTGGGTTTTGTCGCTAGCCTAGCACGTCTGATGTCTGAAAAGGCCGCTCCGCTGGACGAAAGCCGCACTCGGTCATTGTCTGAACTGGAGAGAACTCTGGACAAGAGCCGACTTGCTAAGGAGGATACGCTCGGCAAACCGCCTCGTAGTGCGACAGAGCGAGAATGGGTTTTGGCGAATCGCACCGAGGAGGCGAAACATTGGAACCTCTTGACTGATTGGCGACCGGAGCACTTCCAGTATGCCTTCTGAGCCGGTGCCTGATGTCAATCTACCTGCCCCCTGGGCGGCTTTTTTGGATGAGCTAGACTCTCGTGTGCCAGAGCCTGTCGCACTTCACTGCATCGGCGGATTCGTTCTCACCGTTTGGTATGGCGTTCCGCGAGTGACGTCGGATTTGGATTGTGTTGCCGTTCTGCCGCATCACGACCTAGAAGCAATTGCTGGTCGCGGCTCGGGTCTTGCCAAAAGGCACAAGATTTATTTGCAGTACGTCGCTGTAAACACAATGCCCGAAGACTACGAGACACGCCTGACGGAGCTTTTTCCTGGACGGTTCAAAAACCTTCGCATCTGCGTTCCTGATCCTTACGACCTGATTCTGTCCAAACTTGAGCGAAACAGTCCCAAGGACCGCGAGGACGTAGAATACTTGGTGGGCAAATTGAAGCTCAATCCAAACCTGCTCCGGGAACGATATGAACGCGAACAGCGCCCCAATCTCTCAAACGAGTCTCGCCACGATCTAACGCTCAAATTGTGGCTGGATCTCTTTCCCCCGCAGGCGCAGTTCTCAACCTGATTGCCAGGCCGAGCAGCAGACTCAATACTTATCCAACCCGCTTTTATGGGCCATTCTCATTCTCGCATTGCTTCGCCGTTCAGATGACCCTTTATCCCGGTTGAGTAGGCCGGCGGGATTGCGCCACCGGCCTCTCGCAGGTAGGGTCGAGGACTGACGCCATGCTTCTTAGATCCGATCTATCTGTTGCTCCCCGTTTCCTCTGGGAGTGCCTCACTAATCGAATCGTAAGCTGGGTTTCAGCCCCCGCCACATCGAACGTAGCGTGCGGATTTCCCGCACTACGCTCTCCTGTTTGCTTCTCGTCAAGGGTTATGAGGCCTATCGTGCTGGTGCAACTTTCGGGAGAGATGCACTTCGCCGAACTCGATAGTCGTTAAACAGACCGAGCACGTTGTAAATCCACTCCCTACTCCATCGCTTCCAGCCGAATCCCTGGCGTTTCCGCGCACGCATCAGATGTCGCCGTATCTTCTTTTCTACCCAGTCTTTGATAGACGTGAAACATCTGCCGGAATGCCCTACCGCAAAGTAGTTCACCCACCCGCGAAGAATTGGGTTGATCATCTCGATCACCCGCCCCACAGGTTGGCTCGCATGTCGCCGGAAAATGTCCCTGAGCTTCGCCAGCACCGCCGTTCGCTTCTTCAGCTTTGGCGTGTACTGCGGCCGCCACACCCCTCTAAGGCTTCGGATGCGGCGAAAATCGAACCCCAGGAATCCGAAACTGCCCCGCTTCCTGAGGTCCACCATTCGGCTTTTCTCCTCGTTTATCTCCACTCTGAGCTTCGCGAGTTCTTCCCGCAATCGCTTTTCCACCGCTTTCACAAGCCAGTCATGACGCGAGTAGGAGTCAATCAATATCACCAGGTCATCCGCAAATCGTACATATTGGATGTAGGTGTATTTCCCGTTGCGTGTGGTGGCGATCGCTTTCTCAAGCATCCGATCTACCTCATTGAGATAGAGGTTGCTGAGCAAAGGTGAAACCACCCCGCCTTGAGGAACTCCCTTCTTTCCGGTGGCCTTGAGGATCATCTTGAGCAGCCTCATCACCGCATCATCCTGTACTCGCTTTGCCACCTTCTCTAACACCAAGTAGTGCTGGACGTTGTCGAAGTAGGCTCGCAAGTCAAGGTCAATGATTTTGGTTTTCTCAGTAACGATCGCTTCCGCCACTCGGCTCACCGCTTCATGCGCTGTTCGTTTCGGTCGGTATCCGTACGATCCCGGTTGGAAGTCCGCTTCGAAAATCGGTTCCAGAATGAGCTTGAGTGCTCCCTGGACCACACGATCACGGATGGAAGGGATCGAGAGAGTTCTGACTTTTCCCCCGTCTTTCGGTATTTCCTTCTTCCGCACCCGCATGGGTCGATACGTGTTGGTGATCAGTTCGTCTCTGATCTGTTGAAGAAAACTCTCCGCTCCGCTCTCTTCGATGGCCTCGAACGTGACCCCGTCGATTCCCGGTGCCCCGTTGTTCTTCTTGGCCATCCTGTAGGCTTCCTGAAGTGTCTCCTTCTTGCAGACATGGACGTACAACCCCCAGAAACGCTTAGTTGGTTCGGCCTTCGCCTTGTCGTATAGGCTCTTGCTCAGGTCCTGCAAACTGCTGGGTGTCTTTGTCATATCACCCTTGCCTCCCATGTTGTTCGAGCCACTGCAAACAGCAGGGTCCCCTCTCTCCACGGGCATTACCCCGCTTCATCGATACTATGGACCCCTCCAACTCCCTCTCGTCTTCCATCGATTTCCCGGTGTTTCCGGTTATACGATTTTCTGCTCCGCCGATTTCTCGTCGGGACGAGGAGGGTCTCTCCAGTTGCTTAGTGTGTCCTTGTCATCGTGCTGTCGCTTCTACCCCGCCAGAGTGAAAACCGCCGCATCGGTCAGTCTGCGTCGATCCATGCTGCTTTCGCCTTCCGGTTGAAGGCTCAGCCCCTGGGGCTTCTCACTTTCGAGGCCACATCTGCGTTCACTTTCGTTACGGCCCGATGACTTGCTCACCATCCTGAAGATGGTTTTGTCGATAGGCTTCGGAAATTCGATTTCCCTCCTCCCCGCTATCCAAGCTACGAGGCTTCTGACTTTTACCTCGGTGGGTCTATCTCCCACTGTACACACCTGCATTTCCTGGTCGCACAACCGGACGTGAACCTCTCAGCTCATCCGGCTCCCATCAAGCAAACACGCCAGTCGAAGGGCGTGTCTGTCGCACGCATCGAAGTCCTCCTGTTTCCAGTTGCCTCGGTCATGCGACCGCTTGACCGACCCCTTCGCTCCAGCCCCATTACGAGCCTTCCTCGCTCTTACGAGTCGGTCCGCCCCAGTGCTCCGCATCGGTACGCTCGCCTCGCGGTTTTCGCCGCTTGGGCTTCTCCCTTCGCATCAGAGCGACTGGTTCCTGCAGTTCCACGCGACAGCCTGCATGCGCTTCACGCCCCCTCTACGCCGATCGCCGTCCGCTCAATCATCAGGCACCCCGCGGACTTGTCCCAGGAGAACCATACGCCCCTGGTTTCGACGACTCTTGAGTTTTTAACGACGCGTCTTCGAAGGGTTCACTTTCGTTCGTCTCTCGGATGCTCACCTGCACGAGTTGTACTCGCGCTTTTCCTCCAACGCTCACCACCATGGCTCTTTACCACAGCAGCTTGGGGCGGTTTGAGACCTGCTCCTGAAAGCCGATCCCGAGGGGCCTTCCCTCATCTCTCGCGCAGCTTAACTTATTCACACGGTTGATTAGTTCAATGTGAACTCCTTCTCCGTGTGCTTCCTGCAGCACACTCTGGTCAAAAAACTCGTCCCGGTCGCCCCCGAGCAAGAACTCATTGCTCATTGCTCAGCGCCCTTTGAAGATAAAGCAGGTCCGGGAGGTCTTTTGCCAGGGGAGATTCCCGGCATCCTTAATATATGAATATATGCGATATATGCGCTGCGAGCCCATCGTCCGCTGTCCCGTCGACTCCCTCTCGTAATACTTCAGCAGGCCGCCCAGTCGTTCTCGACACCGCACTGCTCCCATGTTCCTTCTTGCCTGCGTCTGCGAAGGAAACAAGATCCGATTGTCTTTGCCTCGGGCCTCATCATGATTCCTATCATCGCGAAAGAGGGGCACGAAGGAGTGCGGGGCCAGACCTGTGGCGATTGCTGCGGAGCATGAGAGACACGTAAACCAACCTTACAACCGGCCGCGGCGACTGTACACCTCCTTGCCGGTAAGCTCAGGCCTTGACGGAGAACCCGAGGTGCCCCTAGTTCGAAGCGTGGTAGCAAGAGATTCTCTGAAAGAGCGCAGCCAGATTTACCTGGCAGCGACCACGGACCGCACAGTTATCGTGTCGTCCTTCGCGGTTCCCTTGACCGTGACCTTCTGCCCAGCCAACTTCGAGAGCTCGGCCTCGTGTCCTTCCAAGGTGTAGAGTTTTTTATCCACGGCCAGCGCGTATTTCATACCGTCCTTGGCGCACATCCGTGTGCATTCAGCGGGAGTTTTGTCCTTGGCCATGTGCGAGGTACCGCACATAGAGTCCGTGAGCGTTCCCGTGAACGTCTGTTCTTGCTGGGCAACGGCAACGCTGGCTCCAACCGCTAAGATAAGAGCTGCGAGCAGTTTCGTTTTGTCCTTCATTTTCATTTCTCCTTGTGGTTTAACGTCACATCGAACAGCTCGGCGCGCTGAAGAATGGATGAGCCGCTGAGCTAGCAATCCTTTGTCGCCTCCTCGACCTGGAGGCGGAGCGTCCCACGACGCAGGGCGCGTTCCTTCATCAGGGCGAAAAAGACGGGTACGAGAATCAGCACGTGAATCGTTGACGTAATCATGCCGCCGACAATCGGTGCTGCAATGGGCTTCATGACGTCGGAACCGATGCCGCTTTCCCACAGAATGGGGATAAGACTGGCCAGCACGACGCACACGGTCATGAGCTTTGGCCGGAGGCGCTGCACCGCGCCTTCGATGACGGCTTGCTCGATGTCTTCATGCCGCAGTGGTTGTCCGCTGGCTAGCCGGCGGTTCAGAGCTTCGTGGAGGTAGACGAGCATCACAACTCCAGTCTCGACCGCGATGCCGAACAGTGCGATGTAGCCGACCCACACGGCAACGCTGAAGTTGTAACCGAGAAATTTCTGCAGGATTAGACCGCCGGTAAGCGCATAGAGCGTCGGGAAGATGAGGACAGCCGACTCTGCGACGGAATGGAACACTATATAGAGGAGGACGAAGATGACGAAGAACACGACCGGCAAGATGACCTGCAACCGCTCCTTCGCCCGTAGTTCGAACTCATACTCGCCCGCCCATTTGTAGGTGTAACCCGCGGGCAGATGAAGCTTTTGCGTCAGCATGGCGTTAGCGGATTTCACGAAGTCGCCATAGTCCCGCGAATTGAGGTCGATGTAGACGTAGCCGGTAAGAGCTCCGTCTTCATCACGAATCATCGAGGGCCCGCGCGAAAACGAGATTCGAGCCACCTCCTCTATTGGGATTTGTGCGCTGGATGGCGTAGCTATGAGAACTCTTCGTAGGTCGTCCACGTTCTCACGAAAGTCGCGGTTGTAGCGGACGTTGACGGGATAACGCTCGCGGCCTTCAATGTTTTCGGTGACCATTTCCCCGCCGATACCGGAGCTGACGGCTTGCTGCACATCAGCGACGGTGAGGCCGTAGCGTGACGCCTCCTCACGATTCACGTCGACGTCGACGTAGAAGCCTTGCGAGACCCGTTCTGAAAAAACGGATCGAACCTCGGGAAGAGTCGCAAGAACTTGTTGTATCTGCGCACCCGCCTGCTGGATTCCTTCGAGCGTTGGCCCCTGGATCTTCATCCCGAGTGGGGTTTTGATTCCGGTCAGCTCCATGTCCAATCGGTTCTCGACGGGCATGGTCCAGGTGTTGGAGAGACCCGGAAACTGCAACTTGGCGTCCATCTCCTGAATGAGCTTTTCGTAGGTCATTCCCGCACGCCACTTCTCCCGCGGCTTGAGCATGATTGTGGTGTCGTACATATCGAGCGGCGCGTTGTCCGTGGCGCTGTCCGACCTTCCGATGGTTCCGAACACGGTTTCCACTTCCGGGAAAGCACGTATGATGCGGTCCTGTTCCTGAAGTAGTTGCGTTGCCTGTCCAATGGAGATTCCGGGCAAGGCCGTGGGCATGTACAACGCCGAGCCTTCGAACAGCGGTGGCATGAACTGACTTCCAATCTTGAGCGCGAGCGGAAGCGTGACGACCAGGAAAATCAAATTGATGAGCAAGGTGGTTTTGCGAAACCTGAGGCAAAGGCGCAGTACCGGCAAGTAGAGCGCCTGCGTGATCCGTGAAATAGGGTTCTGCGATTCCGGTCGCAGTCTCCCGCGAATAAAAAGAATCATGAGCACGGGGACAAGTGTGATGGCCAGCAGGGACGAGAATCCTACTGCCAGCGTCTTGGTCCAGGCCAGTGCCCGGAACATTCTTCCTTCCTGCGCTTCAAGCAAGAAAACCGGAAAAAACGACACGACGATGATGAGCAAGGAGAAGAAGATGGCGGGGCCGACCTGTTTGGCAGAGTCTAGAAGAATCTTCCGCCGCTCCACGCCTGAAATCGGCGCCGATGCATTGGCTTGGTGCTCCGAGAGTTGGCGGTAGCCGTTCTCGACCATCACGATGGCCGCATCGACGAGCACGCCAATGGCGAGCGCGAGGCCGCCGAGCGACATGATGTTCGAGCTGACCTGCAGGTAGTACATCGGGATGAAGGATGCAACCACGGCAATCGGCAGAGTGAGTATGGGAATCAGCGCCGAGCGGAAATGAAAAAGGAAGATGATGATGACGACGCTAACGATAAGCGCTTCTTCTAGCAAGTCGCGCTGAAGCGTTTCAATTGAAGCGTGAATCAACCCGGAACGGTCATAACCGGCAATGACTTCGACGCCAGGAGGCAACGATGGTTTGATTTCGGCCAGCTTTTTCTTCACGCCATTGATGACGTTCAAGGCGTTCATACCGTCGCGCATGACAACGATGCCGGCGACGGTCTCTCCTTCGCCTTGCCATTCCGCGGCTCCTTCGCGGATATCCGGGCCGAACGTGACCGTCCCGATATCACGAATCCTCACGGGAGTGCCGTTCTTTGTAGCAACGGGCACTGTTTCGAGGTCGCTCAGCGAACGCAAATACCCGAGGCCGCGAATCATGTACTCCGCGCCGCCCATTTCGAGGACTCGCCCGCCGACTTCATTCGTGCTGGACCGGACCTTTTCAATGACTGTGGAGAGCGGTATGGCGTAGGCGCGCAGTTTGTTAGGATCGAGATTCACCTGGTACTGTTTGACGAATCCACCAATGGTCGCGACTTCGGCGACGCCCGGGACCGTTTCGAACTGGTAGCGCAGATACCAATCCTGAATGCTGCGCAATTCGGCCAAGCTGCGTTGATGGGTGCGATCCACTAGAACGTACTCGCAGACCCAGCCCGCGCCGGTGGCGTCCGGTCCCATAACGGGATGGACATCGCTTGGCAGTCCTCCCTGGATCTGCTGCATGTATTCAAGAACGCGCGACCGCGCCCAGTAGAGATCGGTCCCATCCTGGAAGACGACGAAGACATAGGAATCTCCGAACATTGTTTGGGCGCGGACCGCTTTGACGTGGGGCGCAGCGAGAAGCTTTGTCACGATGGGATAGGTGACCTGGTCTTCGATGAGGCTTGGCGGCTGGCCGGCCCAAGGCGTGTGAATGATGACTTGCACATCGGAGATGTCCGGCAACGCATCCAAGGGAATCCGGCGCAGCGACCAGATTCCTGCTAGCACGAGGAGAAGCGTTCCCGTGAACACCAGGAAGCGATTTCGTGCGCACCAATCGATCCAGCGGGCGATCACGTTACATGCCTCCCGTCGCGTTCACGCTGAGTTGTTTGCTGGCCACGGTCTGCCCGTTCTTTTTCGCGATGATTGTCACTTGCCACGTTCCGCCGCTTTCGAGCTGGCCGGCGCCCTCGTAGATGCCGTTTCCTTTGTCAGTGAGAGAGACCGGCGTGCGCATGGCGGCCATTCCCATTGCTGGCATCGCGGGCATAAAGAACGTGACCGAAACTTCCGCGCCGGAAATCGGAGCGCCATTCGCTTCGCTCAGTTTCACGCGAATCGTGTTGCTGCCCTTCCGCGGAGGCGCGGGGTCAGTAGTTAGTTCGATATTCGTCTGTGGCGCGTTCATTGCGCCTGCTGACCCGGCGCCGGGCGGAGGCGGTACAAAGGACCCGAGGGCTGCTTGCAGTTGGCTCTCTGAATCGATCAAGAAATTCGCGGAAGTCACAACTTCCTCTCCCTCTTTCAACCCTTTCAACACGATGAAATCGTCCCCGGCGCGAGCGCCAAGCTCCACATCACGCGGTTCGAGATAACCGTCACCGCGGTTTACGAACACGACTTGTCGCGTTCCGGATTGCAAAACGCCACTGGCGGGAATGACCAACTTTTTCCCCATAGGAACCTTCAAGGCGACATTGAGAAACATTCCTGGGGTAAGTTTCAGATCGGAATTTGAGAACGCCAGGCGCGCACGTACCGTCCGCGTCGTCATGTCCACCTGCGGGTAAAGGAAGTTCACACGGCCTTCGAAGACGCGGCCTGGATAGCTATCTACCGTGAGTGTTGCCCGGTCGGCGACTTTGATTCTTCCTAAATCGTTTTGGAACACTTCAGCGAAAACCCAAACAGCCGAAAGATCAGCGACTGTATACAGGTGCGTTTCTGGCTGGACCGTAAGGTTCGGCAGCGCGTTGCGTTCCGTGATGTAGCCCGAGACCGGAGAATCGATTTCCAGCTCCTGCTGAACTTGGCCGGTAGACTCAAGTCGTGCAATTTCGCGTTGCGGCACGCCCCACTGCTTAAGTCGTTCGGTCGCGGCTTCCAAAAGTGAAGCGGCACTTTCAGTGACTCCGGGAACCGTGCTCTGCGCCACATGCCGCTGGTTTTGTTTGGCCACTAGATATTCGCGCTCGGTCGCCACGAGATCTGGACTGTAGATTGTGAAAAGCGGCTGTCCTTTGTTCAGGTACTGATACGTTGCATCTGCGAAGACTTTCTGTATGTAACCGGAATAGCGCAGTTGCACGTAAGAGAGGCGCGTTTCGTCGACCGCGACGTTGCCGGTGACGCGGATTTCGTCGTCAACAATCTTGCTTTCCACATGGCCCATCCGAACGCCAATGCTTTGCAGCCGTTCGGGCGAGAGTTGGATTGGCACGAGAGCGACCTCATGCGGCGCCATTTGGGTGCTCTCCAATCCGTTCGGAGAGTTCTGAGTCGTTTCATTGGCTCCAGCCGCCATCGCAGCTTGCATCTTCGGCCGCCGTGAAGAGCGCCACCACAGCCCGCCAAGAATCGCAATGAGCGCAATATTCGCCAAAACGGCGGCAACGAAAGCAGTCCGATAATTCCGCATTGCCTTTCTCCTCTTCTATCGCAGCGCCAGTCCAGTCATCTGTTCGAGCCGAGCGATGGCAGTCTCGTATTCGGCTAGGTTTTGCCAGTAGTCTTCGTCAAGGTGCAGCACGTCCAGGAACGCAGTCAGCACCGCCTGGAAATCTTGTTTGTTCGATTGGTAGGCTGCGAGACCCGCTTGAAACTCGGATCGCGATTGGGGCGAGAGCCCCTCCCGGTGAATCTTGAGCAGTTCAGCGGTCTGCTGCGCGGTGACGTATTGTGCGCGCAGCTCAGAAGCAAGTTGATGGGATAGGGCCTCGAATTCACTGCGGGCGTGAAGCTGCTCCGCTTGCGCCTGCGCAAGCTCTGGACGCTGTTTGTGTCCGCGGTAGATAGGAACTCTCACTCCAAAGGTCAGCATGTAGTACGCCCGGAATTGAGTGGGGTCCGTACGCTGCCACATGTATTGCACGTTGAAGTCAGGATAAAAATCCTTGCGAGCTAGGTCCACCTGCAGCGACTGCTTGTCAATCATCTTCTGCGATGCTGCAAGCTCTGGGTTCTGAGATTTCGCCGCGGCGAGAAGCTCATCATAGGCCTGAGGAAGAGGCGTCTCAGTGAGATCTGCAGGTTCGATGTCGGATGAATCTTGCGGCCGGTTGAGAAGCTGCTTAAGCTGCGCTTCGAGCTTCCCGACTTCGAGATGATGCATCGCAATTTCGCGGACAAGCTTCGTCTTTTGAAGCTGGGCCTGGAGCACATCTTGCTGCGTGCCCATGCCTGAACGGTAGCGCGCGTCCGCGGCTTGCTCTACTTGTTTCAGTAGTTCGCCGTCACTTTCGAGGATAGTCAGAGTCTTTGCGAGATACGCCAGACGAAAGTAGACGGCCTTGACATCCGCAAGCACCGACCGGCGTACCGACTCGAGCTGTTGTTGCGAGACGTCCGCTTCGCGCTTGGCGATTTCGCTCCGCAGCCGCAGCTTCCCGGGATACGGAATATCTTGTGAAACTCCGACGCCAATGTACGCAAAGTTGCTATTCGTGTAGCCCGCGAACGGTCTCGGACTGCCGACACTGAACTGCTGAATCTGAAATTGCGGATCGGGAAGCGTCGAAACCTGCGCCGGAACCTGCTTCGTCGCTTGCCAGCCTTGTCGAGCCGCTTCGATCTCCGGATTGTTTTTCTCGGCTTCCTCGAGCAGGTTGGCAAGTGGAGTTACTGCTTGCGCGTGCTGCGCCGCGGGCTCTTGGGCAGGAGTTGCCTTTCCAAAGATCGAGAACAGCAGCAGCGCGCATAGAGTCGGCCTCATCGCAGCCCTCAAAAGGCGTGAGGACGTACTTTTTTCGATCAGCAAGGGCATTTTCTTTCTCCTGAACGTGCGTAATGAACGATGTTTGATCGGCGCCACAGCGTGTGGGCTTGCAGCCGGCACGAGTCGACGCATGAACGGGCAACGGAACGCAAGGAGAGACACCCGTGCACGGGCGCACGGTTCAGGAGCGGATCAGATCAGGAAGGATGAATGAAGCTTATAGAGTTCCGGGGGCGAATGTTGCGGTGCAGCGAAATCTGGGTGAGGCATCTCCGAAAGATTCTGGACAAGTGTCGAAGGCAGGCTGTCACCGATAACCATCACCGGCGCGTGCAACGTGACGTGCGGCGCTGGCAATACGCTCGGAGGCTGCGAGGAAACCATTCCCTTGCAGCAGTCGTGGCTCTGGTTCGACGGGTCGCAGGGCATCGAGCCACAGCACTTCATGCTTTGCTGATCCTGGGTCAGCGGGGACATGCAGTCCCCAAACTGCAACATCAGGACCGCGACCACGGCCAACACCAGGAATACCGTTCTTCGAACCATATCTTGACTCTAGGGGGATTAGACGCACGAGTCAAGCAATTGGGTTTACGTTGGTTAGTGTGCAGACGTCAGGAAGGCAAAGAA
>WNFW01004207.1_pt1 | contig 14138 bp, 11 predicted proteins | sample 5400131 | NCBI WGS metagenome assembly WNFW01 (sample SAMN13153362, study PRJNA577476) | soil metagenome | isolation source: 20 cm soil or saprolite under grassland replicate 1 | place: USA:California | collected 2016-06-15 | reverse complement strand
CTGCACTCTTTTCGCTTCCCCCTCCGGCAACAACGCCAATTCCGGCTCCAGTGCCTCTTCCCCCAAAACATTTACCGGCGCTGCCGCCGTCACGCAACCCGGTTCCGTCGTTTGCCTCCTCGCCGGCACCTATAACCTGAGCTCCACTTTCTATCCCCCCACCAGCGGCTCGCCTTCCTCCTGGATCGTCTACAAAAGCTACGGCAACGGCGCCGTCAATTTCGTCTGGACCGCCGGTGCCATCACCCAGCCCATGTTCAAGTTCGGCGGCGGCTCCTTCCCTAACGGCCCTACCTACCTCGAATTCCGTGGCTTGAATCTGGATGGCCAGAACAACGCCCTCGACGGCTTCTTCTGCCAGGGCGATCATCACCTGCGCTTCATCGGCAACACCATCAACAACACCGGCGGCTCCGGTGTCGGCGCCATCAACTGCGACTACCTCACCAGCGATCACAACCTCATCAACCACAACGGCTATCTCTACGGTTGGACCAGCGCGATTTCCTACAACAACGCCCAGTGGTTCGATAACTACAGCGGCTTCCACAACATAGCCTCAAACAACATCATCACCGGGGAATACGACGGCTCCCCCAATCATACCGACGGCAACGGGATTATCCTTGATCTCGGAGGAAACACCCCTCCTGCGCTGATCATCAATAACGTCGTTTATGGCAACGGCGGAAGGTGCATCCAAGCCAATGTCGTCACCAACTTCTGGTTCGTCAACAATACCTGTTACAAAAACAACCTAGATCCATCCCTCGGAAATGCCGGCTCTCTTACCACGCAAGGTTCCAGCAACGGCTATTTCATCAACAACATCACGGTGGCCTGGCACAGCAACAATCCGTCTTACGATCAAGAGGGCTCCAACTCCAATGTCCAATACTTTGCGGACTTATATATCGGTAGTCCCAATAACTTTAGCTATTCCGATCCTTCGCAGTTGATTCAGGCCGATCCTCTGTTTCTCAGTCCCCCGCTCTTTGATCCGCTTGCCCTGGGCCAATACGCATGCTACCGCTCAGCCCGGCATACAATCGGGGCATCGATCCCAGCACGCTGCCAGGAGTCCCCGCGAGCATCGTTACGGACCTAAAAAAGTATATCTATACGGACATCAACGGCAAAGCCCGCCCGCAAGGCGGCGGTTCGGACCTCGGAGCGTATCAACACTAAGGACGAAAACAGAAAAGGGCGCCGGCCGCAATCCAGCGGCAGCGCCAAACGGCCTACCTAGCCATGTCCCAATAGCCTCAATCCCGCGTGGGAGGGAAGTATTGAGGACCGGTTGCGAGAGAGTCACGCACGCCGGTCCGCTCCCTCCGGCACGTTTTAGTCCGTGCCTCCTCTTGATCGAGAGCGCACGGCCGGAAAGCTTGCCACCGGAGCCCGCCGTGCTCCAGTAACGCTGTCGACGGCTCGGTGATAAATGTCGAGTGTTTTTTGCGCGATTACACTGGGAGAACACTCTGCTTCCATTTTTCTTTTCCCATTCTCACCCATTCGCTGACGGAGCTGGGCATCAAGCAGCAAGCGCGAAACGGCGTCCGCCAACTGCGCCGCATCCCGGGGAGCAACCAGGTAGCCAGTGCGGCCGTCTTCCACAATCTCGGGGAGCCCGCCAACGGTCGTGGCCACCACGGGTTTTGCGGCGGAGTATGCCATGGGGATCACGCCGCTTTGGGAAGCTTCGATATAGGGCAAAACAACAACACTGGCGCGCCGGAAGTAATCGGCCGTGCAGGCTTCGGAGATGAATTCGTTGTGCACTACGAAGCGGTCCGGATGGACCATCATGCGAGCATAGCGAGAGAAATCTTCGCCCTGACCGGCAATCAGGATTCGCGCGTCCGGTACGCGGGCAGTGATCAGAGGTTCGGCCCGGATCAAATACTCCAATCCTTTGTATTCCCAGATGCGTCCGAAGAAGAGAACCAGGTGTTCTTCCCCTTTGCTCGCGACTGACGATGGCTCTTCTCCGATCTGAATGTGGGGGATCACCGAGATCCTCCGCGCAATGCCACGCAGATTCTGAACCACTATTTCGCGGAGATATTGCGAGTGGACGATCAACTCATCGGCGCAACGCCGGGCAAACATCTCGACCCACAGCGGGGTCTTCTGCGAAAGGCAGTCGCCCGGGTGGGGTTTGAAGTCGTGAATTGTAAAAACGAGCGGATACCGACGCAGCAAGGGCAACGCCAGGTCAAACCAAAGGTGGGCGCCTTGATAGTGGATCACATCTGGTGCAAAATCGTGAACCCTTTGACAAATGCTGCGAATAGTCCAGAACTGCTGTACGGGGTGCCGGAGCCTAGGACTCTCGAAAGAAAAAAGTCGCACCTTGTCGCTGAGCTTGGCGGTGTGAGGCTCGGCCAAGCGGTGCGGAAGTGCCAGCAAGACCTCCGCGTGTTGAGCCAAAGCGCTGGCCAGGCGGATACAGTACTCTCCAAAGTTGAAGGAAATCAACGCTACCCGCAAGCGATCTCTCGGTATCATGCGGCGGTTTTCGTCTTTCGGATTCTCGCTCAATAGCTCTGTGACCACAGAGATAGAAATTTGCCCCCAATCGAGAGCGCGTTGCCGCTAGTTTCAAAGGGCTCTCGAGCTGCTCCTGCTAGACAGGCCGTATCCTACAGCTAAAATGCCGGGGTCCCTTCCACACTCCCCAGGCAAATTTCCGCAGACGGGCTCTCCTATTGCGTGAGAACCATCAGTGAAAATCCGCCGAGTATTCTAACGGCCAGATCCCGATGAAGTTGAAATGCGCCCTTTCGCGGCATTTTTGCCAACAAATTCTTGAACGACATGGCGGGGAGATCGATGCAATGGGAAGTATAAAAATGATCCAGGATCTCATAGCCTGTATCGACCAAGGCTGCCAGTGCAGTTTCCTTCGTAAAATAGTGGATGTGCCCCACACTTCGCCGTTGTTTGAGAATAGGAGAAGCGCGAAAAACTGTTTGCACGGAGAGATCCAGCGGGATATGGAATATTTTGAATTGTCCTTTTTCCCGCAACCGTCTCAAGAAACCCAAATAATCTTCAACGTGCTCGAATACATCGATCGCCAAGACGACATTAAAGTACGCTTCATCCTGAAGGAGCAGATCGCCAAGATGAAAATGCAGCCTCTCCTTCTCTTTTGCCCTACACAAATGGTACGCCTGCGGAGAGACTTCGTATCCGGTAAACGACACTGGGCCGGATGATAGGAGGTGAAGTTGATTGAGTATTTCCCCAGCACCACATCCAACTTCGCAAATGGAATTCGGCTGAAGGTTGTTTCTCCGGATCATTTCGAAGACTTGTTTAGCTTTCCAAGGCGAGTCTTCAGCGTGCCATGTTGGATTTAGTTCAAGATATCTGCCGTCTTTATACAGTTCTTCGCCCGTACAGGGACCACTCCCGACGGCACAAGTGGAGGTCCTGGTACCACCCCCGGCGTATCCACCTACGAGGCCTCCTCTTATCGGGTTCATTGGCAGCTCCTTCCCATGGCACGCTCTGGCTCGTGCAAAACCAGTCCCAGACAAGTTTCAAGCGCAATATTCTCCAAAATTGTAAGAAATCAGGGCGGGGAGTCGGTCTCTCGATGCGATGTGGCGACTTGGCCTTTCAGGATTTTAGAGTGCTTCTAGCAACAACACCGGGCCGAGTAAGCGGTGAGTGCGCGCAAAGATCAAGTTGTCGCCAAGGAAGCCGTGGCTCGGCCAGCGCTAGTTCCGGTAAGCGATTGAAGCAGCGTAGGCCCCAACCGCTCAGTAAAAAGAGCGGCCCCCTTCGCATTAGATGGACACCATCCAGGAACGCGTTCTCGGGCAATTCGGCGCGGCGAAAGTGGGAACGCAACGAGCAGGCCTTCTTTCGAAGCGGCGGCTTGAAGCTCAGGCGGGAGGGGCTGATTTTTCGGCCGAAAATGCTGCACTAAGTTGATATTGGGCCCGGTTTTTCGCAAGACCCAGTTGTGAATTTCTCCGCGGTGTCCCATCCACCTGGTGAAGTCAACAAAAAGGCAGTCACTCATCATGGTGTTGTGCTCGGACCTCCAGACGCCCAGACGGCCACCGCGAGCAAGGCAGCACCGTAAATCAGCGTGGCGGAAACACCGGTCAGGATGTCAGGTCGACCGGTGGGCGCAGCTAGATAAGCGGCCATGCACGTTGTCGCCACTAGCGGTTTCCAGACGATGCTTGCGATGGGGATTCCGGAGAGCAAGTGCGCGACCGGGAGGTAGTGCTGACAGCAGTCGGCCACTCGCGTTAGAAGCAACGCGATGGCCGCGCCGCGCAGACCGAGCAGGCTAATAAGCGGCCAGCCGACGAGGAAATTGAAAATGGTATCGACCACCACGATTCTCAGCGTGATCTTTTCACGGTGGCTGGCTACCAGCACCTGACCGAGCACGCTAGTGAATACTTGCAAGATCAGGACCCACGCGACGATACGCAAAGCGGGGAAAGCATGGGAAAACGCGGGGTTCTTGTAGAGCAGCGAAAGCACGCGGTCGCCCATGAAATAGAGCCCGGCCGCGGCTGGCAGAGCAAGAACGAGAAGTAACTCAATGGCCTGTTCCGCGATTCGCTTCAGACTCTGATAACCTGGCTCAATCTTCCTGCACATTACTGGAAATATGCTTTGCGCCATGCTTTGGTAGACGAGAAGCAGAGGTGCCATCAACTGTGTCGCCGCACTGTACAGGCCCACGTTTGTCTCAGTGGCCAATTTGGAGAGAAGGAGGATATTCAAGCTGCTCATTACCGCCAGCGTCCCGTCGATACCCAGAAAGGTGCTGGCCGAGCGCATTGTCGCCAGCGAAAAATGAAAATCAAGGTAAGCGGGCACCGAGGAAAATCTGCGGAGCAGAATCCAAATTTCGACCACCGCAATGACAGCAAAAGAAGACAGCAGAATCAGGACGACTGGGTATAGACCCCGGTTCGTGGTCAGGAGAAGGAAGGCACCGGCAACCTTCGCGATATTCACAGGCACATTGACGTAGGCGATGTAGCGCATCTGCTCCCAGGCTTGAAAGAGGCCCTCACAGACCGCGGAGATGGCATACGGGAGGAGGCCGAAGGAGAGCACTAAAATGACTCCCGTTGTCCCGGGAGGGTAGTGCATTAGATGCACGAAACTCCATAGCGCAACGATCGAAGCAAGCGAGGTGAGGGTCGCAATCGTGCAGCCATTGATGAAATACAACCGCGTTTGCGCCCGGTCTTTTGCGACTTGCCGAACGATGAGCGTCTTCAAACCGCCTATGGCGAATACCTGGAAGGTGTAGAACAGCGTGAACGCCAGCGTAAGCTGGCCAAATTCCTGCGCCCCCAGGCGCCGCGCGACCAAAGCGTACAAGACAAAGCTGGTCATCCGGCTCATCACATCACTGGTGAGGATGGATAGCGCGTTGCCTGTGGTTTTGCGTAGATCTAGGCTCATCAGGAGGCCCCGGCTGCTGATTCCGCTCGACTTAGGTAAACAATCGGTAGAGGTCTTCTCCCGCGCGTTCGGTGACCGGATCGGGGACCAAGTGATCGGTGAAACGGTTTGTAAGTTTGCCTAGAAGTTCTCGCATTTCCTTCTCGACCGGGGTTGGTCCACCGTTGGGCTCGTGACGCAGGAAGGAAATGGTCTTCTCTTCGGTGCCGAACTTTCGCTTGTAGCGCACCAAACCCTCCTGGTCGGTGTCACTCAGACCAAAATCCAGAAGTTGGAGACCTCGATTTTTTCCACGTTGAATCCCTTCCCAAATCAGCAAGTCGTTCGGCCGGTGAGAAAGGTCGCCAGGGAGCGAAGCGTTGAACTTGTAATAGAGCGTGTCCTTCCACTCCAGAAAGAAATCGCCGGCTACGATCTTATCCTCCGAGAGCGCCAGCAGAAGAAATCCATGTTGCGCTTCCACGAAAAGCCGCCAGATATTCTGAAAGAAACTGTAAGGTTGAGCGAGAAGACCGTACTTGTATTTCCGAACTTTCAGATGCATTTCAAAGAATGCCCGGAGTTCCTCCTCCGACTGCGCGAGGCGAACCACGAGACCCTCACGCTGAGATTTCCGGATGGCCCGGTGAGTGGAATCGTGCATGGCACCCCAAAGGGCTTCCGGCTCCGGCCGCAAATCCAGACCATGCCACTTGGCCTCCTTGACGAGAGAGAATCTCTCATCGGCAAGAGGCAGGTTATTGTGCAAGCAGCGCACGGTAATGGGACAGTGCTCGGGCAACAGCTGGTCGATCAAGAAGCGCCAGCTGTGCGCGTCATTGACCAGCGGATCGCAATAATCCGAAAAGGGCAGGGCCACGATCCGCTCTCCCAGAATGTCCGAGATCCGGCAGAACGGAATTCCCGCGCATGGCTCTCCGCAGTCATTCAGAATCACGTAAGCGCTCGCCTCCCAGCCATAAGTGTCCGTCAGCACTTGAATCCAGCTTGGGGAGTGAAAAACGCCGCTTGGAGTTTGCTCCACAAACCTGCGCCACAATAGATCGTCACGAGGATCCACCCGCACAATGTTCAATTACGTTTACCCCCATTCAGTCGGACGCTCTTTTCGCGAGGCGCTCGGGAGCAAAACCCCGGCAACCGATCTTCTCGATCGTGAGTCATTTCGGATCTCCCGATTCGCAGCGCAGTTCCTGCGACGGGCGGCATCGAACCGGATTTTCTCTCTCTCCTCGGGGTGGCCAAGCCTGCCAAACCCGCCGTCGCCGGCAGGACGGCCCGATAGACTTCCAGGAGGTTCGGAATCGAATATTGCCAGGCCAATTCGGTTTCCACCCGCCTGCGCCCCAGCAAGCCCATCTTTTTCCTCCGCGCTGGGTCGTCCAGAAGCTCCGCGATCGTTCGAGCGAATTCGAGCTCGTCGTTTGGTTTCACGTAGGCTGCCGCCTCTTGTGCAGTGCGGCGGTGCTCCGTTAGATCGAAAGCAACAATGGGTTTTGCCAGAGTCATGTACTCCATCAGCTTGACCGCCGTCGAGCGATCGTTGTACGGAGCTGACGGTTCGGGAGCAACACAAACCTCGGCGGCAACCAGATAGCGGGCCACTTCTAAATGATCCACCATCCCGGTAAACAACACGTGTTCCGAGATGTCCAATTCCTCCGTTAGTGATTTCAGGTAAACGAGCGCATCTCCACCGCCCACGAGGATGCAAAAAAAATCAGTTCTTCCTAAGTCCCGGACCAGGTGACCCAGTGCGCGAAGAAGGTAGTCCACGCCATCCTGAAACCCCATCACCCCCATGTAGGCAATAATAGTTTTCCCCTTGGGGTGCAGAGTGCGGTCAGGTTCGACTTCGCGGAGTTCGTGCAGTTCAACCCCGTTGCGCACGACCGTGATGCGTGTTTCCGGCACATGATCGCGCTCCATCTCAATTTTTTTGTATGACTCGTTTGTAGCAATGACGCGATCGGCAAGACAGCAAGTGAGTTTCTCAAGCAGGACCAGTGCGCCGTGGACCAACATATTTCCGCCGCCCGGGAAACGTGCCTGATACATTTCCGGAGACAGGTCGTGATGATCAAAGACAAATCGCTTGCCAAGCAACTTGTAAAAGGCGGCGATGAATACAAAAGTGTCCGGCGGATTGTGTGCATGGACAACATCAAAGCCCTCGCGGACGAAAACCAGCAAGGAGAGCAGGAACGTGGCGGCCATGGCGTACCCGTACTCCCAAAGATATCCAAGGAAACTATTGCCTGCCGTCGGCTGCGCATAGCGATAAAGACGTACACCGTTCAATGTTTCCCGAAAAAGTTGGCCCGGGCCCGCCGGACAGATGACCGACACGCGGTAGCCTGCGGCAGTCAGTGCAGTGGCCTCTCGGCGAACACGAAAGTCCCGCGGGTAGGTTTGATTCTCCAACAGCATCAGTATTCGGTTATTCGGTGGCCCCATCACGAGTGTTCCTTTCCCGATCTCTGTTTTCCCGGCGCAATCTCATCAAGCCTGCGCTGCGAAAGCAGTCGTCAGCCGTTCCGGACGTTGTTGTGAATCCATGAAAACGCGCTGCCACAGTTCGATGCTGAGTAAACCCCACAGCAACGAGCCGTGATCGGCGAAACCATTTTCGTGCTCGCTGAGCAATTTTTCGACAAAAGCTGGGTTGAAGAGCCCGCGCCGTTGCAATGCGGAAGGGGAAAGAACATCGCGAAGGAATGACCGGGCCTCTTTCCGGAACCACAGAGAAACGGGCATGGGAAATCCCTTCTTCTTCCGGCGGATGATCTCAGGCGGAAGCAAGGTTTGGCCCACTTTCTTCAACAAGTACTTGCGCGTCAGGCCTTTGACTTTCAGATGCTGCGGGAGGGAGGCTGCAAACTCCACCAGCTCATGATCCAGAAGAGGAACGCGGGCCTCCAGCGACGCAGCCATGCTCATCTTGTCGCCGCGTGCAAGCAGATCGTCGGGCAACCAGAGCTTGGTATCCACGTAGAGCATGCGGTTCAGCGGGTCCGTGGCATCTGTCCGAGCCAGATGTTCGGCGAACACGGCGCTGGCGTCGCCTCCACTCAGATTCTGTTTGAAGTCTTCCGAAAGCAAAGCTTGTTTGGCTTCCGAGTTGAAGAGCGGAAACCAATTGACGAGACGGTTGACTTCGTCCGGCTGGCAAAGAGCGTACAGAGCGAGCTTCTGACGGCGCAGCCCTGGGACGCGCCCGCTCGCGGCGAGCGCCACTGACTTGGCGGCCCGTGGAAGATACTGGAACAAAGGGGACAGCCTTTCACCGGCGTACCGCGCGTAGCCCGCAAATAATTCGTCCCCGCCTTCTCCCGTGAGGACCATCTTTACTTGACGCGAGGCCAGCTCCGCGACCATATAGTTGGCCAAGCACGCTTCGTCGGCGATGGGCTGATCCAGATGCCAGACCACTTTCTCCGAAAGGTTGATTAAATCGTGGGGCCGAATGAAAACTTCGTGATGATCGGTCGCGTACTTCTTCGCGACCATACGCGCGTACGGCAACTCGCTGAATGCCTCGGCATCGCCCTGGAATCCTACGGAGTAGGTCTTGACCGGCTCGTTCAGGAACTGACTCATGAGCGCGACAACGGTGCTGGAATCGAGCCCTCCGCTCAAGAACGCGCCGAACGGGACGTCGCTCACGAGGTGCAGCTTGACGCACTCTCTCAGTAGCGCATCGAGTTCCTCAGCATAGCTCTCCTCGCTGCGCTCGCCAGTACCATGGTTGGCAAACGACAAGTCCCAGTAGCGCCGGATCTTCACGCCATTCGCATCGCAAGTCAGGCTGCAACCCGGTGGCAGTGCATATATGCCCTCAAACATTGTGTGGGGCGCTGGCACATACTTCAACGAAAGGAATTTGCTCAGACCCTCGATGTTCAGATGAACCTGCGCCGCGGGATGCTGAAGAATCGCCTTAATCTCGGACCCGAAAATGAGCCGCCCGCCCGATACCGCGAAATAGAGCGGCTTAATTCCCAGGCGATCGCGGGCCACGAAGAGCCGCCGGCGGCGCGCGTCCCACAAGGCAAAGCCAAACATCCCGCGCAGGTGCTGCACGCAATCTTCGCCGAAGTCCTCGTATAAGTGGACGATGACTTCCGTATCGCTGGCCGTCCGAAGTGCATGGCCGCGGCTCACTAGCTGCTCCCTAAGTACCTGGAAGTTGTAGATCTCGCCGTTGAAAACCGTGACGATGGTCCCGTCTTCACTCGAGATCGGCTGCTTGCCCCCGCTCAGGTCGATGATGCTCAGCCGGCGCATTCCGAGCGCCACATCCTTGTCGAAATACGCGCCGGAATCATCGGGACCCCGGTGACGGATCACATTGAGCATGTCGCCCAGAGCGTGTCGGTCCGCACGGTCATTCGTTTTGTATTGGTAGAAACCGCAGATGCCACACATGGTTTGGTTTCCCGGCTTTCTTCTTGGGCTTACTGTCCCGCGATGAGCAGGTTGTTCTGGCTCCGGTCCACGAAACGCGCTTCGCGCTTTCGCAACACTTGCTCGTAGACCTCGATGACTCTTCGAGACACCGCCGTGGAATCCAGATGACGAATGTGCTCCCGGCCGTCGGTTCTTTTGCGATGCGCCAAAATCTCATTGATCCGTTCAGCAAATTCCGTGACGCTCGGTTTCGAAACGTAGCATTCCTTCGTCTTCCCAATGATCTCGCGGACATCGCCGACATCCGTGGCAACGATGGGAAGGTTACAAGCCATGGCTTGCTTAATGACGTTGGGTGAGCCCTCCTGATAGGACGGGAAAACCAGCGCATCACAGGCGCTCATGTACAGCGCCAGGCGTTCCTGCGTTTCTTTGGAGACCACCAACAGTTCAATGGAAGGGTCGCGCTTTCGAAGATAATCGGCTGCAGACTTGGCCAGTGGAAAGCGCTTCACCGGGACTTGCGGGTTGGCCGCAAAGAGCAAGTACTGCTTGCCTGCCGCCAGCCCCAGCTTATCCCTGGCCAGTCCCCTCTCCGTCGGCCTGAAGACTTCGAAGTCGACCTCATGAGGGATAACGAATACATTCGATGCCTCGAGTTTGCTGGCCATCTCCGAAGTCTGAACGATGGCGGCATCTACGTGCCTGGCCAACTTCTTCCCAGCCGCAACGATCAGCGCGCTTGACCGCGTTTTCTCGCCGCCTTCCATGACCGTCCCCAGCAGGTCATCGCCGTGAAAGGTGACAACAACGGGCACTTTCCATTGTGTGCGCGCTACCATGCCGACGTAACTGTAATGAGCGTGGACAAGATCAATAGAGCTTCCCGCCAGGCGTCTTCGCAGTTGAAAAACGCCTTTGGGGTAAATCAACTTTCGGAAACGGCCAGCCAAAACAAGTATTTCGATGTCGATACCCGCACGCTTGAGCGATTCAGCCTGTGTTCTAACAAACGAACCAAATGCGGGATTGGCCTGCGTCGGATACATGGCCGTCATGACGAGTACTTTCATGCGGGCGGTCCTTCGAACCTCCTGCGAAGATGTGCGCAGGCGCTCTACTGGCAACGGTTTACTTTTCGGTGGAAAGGGATCGAACATAGATAAGCTGATAAACGCGAATCGGCGCGATGGGCAACAAAAGATGCAGGGTTACTCCCGGACTTCCGAAATAAGACCGCGTGGTCGCGGAATAGCGACATTTGTTGGTCGGCCGGTAGCCGCTCATTCACCCATTCGCGAGGAAAAAACAAGACCTTTATGTGATGTAGGAAAAGGGATCCGCAGTTGGGCGCGGTTTGGAAATCCTAACCATGGCCGTCAGGAGACCAGCAATCAGCCAGAGCAATTGTTGTATTGGACGGCCACGGAAAACGTCCACGCTCATGTGCACCATATGACCCGCTAGGCCCGCCGCGAAGCCCAGCGCAAGTGGCGAGAGGAGGCGGTCCTGGCGCGCGCCGCATTGCCACCCCTTGCGCAAAGCATCCAGCAAGAACGCGAGAAACGCCAACAGCCCAACGACCCCCGTCTCGGATAACACCAACAAATATTTGTTATGAACGGCAAAAAGGAAGCCGTGTCGAAATTCGGAGGTCAAGTAGCGGTCCATTACTACCGTGAAATTATTGGCACCCACTCCGAGCACCGGATTATCTTCGATGATACGAAACGCGAGCTTCATCAAAGGAATACGGGACTCCGCTGACCCCCGGTCGTCCCCGAGCAGCCGAGCAGAAATAACGCTATGAAACGGCAAATATAGCATCCCCAGTACCAAGATGATGGCCACCAGGGTTTTCAGAGAGAATCCGAGCCGGCGCCAGCCGAGCAAGCAAGTCAATGTGACCGACACCGCCAAGGCCATCCATCCCCCGCGCGAAAATGTAAAAATTAGCGCCACTCCTCCCAACCCAAGAACGGCAAGTGCCAGCCACTTGTGTGCGCGTCCAAGGTTTGTGAACAGCAGACTGGCCGCAGATGCCAGCGAGATGCTCAGGTAGGCTGCTGCGGAATTGGATGATCCCACCGTGCCACCAATTCGCATGAGCCTCTCTTTCGCATCGGTATCGACGTGAACGTGGGTTGGGGCACCCCAGATGGTTGACGGCATGCCAGTAAATTCAAGAGCAATCATGGCCACGCTTTCCAGAAGGCAGGCAATGAGAAGCAAGGAAACAACAAACAGGACGTCTCGTCTGGTTCGAACATTGTTGGCCACGTAAAAATACACCAGGCACGCTTCAAGAAGGAGGAACACCTCGAACAGGGAGAGGCTGACATCCTGAGCGACGAATACGGAAATGGCGGTGATTGCGAGATACAGCAGAAGTGGCAGATTGATGTCAAGTGAGGGCCGCTCTTGGGAGTTGCGGTTGGCGTGTGAACGGATGAACCACGACACATACAAACCGGCAAGGGCTAAGGTCGTGGCTGAGATGCTCAATCCCCCTAGAGCGCCGACCGCCGCCTCCTCCTCGCGATAAAAAAGGTGCGTGCCGAATTGAAAGGGTATGTCCAGAATGACTACCGCCAGAAGAATTCTTGGCACGTAGCCAACTGTCAAGGCCACAAAAGGGCTGAGGACAGCAATCACGAGAGAGTTTGCACTCAACGTGCGGACGCGCGAGTAGATATCTAGCTGTTTGGCCTTACCCTCCAGTGCGACCGAGCTGGCCACTCTCGTGTCCAAATCGCTTCCGGCCGCCAGTGACAGCCGGCTGGTTGATTGGGGTGATTGAATTCCCGCTGAATTCATAGGGACGGGTTAGCGTGTCTTACCGGCTGCTCGTACAACGCCTGGCTGTCCTGCTTTGCGGAGAGAAAAGTCAGGATGCTTTTGGAAACATACTCAATCAAATCAGGCGTCAGCTCCGCGTACATCGGCAAGGAAAGGATTCGCTGAGCGTACTGCTCGGTGACCGGAAAACTCCCCCGCTTGTACCCCAGATTTCTGTAAGCCGGCTGCAAATGAATGGGGACCGGATAATGAATGCCTGCCGCAATGCCTCGGCTCGCAAGATACTCTTTTAGTCTGTCGCGATGCTCGGTGCGGATGACATAGAGATGCCAGACCGATTGGGCGCCCACTGCTTCACTCGGGAGCACAAGTTCGGTTCCCGCCAGCAGACGATGATAGAGTTCGGCCTGCCAGCGGCGTGCGGCGTTCCACTTTTCCAGGTACCTTAACTTCACTCGCAACACAGCCGCCTGAAGGGTGTCGAGCCGGCGGTTAAAGCCTTGGGTCAGGTGATGATATTTCTCCTCCTGCCCGTAATTGCGCAGCATCTCCAGTCGTTTTCGAATGTCGGCGTCATTGGTCACAACCATGCCGCCGTCGCCGTAGGCCCCCAGGTTTTTCCCTGGATAGAAGCTAAAGGCTGCGGCATGACCTAAAGAGCCCGCCCGCCTTCCTTTGTAGCGGGCGCCGTGCGCTTGGCAAGCGTCTTCGATCACGATCAACCCATGTTGCTCGGCGAGTTGCCGAATGGGATCCATATGGGCGGGGTGACCGTAGAGATGCACGGGAAGAATAGCCTTCGTGCGCGGAGTGATTGCCCTTTCGATGCCGGTCACGTCAATGGTATGCGTAAATGGATCCACATCCACCAGGACCGGTGTCGCCCCGGCGTGGGAAATGGCCAAAGCCGAGGCGATAAAACTGTTGGCAGCGGTAATGACCTCGTGGCCGGGCCCGATGTCATACGCCCGGAGAGCCAGCTCCAATGCCGAAGTGCCGGAATCTACGCCGACCGCGTATCGAGCTTCAGAGAAAGCAGCAAATTCCTCCTCGAAAAGGCGCACCTCCCGCCCGAGGATGAAGTCTGCTTTCTGGATTACTCTGGAGGTGGTCTCATTGATCTCGTCAGCGATCGCGCTGTACTGGGCGGCGAGATCAACGAAGGGAACTTGTGGCGTTTGATTTGCTGGCATCGACATTTGCGTAGACATGATCACCTTTGCTTTCTACCTGCACTTGTAGTCCCTTGCATTCGATGGATCGATTCACGGCTTCGAGAACCCGCACAACTTCCCTTCCCTCGATTCCGCTGCTAACCGGGCGCTTCCCCGTCCTCACGCACTCCAGGAAATGGCGGCACTGGTGCTTGAGTGGCTCGACCGCTTCGATGCGAGGGCTGATGATGTCGCCGTCGCGAATCTGGAAGCGAAACTCGCCATAGTTGAGCGGCTCCTGCTCCATAAGGCTCACACCCT
>WNFW01001915.1_pt1 | contig 14138 bp, 10 predicted proteins | sample 5400131 | NCBI WGS metagenome assembly WNFW01 (sample SAMN13153362, study PRJNA577476) | soil metagenome | isolation source: 20 cm soil or saprolite under grassland replicate 1 | place: USA:California | collected 2016-06-15 | reverse complement strand
CCTCGCGATCGCGAACTTTTCTTGTGAGTTCGCATCGTCGAAGGTAACGAGATTCAAGCAAAGATTGTTTCGGCGTGACGCCGAAACCAACACGCGAGACGCGTGCGCTACCCAGAGCGCTACCGCCGCGCAGTCGCTGCGGCGAGATGTCATCGCATTCCAAAGAAATCGTCACCAAGATTTTTAAAGATTTCCTTTACTTCTCCGATCTGCTCATGAGAAGCGTCGAACTTTACTCAGCGCCCGCCTGATGCGGGACCAACAACTCGGAGGATTCAAGACAATGTTAAAAATAATGCTCACTGGTTTCATGCTCCCGTTACTTTTGCTTTTGGGTCCGCCTGAGTCGAGGCCGGGAAATTCGGTATCGCACAAGCAGAAAAGTTCGGGCAACCCGCCTGAGGCAGGGACCGGGACACTTCAGAAAATGATTGTGGAGAACGGGAGCGTTACGATGGATCTCGACCTAAACCGGTTGAACGGAACCGGCGCGATGACAGGAAAATTGGAAACAGTGCGTTTCGCCGTGGCGGCCAATTCCTTTTTCAGCATTCTTGTGTTTAACGATCTCCTGCGTGGGCCTGAGCAGGGCTCGATGGCGCTCATCCCGCAAAACTCTACCACTCTCCCTGCTGCATTAAGCGCGGCCTTCAACCAGCTCACAGTGGAGAAACTCCCTTCGACCCAGCCGTCGATCTTGCCGTGCGCGACGCAAAAACAGGCTTGACCTTTTTCAATATCCAGGGAGATCAATACGGTTACGATGCCAATGCGCAGTTACTCAGCCTCAATGGCGGGAGGCTCGTGATTTCACGAGAATTTGCCAACGCACTTGGGCGGCCCTCAGACGCTGGTTCGGAAGCAGGAAAAATTTCCATCGGCGCGGCAATGCAGCCGATCGAAATTACGCAGTTGGTGGACCGCGCACCCATATCGGTCGTTATGCCGCCCCTGCGTAGTGCAGCCGGCGCGCAAGCGCCAGCACAGGCGCAGGGCCCGACGCCATTGTTGGGGACATCGAGAGCGTGGAACAGCTCGATGCTGCCGTTGGAGCCCAGATCGGCCTCGCAGCGGGAACAGACTCTTGTAACAACGGCGACCAGCCAGTCGATTGGTTTGCATTGCCTAATACCGATCACCCGGTCGTTCCGCAAAATCTCTATCGCATGAGCGGCGGCGCGAATAACAACGAACGCTTTGAACAAATTGGCCAGTCAGGGGTAAAACATACGTTCTTGGCGTTGGAAGACACTGTCTGCGGCACATGTAACACGAGTGGCTGCCAAACAGGCACACACCTATGCCCGGGCTGCTCCGACCCGTACGTCGCAGGCCTGAATGGCGACCAAGACCAGATCGGCTCACGCGCCTGGATCAATCCTTTCACGGGATCTTTCCCATCGAACGCCAATGACCACAGCGGCCACGTCCACGACGGCGTATCCCACCGGATCCTGGTGGAGACGAGTGACCTGGACACAACACAGAACCCGGGCGCGACCTATTTTGGCGAAGCCGCCTACATTAGCCCGCATGAATACACCTGGTGCCAGGCGCACCCCGGGCAATGTAACATGTTTAACAATGTTTCCCATCGTCAGTTCTCAGTCAGCGGCGGCCCTACGAGTTTCAACTTTTCACCTGTGGGTAACACGGTGCGAATGCAGCCCGCCATCACGGTCTGGGCGGGTACGGCGCAACAGTGAACCGGGTTGAGCCCGATCCCGGCAACGATGGCATTTGGTTCATGGGCTACGAGGTGACCAATCCCACTGCTGGCGTTCTGGCATTATGAGTATGCCCTCTATAACGAGAACCTGGATCGCGCTATTCAATCTCTCAGCGTGCCTTTGGGTGCTGGAGTTAATCTAAGCACTATTGGTTTCCGCGCCCCGCCTCAGCATCCTGGCTGGCCACACGATGGCACCCAGGGAGATGCTGGATTTAGTAGCTTTCCCTGGACCCGCATTCAGACTGCTGATTCTCTGACTTGGGCGACCGACACCTTCGCGCAAAATCCCAACGCCAATGCAATTCGCTGGGGCACGCTCTACAATTTCAGCTTCGACGCCGACCAGCCGCCGCAAACTGCAAACGCGACCATTGGCTTCTTCAAGACAGGATCGCCCATCACAGTTGGAATCCAAGCCCCTGTAGGAGGTGCGACTCCAACCCCAACTCCCACTGTAACACCAACACCAACTCCCACAGCTACGCCTACACCCACCCGTACGCCGAGGCTTCCACCAGCACCGAGGCCTCGCCCGACTCCGCCACCTCGCCCGACTCCGCACTAGCAGGCATGGTGAATAGTGATTAGTGACTGGTGATCAGTGATTGTAGTTATAGCGGTAGCCTCTAAGTCGCTGACGACGACGGCGCGCTCTCGCGAGTTCTGGAGAGCACAGGCTGCCAGCCTGTTCTTTTCGGCAGCTTGCCGAAAAGCTCCTCGAACGCTCGCACCGAAGGTTTCCTTGCAACCACGGGTCGTCGTCGGCAAGCTGCCGACGACAGCAGGCTGGCACCCTGAGCTCCCCAGAAAGACCGGGCGAAGCCTTAGCAAGAGAGAGAGAATTCAATGCTTCAACGTTTTCACCTTGCCCCGAAACCAAATTAAGGTTAGGGAAAAATGTGAAAGTAACTCGCGGTTTGATTCTAATGTTCGCCGTGCAAATGTGCGCTTCCTCGACTCAGGCACAATCTATGAACATGATCGGCACATGGAACGTGGAGATCATGTTTGGGAATGCCGACCACCGTTCACTCCGCTTTGACGCGCAAGCCGCCGGAAAAGGCTCCTTCCTGTTGCTCGATCCACGATTGAAGGTCTGGGGACCCGCCAAGCCTGCGGAGGCGAAGTGGACTCAGGGCGGTGGAAACTCCGTGACCTTTTCTGGCGCCGTAGAATTTCCGCTCGGCAACGTCGGGCGTGACGCGGGAACATTGGAGTTCAAAGGAAAATTTGAGACGCCAAGCTTGATCACCGGCGAGGTGGAATTCTCGCCCCTCGTTGGAGACAGACCATCGAAGCACGGCACCTTCAAAGCCACTCGTGTTACGCAATAAGAGCTATCAGAAGCAAACGAAGGTAACGAAGTCCAAAAAACAAATTACAAAACGTCGTTTTCTTCGCCTCTTCTGTAAAAGCTCTCTGCGCTCCGACGAAATTAGTAACAGCGTTGTTACCAAAGGAAACCGACTTCTGATCTCACACGTCAAAATACTCCGGTCATCCGGCCGACATGAAGGCAGCCGTGTCGGCTGCAATCTCTCCATGTGTTCGCAGGCGAAACGCCCGCCACTACAGCGCCGCGGCTCCTCGAACAAAATTAAAATCCGTGCTATCCGCGTAATCTGTGGTTCTCCCCGGATTCTTGGAGTCAAAAATCAAAAAATCTGTAAAAATCCTAGACACGCTCGGGCACTCTGAACTAGAAACGACGCCTTGCCGCCGGAGGCAAAAAAGGTCTGAGAGCAAAAATAGAAGATCAACTCCAATTAAAAAAGTGTTGACGCGTTCGGGCGCTTGGCTACAAGCGACGCTTCACATTCAAATTCCATCCACTTCAACTCCACTCATGAAAAAGAAATCCACTTCACAATCCGCCTTCTTTAATCTGCGTACCTTAGTCGGTCTGTTTATAGCCCTGGCTGGCGTCTCTCTGGCGCTGCTCGCCACGGCGAATCCGTTCGCACCGGCCGGCGCACAAGCGCAGCAGAAGTATAAGGTTACGACCAGGTCCATCGACCCGCTCGTCCCTCCCATGTTTGACTGCTCCAAGATTCACGAGCTTGGCATCGACAAGCAGGAAAACTTCCGAGCCGGAGCCATCATGATTTACTGCGGCCTGTCCGGGGGAGGTAAACCTTCGTCTGGCAGAGCCTTCTCCAAGCTTGTCCAAAACCTGATGGCGCGCGTGGCGTACGGCGCGACGGACGTCAACCTAATCACCGGCACTGAGAGCTTTCCCAACGTTACCCAGTCGGAGACATACACGACCGCTAACCCAGATAACCCCGACCAGATCGTCGTCGCCTACAACGACTCACGAGGCCGCTTCGCCAACCCGATCAACATTTCCGGCGCGTCGGTCTCGACCGATGGCGGCACCACCTTCACCCGACTCACCCGGGCCAATGGTCAAAGCCCCTTCGACAATACCTTTGGCGACCCAGTAATTCTGTACAACAAACCAAGCGGCACTTGGTTTACCGCCTGGCTCGACGGGAGTTGCGGCGGTCAGGGGATCGGCGGGTACAAGTCCAACACCCCCGGTGACCCGAATAGCTGGACTCATTACTGCGCTCACAACGGCGGTGCAGACGACCGCGAGTCCGGCTTCGCCGACAACAATCCGTCCTCTCCCTTTTTCGGGCGGATATACATTTCCTGGAACGACTTCAATGTTGGCAACGCGAACATCTTCGTCACCTTCTCCACTGACAACGGCCTTACGTGGCACAGTCCGATAATGGTGAGCACCCAGGCTACCTTCATCCGCGACGTCCAGATCACTGGCGACCTTGGCGGCAACGGGGTGGTGTACATCGCGGGCATGGGCGAAGGCGGCGGTGGCTTCCCCCACAACGACAACAACCTCATCTTTAAATCAACCGACGGCGGTGTCACTTGGAGCAATACCTACACCGGCCCCAGCTTCCCCGGACCGGGCGTGACAGCTGTCGGCTACTTCGCCTGTATGTTTCCGGATAACGGCGGCTACTGGCGGCACCAGGGCTGGGGTGAGCCTGCTGCATTCAACAATATCGTTCACCTGGTCTATGCGCAGCACGGCGCTGGCAGTGACCCGGGCGATGTCTATTACATCCGCTCCACCGACGGCGGTGTGACCTTTGGCGCGCCGGTGAAGTTGAACACCGATGCCACGACCCGTCCTCAGTGGCAGCCCAACCTCTCGGTCAGCCCGACCGGCACGCTCTTGGCGACATGGTATGACGCGCGCGAGAGCGCCAACTGCCAAGTTGGTAACACTGGCATCCCCTGTTACAGGATGTGGTCGCGCAAGTCCAACGACAACGGTGTGACATGGTTGCCTGACGATATGCTCTCGGACGTAGTCTCCCCGCTGCCGGCGCAGCCAGACAACGGTATCCAACCGACCTATGCGGGCGACTACGACTACGGCTCTGCGCTGCTCACCAAGCATCTCACTTCATGGGTGGACGGGCGGGTGGCCATCAGCGGCCAATCCCAGCAGGATGCCTTCACAGATAGGGAGTCGGTAACTCCGAGCGCAACACCTACAGCGACGCCAACACCCACCTCCACTCCGAGGGTACCTCCGACGCCGCGGCCGCGTCCGACGCCGCATCCCCGTCCCTGATTAGTAAATCGTCACCCGGGAACTCGCGAAGCAATTCGCGAGTTTCCCAGGGCTGGCGAAAAGCTCGCCACAAGGGAGCGATCGCATGTTGTAGCCCAGGTCGGTCTTGCCGACCAGACTTCTCCGTTTGATTTCGCACTGCCTGCCCGCCGTGCGCCGTTGTGAAAGGTAGGACGCGTCACTCCCGTGCGCGCTGCAGGCGATGATCGAAGAAGTGCCGCTAGCCAGTGCGCTGAACGAGCGTTGTTTGCTCGTCTCGTGCAATACGAAAGCCTTTCCAGCAAACCAGCCCGGGTGCGTTTTCCTTACCGCCGCTGGAGCAACCTTTTGAATTTGCCCACGAAATACACGAAGGACACGAAAGTTTCATGCTCTCCGTCTCGTAATTTTTTGTGTCTATTCGCGTGTTTCGTGGGCAGTTGTTTGTTTTATCGCCGCCAGGACCGCATCGCCGGCATCCGTGCGGCACAATTGATTCCAGTACTGGGGCACACAATTGACTCTGAAGGCTTTTGCGAGTTAATGGTGATGAAAAACCAACTGCCTTCAGCGACCCATTACGGAATTGTGTGCGGCAGCTTTTTGCGGACGGGCAGATTCATGTGCGGAATGTAACGGAATCGACTAATCAATTAAAATACGAAAGCTGGGGCCTGGATCACCTGCGGCGCGCGTTCATCGTATTCCCGAGTCGCACTCCCATTGGACCCTTGTGATTTGACCCGTCATAACATCGACTTCGAACGGGCCATAGTGGCCGATGCCGCGTCTCTTTCCCTGCATGGAAACTTTGTAGTGTCCAGGAGCTAACGAAGTTCGAAAGCGCCCCTGCTCATCGGTAGTGAATGATGCCACCTCGCCTTTTTCATTTTCCACCACGAACGTTGTGTTCGCGAGCGGCTGTGAGCCAGGAGCACCAGCTCTGGTCGGCCCGGGCTGAGTCGGACTAATCGTAATTACTCCTTCCATCCCTGTTCCTGATCCGGACGGAGTTTGCCCAGCAGAAACGCGCGTAGCCATAACAACGAGTCCCAAAACGATGAGGACTTTTCGGAATACCATTATTTAATTACTCCCACCAGTTCGAACTGGGTCAAACGATTTGCGTCGATGCTGGCAAGATCTGTTTTCTTGGTTTGCGAAACGACGAACGAGCCGGGTGGTTTCATCGTAAGCGGTTACGGACCAAAATTGTATCAGGCGTCTGACTTGTTGATTAGGCGCGTGGCACGCAGCTCCACCAATTTGTTTCGCCAACGTTTGATCTGCGCCGCGACGTTTTCCGGCGAAGGTGCGCCGATTGCGACGCGTTTTGCGAGTGAATGGCGAATGTCGAAAATCTTCATCACATCGACATCAAAAAGTGATGAGAAGGATTGCATCGTGGAAAGCGGGATTTGATTCAATGGTAGCTTCGCTTGCGCAGCGCGTATGACGAGTCGCCCAGCGATTTCGTGAGCCTCGCGAAAGGGCGCTCCTTTCCTTACCAGATATTCCGCCAGATCGGTCGCAAAAAGGTTCGGATCGCTTGCCGCGGCTTCCATGCGTTGGCGGTTGATTTTTAGTTCGGGCAGCATCGCAGTTAAAACTTCCAGTACGGCGCTAACAGTATCGACGGAATCGAAAAGGGCTTCCTTGTCTTCTTGCAAGTCGCGGTTGTATGAAGAGGGAAGCGCTTTCATCATTGTCAGAATCGACATCAAATTTCCATAAAGCCGTCCGGTCTTCCCCCGCGTCAGTTCGGCCATGTCGGGGTTTCTTTTCTGCGGCATCAAGCTTGAGCCGGTGGAAAATGCGTCGCTGAATTCCAGGAAACCGAATTCGCTTGTGCTCCAGATGATGAAGTCTTCGCTCAGACGGGAGAGATGCAGACCAATCACGGCGAGACAAAAAAGAAATTCGCACACAAAATCGCGATCGCCCACGGCATCGACGCTATTCTGGCTCACGCACGAAAAACCGAGGTCGCGCGCGATGGGTTCGCGATTCAGAACGATTGTCGATCCGGCCAGCGCACCGGAACCAAGTGGAAGGACATCGGTTCGAGCCAAGCAATCCTGAAGGCGATTCGCGTCGCGTTCGAATGCCTCGATCTGCCCAAGCAAGTAATGCGAAAAAGTTATCGGCTGGGCGCGCTGCAGATGCGTGTAACCAGGCATCACCAGATCGAAATATTGTTCAGCAAGATCGAGCAGCGCGGTCTGCAAATTTCGCAAGCGACCAGATACTTCTGCAATCTCTGCTTTTACATAGAGCCGAAGATCGAGCGCAATTTGGTCGTTCCTGCTGCGCGCGGTATGAAGCTTCGCGCCCGCGGCACCGATTCGCTTCGTAAGCGCTGCTTCGATATTCATGTGCACGTCTTCGAGCGACGCGTCCCAGTGAAATTCGCCAGATTCGATCTCCTTCTCGACCGCGCGCAACTCGGTCTCAATTTCTCGCCGCTCGCCAGCGGTTATGATTCCCGCCCGCGCGAGCGCAGCTGCGTGCGCGATCGATCCTGCGATATCATGCGGGTAAAGTCGCCAATCGAATGAAACCGATTCGCTATAGCGCTGCGCTACATCCGCGGCCGGCTCGTTGAATCTCCCTTTTCGCATCATTCTAACCACAAATCGACACGAATGGACACGAATTCATACGACAATCCGTTCCCACTCTAACTTGCGGTATTTAAAATTAAGAATCACTCCAACACGCAAGTTCGTAATTCGAAGATAGTTCAAAATCAGGCCTCGCTCGTGATCACTAATCCGGTCAATCACCTTTGTGTCCACGACAATAGAATCGAAAGCGATGAGGTCCGGCACGAACAACCCAACTTTGTGGCCTTTGTAGAGAACGTCGAACGCAGGCTGCTGCCGGAAGGGGATTTTTCTCAGCCCGAACTCGACGATCAACGCATTTTCGTATGGCTTCTCAACTATTCCATGACCAACAGTGTTCAGGACCTCTATTGCGCAGCCAACAATTTGGAAAACTTCGTTCCTGCACAGCAGCTTGTCGTCATTCCTGTCCATTCGTGTCCATTTGTGGTTAATTTCTGCTTCCGTGCGTTGGGAGGCTGTTAACGCATGCACGCAGTGCGCGTTGCGGTTGCAGAGACGAATTTTGCGTCCTTCAATGGGAATTTCCGCACTTCGACCGTGACCTTCTGCACGCGGAAAGTTTTCAGCAAATACAGCGCGAGCTGATCGGCAAGCGTCTCGATTAGGTTTACCGACCGATCGCGCACGAAATTCTTTGTTGCCTCGGCCACGGCGGAATAATTGACCGTGTTCTCGATCTTGTCGGCCATATCGCGCGCCTCGTCATATGGCCACAAAGAGATGCTCACGGTTAATCGTTGCGGCTTCGCGCGCTCCTTTTCTGGAACTCCGATGTGCGCAGAAATTTCGAGCTGCTCGATATGAACCCGGTCGGAGAAAGGATTTGGCTCACTGGGCATCTGGCAAGATGACCGCGCTGCAGATCAGAGCAACACCCGGTTTCGTAGGGAAGTTGCCGCCTAGTTAGGTGCACGCAAGGCGACAATCTTTTCGAAGCGCGGATCATTCCGGAGCGGATCGAATATCGGATCGAGCCGCAACAGCGCAGGAGTGAGCGGTACGTTTTCAGGCAGTGGGCCCGCGTACGGTATCGAGAGTAGTTTCTGTAAAGCGCCGATGGCGCGGTCCGGCTCTCCTACCTGCGCCACCACTCGGGCGAAGATCTCGAGCCGAGCGGGACCAACTATCGCGTCTTTCTCGATCGGGAGCGTGGCCATGCCCCGTTCCGACAGAGCTAAGGCGGCAGCCTTATCACCGAGGCCCACATTCGTGAGCGCGAGAATTCCCATGAGACTGTAATTTTCCGGCTGTTCCTTGAGGAAGACTTCCAGGTCGCGGCGTGCTTGTCGCCAACTTTCTTGGGCGCCGGCATGGTCGCCGGCAACTTCTTGCCCCCAGCCTAACCAAAAACGCAGGCGACCATTGATAAAACCCAACACTGGCTCAGGCTTGGCCAATATCTCCTTTAGCCGAGGGATGATTTGTGCAGGGTGGCGCTCCAAGATTGCCTGGTAAACTTGTGCTTCCAAGGCCTGGGTATCATCTGCGGTCGGGCGGAGCGGCGCGAGGATCACCGATGCGCGCGTCAGATCGTCCTCGGCTTGTGCGATCGTCGCCATCGTGGCGAGGGTGTCCACGTCGTTCGGTGTGATATCGAGAACCTGGTTAAGTTTTCGCAGCGCTTCGGGAAAACGACGAAGAGCTATATAGGAAATCACGTGCTCGGTGAGCAGGTGGACGTTGCGCGGGTCGAGCCGCTCCGCTTCGATGAAGTACGACTCGCTTCGGTCCCACTGGCCTCGCCTCGGCGCGACATAAGCGAGCTGTTCAGGGATCTTGCTGCTATTCGGCAGAAACTGGCGTGCTTGCTCAAAGTAACGCACGGCGGTGTCGTAATCCTTCAGACAGGCGTAGTGGTATTGGCCTTTGGCTAGAATGGCCTCCCCAAGATTGGGCTGAAGAGCGAGCGCGGTTTCGGCTGCCTGCCGCGCCTCGTCCCGCAGGGCAGCTGTTGGTTGAAGACTCTCTGTGAGGTAGCCACGCGCATCAATAAATGACAGCAGTGCCCAACTAAGTCCGAACTTTGGGTCCAATCGCACCGCTTCTCTGAGATATTTCTGTGCACTGAGGGCATTGGCGGCTGTGTTGTCGGTTTTCAATGTATAAGCCAGCCCGCGCAGATAAGCATCGTGAGCCTCAGGGTTATCGGTCGGTTTGGCGGCGATCTCTCGCTCTTCCTGACCGGTGATGTGCGCCTGCAATTGGTCGGCGATCGCGTTGGCCACCTCACTCTCGACTGAAAAGATGTCGGTCAGTTCGCGATCAAAGGTATCTCCCCAGAGATGGGAGTCATTGGCCGCTTTGATCAGTTGCACGTTCACACGTACGACGTTGCCACTCTGCTGCACGCTTCCTTCCACCATGTGGGCGACGCCAAGCTGTCTGGCGATCTCGGATAAGTTTTCCGGCGCGCTTTTGTAATGCTGGGTGGATGCCCGCGAAATGACCTTCAGATCGGCGATCTTCGATAAGCGTGCCAGAATCTCTTCCTGAATCCCTTCGGCCAAATACGCATTGACTTTTTCTTCACTCCGATTTTCAAACGGTAGCACCGCAATTGATTTGGCCGGAATGGCCAGCCCGGACGCTGATGGTGCGATGTTCCTCACAGAGGCGGACGTCAAATTTTGCCGATTCACTCGGAGCACGAAGTACCCTGACACAGCAATCGCCACGACGAGGATCAGCGCAGCGAGTTTGTAGAAAGATCCAATGCCGTGAGCCACCTTGCGGCGGCAGGATTGGAGGCCCTCCATCAGTTCCCGAGCAGACGCGGGTCGTTTGCTGGGATCGACCGCAAGCGTGCAGAGCAACAGTTTTATCAGGGGCGCGGGAACTTTCTTCGCTACCAATTGCTCGACCGGCAAATTGTCGTGAGTGTGACGATCGCGAATCTCGTCGATCGTACTGCCGGTGCGTGGTGGCAATCCCGTGAGCGCAAACCAGAGCGTGGCGCCGAGCGAATAGATGTCCGAGCGCACATCGACCGGGCCGTTTCCAAATTGCTCAGGGCTAGCGAAATTCGGTGTTCCGACGAATTCTCCATGCGTTGGGTCCATTTCTCCTCCGGCATCTGCGATCGCTCTCGCGAGACCGAAGTCGATGACTTTCACTTCCAACCCGGTTGTCTCAACATTGGCAGAGGTCAGCATGACGTTACCAGGCTTCAGGTCGCGATGGATCAAGCCGTGCGCCGCCGCGGCAATCAACCCTCGCGTGATTTGGATTGCGATTTCCAGGGCCGGCTTTGCTTTAAGTGGCCCATCCCTTCGCACTCGAGCCTCCAGGGTTTCGCCTTCAACCAACTCCATCGCGTAATAGCAGTGGCTAGCATCCGGCGAAGCGCCGAACTGGAACACGGCAGCCACATTCGGATGTCGCAAGCCAGCGGCGGCGCGAGCTTCACGCAAAAAACAATCGCGCACCGCTTGTGAACCGCGCGCCGCCTCCGGCACGTCGATCACTTTCAGCGCCACTCTGCGACGCAATACTTTGTCCATTGCAAGATAGGTCATCCCCATGGCGCCGTGACCGAGTTCCCAGTAAAAGCCGTCTGCGCGTTGCTCGATCTCGAAGTCGCCGAAGACCAACGAGGCAAGCGGCTCGCTTTGCGCGATTGATTCGTTGAGACCACCACGGAGCAGGCAAGCCAGACAGTTGCCGTTCGCCTTCAAAGACTCACCGCATATCGAGCAGACTGCGACCGCAGATCGTAGTGGCATTGCCATGGCGCTTTCCTTAGGCCCGGTTAACACGCCATCTACCGCGAGTTCGAAGAAACTTCTTCAAATTCACGGTTTCTTTTCTGCAATCAATTGCCGAAAACGAGGATCGTGCCGGATTCGCTCTAATGCAGGATTGATTCACAGCTTTTATTTTGGCGCGAGCGAGGCAACGATGTGCTCAAAACGTGGGTCGCCGCGCAGCGGATCCCAAAAGGGAAGCAGTTTCAATTGACCATAGGTGACGGGGCTCGGAGGACGGATGATGATGGCCAGCTGTTGGCAGGCGAGATCTTTGTCGCCAGCCCAGGCGGCAATCATCGCCAGACACTTGATCACAGCCGGACCTCTGATCGCGTCTTTTTCCACGGGCAGAAGCTCAACTGCGCGCCGTCCTTCGCGGAGCGCTTCTTCTTTGCGCCCAAGAGCGGCATCGATTAGACCCAGTACACACCATGGCGGGCCGAAATCGGGTTGAGCTTGAACGATTTTCTCCTGCTTGGCGCGCGCCGCCGTGAAAGCCGACCGCGCTTTGTCATTATCCTTCGCCATTCGGGCTATAACACCTTCTACAAATGGACGACTACAAAAAATATCGTTTCCCAGATTGATTGGATCCTCCCGGGCTGCAATTAAGGCATCTGTTGCCGCCATGGCATCGCGTTCGGCTAGTGCACATTGGAGCCACCAATGATCAATATCTGGCACCGCAGCAGGATTTGTAGCCCGAACTGAATCGATCATTTGATGCAACGGTTGGATATCGGCTCTCCACTCAAAATCAACAGCCGCAAGTATTACTTTCGTAACGGCGTCGTCGGGTTCGAAAGCCAATATGCGACCTAACCATACTTGTTGTTCAGCATAGCGCCCAAGAGTCGCATAATTTCCTTCAATGTTCTGCAGCACGGCAAAATTCCGCGGGTCAAAAATAACGGCGCGCTCAAATGTTCGGGTGGATTCCTCCCAGTGACCCTGACGCCTCTGGATTAAACCGGTAAGAAACAATATTTGCGGATCATTTGGCAAAGTTCGGTGGGCAATTTCCAGCTCAGCCAGAGCACCGTCGTAATCGAGGTGTCCCCAGTAAAGATTCCACGCACGCGCGAGGTGCGTCTCACCTGCATCGGGACGGAAACGAGAGGCCGCTTCAAGGGCTGCTTCCGCTAGGGCTCGACGCGTCGATGTGCGGTCGTGACCAAAGAAGTAGAGCGCGTCGTGAACAAAGGCGAGTTGGCAAAATCCTCGGAAAAACGATGGATCACGCGCGACTGACTCGTTGAGCAGATCGGCCGCCCGCGCCAAATTTGGTTTTGAGCTAACGTTAAAGCTCGGCGTTGAGAAAAGCTGTTTGGCGCGGATGTAGAGATCGAAGGCGGTGATGTCGCCCGTCGCGGGACGCTCGATTTCGGTCTTTTCATTTGGCGAGAGTTTTGCATGAAGCTCATCGGCGATCGCCATTGCGATCTGGCTTTGAATGACAAACACGTCGTCGATTGGCCGATCATAATGCTCCGCCCACACGTGCGTGTCAGTCCTTGCGTCGATTAACTGCGCGCTGACGCGAACGCGATTTGCGACCCGTTGCACACTTCCCTCGACCACATGCGCGACACCGAGCGCGTTGGCGATCTCGCGGACATTTCGTTTCACGCCGGTCTTATATTGCATGACCGACGTTCGGCTGATGACTTTCAAGTCTGCGATTTTTGCCAGGTCATTAAGGATTTCATCTTGTACACCATCAGTGAAGAACGCGTTTTCAGGATGGGCGCTCAAATTTTCAAATGGCAGCACCGCTATCGATTTTGTGGGAATGGGGAGCCCGGACGCTGATGAAGCGATATTGTTTGCAGAAGTGGGCGCTGGTTGGCGATTGATTCGCAGCATGAAGTACCCTGACATAGCAATCGCTGAGACGAGGATCAGCGCAGCGACTTTGTAGAAGGACCCAATACCATGAGACAATTTCCGGCGGCATGATTCGAGTGTCTCCATCAACTCGCGAGCCGAGGCGGGCCGCTTGGCTGGATCGACTGAAAGGGTGGAGCGCAGCAGTTTTATTATTGGTTCAGGAACTTTTCTTGCGATCAATTGCTGAACCGGCAGATCAGCGCGGGTCTGACGATCGCGAATCCCTTCGATCGTGCTGCCGGTGCGTGGTGGCAATCCCGTGAGCGCAAACCAGAGCGTGGCACCGAGCGAATAGATGTCCGAGCGCGTATCGACCGGGTCGTTTCTAAATTGCTCAGGACTGGCGAAAGTCGGTGTGCCGATAAATCTTCCTTGCGTTAGATCCATTTCTCCTCCCGCATCCGCGATCGCCTTCGCTAGACCGAAGTCGATGACTTTCACTTCCAGCCCGGTTGTCTCAACATTGACAGAGGTCAGCATGACATTGCCAGGCTTCAGGTCGCGATGGATTAAACCGCGGGCTGCCGCAGCCATCAACGCCCGCGTAA
>WNFW01001914.1_pt1 | contig 14142 bp, 9 predicted proteins | sample 5400131 | NCBI WGS metagenome assembly WNFW01 (sample SAMN13153362, study PRJNA577476) | soil metagenome | isolation source: 20 cm soil or saprolite under grassland replicate 1 | place: USA:California | collected 2016-06-15 | reverse complement strand
ATTCCACGTTTTCTGGTCATCAGTCTCATTCTCATTTTCACCGTGATGAATTATGAATGGATGCCGGCGGTGCTTTTCCTGGCTTACTTGCTCTACGGATTTCTCCGGCCCTGGTTGTCGCGCGAATGGCGGCGCGAAATCGAAGAAGAGATCGGCGAAGAGACAGTCGAGACCGCTGAGTAAATATAGGATCTGATCTAGAGAGGTCTTCCTAAACAGCAAAGCCGTCACGCGGCGAAGCGTGACGGCTTATTGCTAGCTGCTATTTTTATGACTCAGGGGGCAAATATAACATGTCCTGTATAAGTCCCCGCCCCGGACGCGTAGCATCCCGGCTCTGGGGCACCGACGTCACCCTCAGCCGTTACGTTTGCATATATGCCGGCGAGATCGCCAGTCCCCTCTCTGCCCACAAAACGCAGGGTTTCGTGGCCGGTCACAGCGTTGCCTATGCCTTCATAACTTAAGAGCAACGTCCCGGACCGTCCGTTGATTGAACCGGTGAAGAGCAAGGTGCCATGGAGCGATATGGAACCGTCGGGATGAACCACATCCAGCTCGGTGCCTGTGGAGGATCCAGTGAAGGTGCCAGTAGCCGGTCCATTGACGTTGAACGTGATAATGAAGTTATCACCAACTTGGCGAGGAGGACCGGCGAAATTGAAGCAGGGAAAAAACCCTCCGCTCGCAGGGAGCGGGGGTCCGCCAGCTTCAGCGCTCGGCAACGTCAATGACGCGCCGACAATTGCGAGCGCGAAAAAACTTGTGCGCAGATGTGATAGAAGACGATTTTGATATAACCAATAATAAGTTTTCATACAAACCTCTAAAGGAACGGGCAGCCAAAGTTCCGGAATTCTTTCGAAATCTCTGTCGGACGCTCCGCTTCTCGTCACGAGTGGAGCGCCACCAACCGGTCGCGGCGTTGTGATGGTCAACCTAATCGCGTCTTACGCGTTCAACTTGCCGCGTCATGGCTTTGTGTCGCTTAACGTTGGACTAGTGAATGACGGATTCGTCACACGAACGGGCCGGAATGCCGATAGGAGTGTCAAGATCAGAATGCACGCCGCGAATGCAATGTGCAGCGCTAGCAGTCGCGGGCAGATATAGAGCTTAGGCACTACAGTCGGAAGTAGCAGCCATGCGACGATGGTGATCGAATAAATCCATTTTTCTGCCTCTGTCTTGCCAATGCGCAGTGGAGGCTTCGGCTGCTGTGGAGTCTTTGCAGACGCGACAACGCTCCTCTCGAGCGCCTCGGACCTCCTCCTCTGCCAACTGCAGGTCTGAATGTTTCGCAGCTCCCATCTAAATAGTCCAAGGGTGATTAAAGCAGCGAACAGAGACAGTGTGATGATCAAAGGTGCTTTCTCGACGGCGAATGGTTCTTTGAGGAAAAAGGTGACCAGCGTGGCGCCTGATAGAAGCGGAACGATGCCCAACAACTTGAAACTGATTTCGCCCGTTGCGCGAATGTTGGCGCAGGTCTCGGCGTAAACATGCTCCGGAGTGAGCTCAGCCATTATTTTCTTGGGTTCCGGAAACGCGAGTCACGCCTAACGAAAGGTATGCGAATGTTCGTAAAAGGTTACAAACATTTTTCTTCTTTGCGTGACCACAGTGAACGAAGCGTGGCGCGGCATGGAATGGCGACGTCGACCCAGCGAATTGCGCGGCAATTAGTTTTCATACAAATCTCTAAAGGAACTGGATGCCAAAGTTGCGGCATTTGTTGGGCTTTGTTACGGGATCGCGGCTCACGGTAAGTAGGACCCGTGAAGGTTCACGCGCACAATCCTTCGAGATTGGACCAGGGGACATTGTTCATATCGCACCGAACGAAAAGCATTGGCACGGCGCTGCTCCCGATAACTTTCTTATACATATAGCAATCACTCCACACCCGGACGGTAAACGCACGAATTGGGCGCAGAAGGTCAGCGATGCTGAATACGATCAATTCAAACCGGATCAGTAACCATCGGCGGCCAGTTACCGAACCATGAAGACGTGTTCAACTAATTGCTTCTTGTCCCTCCGCAGGACGACGGCCGAGCTGTGGCGAACTAAGAATGTCAAAATGCTTAGATACGACCCCATTGCACCCTCAATCTTCTTCGCCGGTAAGATAATTTTTCTTTGTGTCGAAACTGAGGACTGACCCCACTTCCTCTTCCTGAGTCGCATGAATTGTCTCATCCAAGAGCACAAACCATGTCTCGCCTTGCCTCACCTCATCTTTCAGATCTCTTGACCGCTCCATTCGCAGGTCGAAATGTAAGCGTGTCAGCCATCAGTCACTTGGAAAGGGCACCTCCTAAAAATTGTTTCTTGTAAGGTTACAGGAGCCGAAATGTTAAATGTTTAACACGCGACCCCCGCCTTCTCTGCGGAACGACCAGCTCTATGACGAACTGGTTGGCAGAGCTGCGTCGCTTAAAGCATTCCTTAACCTTCTTAACGGGAATACAGTTTCAAAAATCTACGCGACTTCGTAAACATTCCCTGTTCATAGCCTTTTTATAGAATGAAATGGTCGCTGACGGACCATGCCGGTACCGATTCCACTTCAATCCAAGCTGGTTCGCCAGCCGCGCTGGCAGAGTGAATTTGGCCCAGTTCGATTGCGATGGTTTCGCCCCTTTCGAGAACGTGTCCTAGGCCGGCGCAGCCGACAGCCAACGTACCGCGCAGCACTCGGTAGACCTCTCGTGTTTTGCGATGAAAATGCGGCAGGCTCCGCTCGATGACTGCTACGGCAAACCCGTCGGAAATCTCCGCAACCATTTCTCGCTTGTCGTCAGCGACCTTCACCCGACATCCCGGGTAGGCTTTCATGAGTTCTATGCATGTTGCGTCAGTATCCACATTGTTCATTTAATTGGGGTCAAGGAGCAAATCTTGACAGCTTCATTCCGCACCCGTTGCTTTCTTGAGAAAGGCGCGCAGGCGCTTTGGCAGTTGTTAAAGTCCGCATTCATTCTGTCAAGGTTTGCACCCTGACCTCATTTCTTCGACCTCCGAGTCCAGTAGTGCGGCCCAAGGGTTCCTGTTTGTATGGCTCATGGTCCAATGGACAACACTCCCATGTCTGGCCAGTCGAGAGACCACTTGTCACGATCGAGGGAAACGTTCCAGAGATGGAACCCAGTCCCTAGGAAGCCCTCGTCTCTGTAGCAAGCGCGATAGAGCTGTGTGACGAAATACTTGTGTGCAGCCTTGTCGTCGCCAGGGAACTTTCGTTTTGCGGCCACGAAGCCGGCCAAGAGTTTGGCCTCTCCTTCACTTCGCTCCCCTTCTTCTTCAACGCGGGAGGACGGCGTAATCATCTTGATCCCGGTTTGCACGCCTTGGTCAAAATATTCCCTGCGCTTATCCCAAGGATCTCCGACTCCTGTGGGGTTGTAATCTGCACCCGTGGGAGGGGGCGGGCCCTTCTCACCGGATTTATCGAAGTCATCGTGATCGATGGCCCACATGACGCCATAGACAAATCCCATCGTCTTATCTCCGCGTAACCCTTCATTGTCAGCGTTCACGAAGGCGGCCATCACCGACACAAATGTCAACAATCCCCCAAATAATCCGGCAGCGGTCCCAGCAGCCTCGAGCGGTAACAGAGCTTCCTCTGAGAGGACGAGGTTGGACAATATCTCGGTGACTTCTAGGGCCGAAAGACCTCCTTTGATTAAAAGAAGAACATCCTCGAAGGTTTCCGGGACAACCGGCCCCGGGGCACCGGGCACGTCGCCATCAGACGGTGTTGGCTCGGCGGTATCGGCGGGCGGTTCCTCCCCGGTCTCAGAGGGTGTGTACTTGAGCACGTCGACACGGCGGTTCCGCGCGGCCGCGAATCCTGAGTCGCCAGGGTCGGCAGGATCGCTCGCGCTAGCCCAGTCGACGCGCATTTGCTGCTGCGTTATGCCCCGGCTCAACAGGTAGCTTGCCACGTTCTCGGCGCGCTGACGCGATAGCGTTTCATTGGCAGCCTTCTCGCCGGTATTACTCGCGTGGCCGGTAATATAGATTTCAGTCTTCGAGGGAACCGCGCTCCCTCCTAGCTTCGCGGCCTGTAGTGCCTCCTTGAGGAACTGATCGAGTGCGGCACGATGTTCTGGCGCGAGATCCGCCTTACCGACTGGATAGTTCCACAGGGACAACAGCATGTCCTCTTGGGTGAACTCAGGTACAGGATGCAAGCGGGCCCAATCCTGCTCGGCCGCCAAGTCCCCAGGGAGAGGCTCGGTTCCTTGGTCTACTGTTGTGGCGTTCTTCACCGTGACGGACTCCATGAAACCGTCAGGGTGCGAAACCGTGGTTGCGACGTCTCCGCGACCGCGATTGATCGCGTTCACGCCCGCTTGGGCGACGGATGGCAGCGCCTCTTGCGTAGTCTTGTCCAACTGCGCCTTCTTAGTCGCGCCACCGTCAATTTGCGTCTGCAAGTGATCTTTGACGAGCTGCCCAGCTTCCTGCTTGGTGATATCCCCCGACTGCTTCGCGGCGGTGATTTGGTCCATGATCTTGCCGCTATTCTGTGTATTGTGCTGCTGCATGGCCATTTCCTTGGCCATTTCTCCGAATGCCTTCGCGTTCTCCTGATTTGAGAGATAGGTGCGGATGACGTTTTGCTGATTTCCCTCCAGTCCGGTGATGTCCTTAAAGATTCCGGCTTTGCCGAGCAAGTCGGATAACCCAGCCAAACCCGCGCCCGGAGCCGGAGCGGCCGGTGCATTCTGGATATTGACCATCGGCGTCGCGAAATCCTTGAACGCCGCCTTCCAGTCGGTGACCACGGGTGTTGGTGGCGTGACGGGCGAGATGGCCGTTGGTTCATCGGTGTTGGGAAATCTGTTCCAATCCTGCAGGCGGTCCGTCTCGATCTTCTCACAGGCATTGCAGGCGCCCTGCACCGCTTCCGCGAACACACCCCTGGTGGGGACACTAATGCGATAGGGTTGAATCGGCGTGACGGGCTGATAGTGATCGAGCAGTGACACTACTTCAGCACCGTCTCCGGATTGTTCTACGAGATAAGACTGGCTTACCCTGTATCCGGCGGCGACCGGTAACACCAGCGAATTGCCGGTAATGGTGACAAGCTCGTTTTTCACCACCGATGCGAGGCTTCGCCTCCCGATGGGCAGGCCAAAATCGTTGAAGGTCTGAATGTCGAATCCATCGAGCAGCATATAGCGCCGGTCAGGATCGAGGTTGTACCAAACCGTCTTGTTGTAGTACTCGATATTGCCATTCAGGTGCTCGATCAGCTTATAGACGAGATAGGCGTCTTCCTTTCTAAGGTTCCGCTTTTCGTCAGGACTTTCCGGAATGTAGAGAGCTGTATCGTCGAACAGATCGTCGTTGACGTTTCCGGCGTACAGCACGCCCCTGTAGTGGGCGGTGGAATACGAGATCGTCAGGTCCTCGACATTGAAAGTGATGTATTCCTTTAGTTTTTTGAAGTTCTGGTCGTTGATGGCCAGTGTCAATTCCAGCGGAAGCTGATTTCTCTTTTTGGAAGTGGTGCCTGTCAGATTCAGGCGCATCGCTCTCTCCCCGCCTTCATAGTTAGTTTCGCTCGAGAAGTCGGTAGAGAACTCCGACAAGCTGATTCTGGAGACTATCTTCTCGAAGACCAGCGGGGCGATGTCGGTGTAAAAAATTGAGTCCCACTCGGAGATCAGGTTTCCCTTGAAGTGTGCATTGAGCATCGTCTCCACGTCCGAATATCCCAAGATGTCTGCATAAGCCCGCCACTGCTTCCTGTCGTCAAGATTTTCGGCAAAGAAATCCAAAGCGGTAAGTCCAAGAATGGGATTTAGCGTGAATTGCCCTCCCCCGAAGGATACGGGCTGGGGTTTAAAGTTTGTAATTCGCATGCACTGCGCGGGAGGAACACTTTGAAAATTTGCGTCCATGCTCATGAAGGCGTCGGAGATGGCCTCCGTTGCCAACACTTGATATTGCATCGGATCCGGCGGGGTGGGCGGTTTTTCAAAAGCGGTCCAGATCCCTGCAGTAAAGGCAGCTTTGGCCGCATAGCTGGCCCCATCTTGCGAAAACTTCTGAACGGCGTCGGAAAGCGCTTGTGCATCAATTTGCTTCGTCACAGGGAGTGACATGATTCTGTCATATCGCGTCCGTGGCCTTGGCAGTTTCACCCGGATGCGGATGTTTCCCCGGATGAACTGGATTGACTCGTCGTCGTAAGAGCCGACCGGGTAGTCAACGTTGGCGTAGTTGGTTAAGATCCTTTCGTTGGCGTCGAAGGCCCTCAGCAAAGGATGCTGCTGCGGAGAGGAAGGTGTGGAGCTGGAAAGGGATTGCAAATAAGTATCCGCGGGCATCGGCAGTAGAAACCTGGCAAGGACGTCCCGCCACTTGTAAATATTCCGCGCGATAAAATTCGTCATTAGGAGCGGCACGAACACGCACTCCTCCGCCGAAGACAATCTTTGAAAGATCGCATAGTGCCGAAGCACCTCGAAATACATCATGGTCAGTGCATGGCAATGATTGTGATTGGCCACCACTTCGCTGGTCACGCCATACTGCTGTCCTTCTTCAACAGTTGTAACGACCGATGCATTGAGCTCGCGATAATCGTTTGCATTCTGCGTGATCGACTGGCGCAACGTCTCCCCGAAGAATTCCGAAATATCGCGCGAGCTGTCCTGCCACGCGCTGGAGTTGGCGTTGGCGACGCCTCCTGCAACGCCGATAACGGCACTACCCGATCCGCCATAGCCAGCACCGCCAGAGCCAGCACTACCAGAGCCCTGACCACCAGTGCCGAACCCCGCGCTGATGCCACGGGTAGTTGCCGAGCTAGCGCCTCGCATCGATTCCCCGATATGTCCGCCGAGTCCGCTGATGATCGTTCGCTCATCAACAATCCCTGCGGCCAGGCGTTCCCCTTGAGAGAGCGTTTGGGATTCCATTCCCATCAGACGATGAGATGCGTCAAATATAACGATTTCCTTTTTCTGTCCGGGCGCCAAGGGCAATGAATAGATCAAGTCACCCAGGGAATATCCATCTGCCTTGAACTCTGATTTATAGTGAAGAATGTGCCCGGTGGCGACAGTGACTGCCTGGTATAAAGTCAGGTGCTGATCATCGTCCTGCCATGCCACGACGTTATCCAAGTCCACACGCTCGCGCTGGCGTTTTTTCGCGCCACCAACCAGCAGGTAGCATGTCTCCCACCGGAGCAACTGAGCCGCATTCAGATAAGCCTTCAAATCGTTCGCAAGTACCACGACGTAACTTCCGGCATTCAAAGTGTCGATCGGCACCGCCGGAACGATTGCTCCCGACGGTGCAAAAGCGCCAGTGGCGCCAGCCTTCGCCGCCTCCTGGCAGACTTGTGTGAGGAGATCGGAAAAACCGTACGAGAGGGCTGCACCGCCAAGAAAAAGGACTTGTGTAGTGGCCCCGCCCCATCCCCCAAACTGGAAGAAGAATGTGGGTGTCAACGGCGCTCCCCCAGCGTTTATAACCGCTTGCCGAATGGCTCCTTCAAATCGGTCCCAACCAGCACTAGAATCGAGACTCACAAGGACTCTCTTGATTTCGTCCTCGATCTTCGTTGCCGAAACGCTGCCGCCCTGCGCCGGACCCGAGTCTGTGCTCCCCGGCGCGACAGTATCTGCATTGCTTTGGGTGAGGGATGCAATCAGTCCCGAGATGAGCAAATCGACGTCCTTTATCGCAGCTGTTACAGCCTCCGCTTTCACATTCGGGGTGGCACTCTCATCTGAAGCCTGCTCGATGTGTGTCCGTAGGGCAATGGTTTGAGTCGACGCGGCGCTCAAAGCTGCTGGAGGAAGTCCATTTTGGAGTGTCTGGTTTTTTAGACCGGAGTCCAGCGCCGACAAAGCACGCGAGATTTCCAGCAAATGCACTGCATCGATGCCCGTTTCCTTAAGACCTTCGCACTTCTGTAGAGCGTAGTTCGCCACATCCGGATCCGAAGTGCGAACAATGGCCTGGTAGTTGAATTCACTGAGAGTCCGGTTCGGCGTGGAGAGATTGACGCAGGAGCCGCCAATGTCCTGGGTATACTCGTCCGATTCGATCAAGTCCGCATGGTCGGGAAGGCGAGCAGTGCGTTTTTTCCCATGACAATCACAGTCTCTCTCGGCCTCGGCTGGCGGGCAGTCGATGTCCTTCAGCAGCAGGTAAAGGAAATCTTCGGCTATCGTTTCGTTGCCGTTCCTGACGTCTGTCACCTTGACGGTGGCGGGGCTATTGGGGGTAAGGGAAACGAGCGCCTGTGCTTCCGCAAAAACTCCAAAGGGATAGGGGATGGAAAAATTACCCGCGCTGTCAGTCGTGCCCGCCCCGACAATTTTCCAGAGCTTATCGGCTTCTGCTTTTGCCTGGATCACCACCGTCAGGTTCTTGAGCGCGCACTTCGTGGTGAGCTCAAGGACCTGGCCCCTCAGTTTTTTCTCCTTGTTCGGGTGGGGCAGGTCCGAGATGGTGGGTGTGGTCGAGCGAATCAGCGCGATCGGCCTTTGCAGAGGGACCTCAATGCAGAGAGCTCCTAGCATGGGATCGTCAGGTCGATATTCCCTCGACCACAATATGGTACCGTCGAAACTCTTGACGATGACCCGGACCGATATTGTGGGAACGCCTTGCGGGATAGTTGGGGTGTCGGGGAACTGAATCTCGGTCAAGTAAAGACGTTTTGCTCCGTTTCCGTCGGACACCGGACACTGCACTTCCACGGCGTCCTGAATTGCATCGCATGTCGGGAGAGGCCTGTCCTCGGTACTAATCGATTTGTAACTTTTCGGTAGGAAAGACTCCGTTGTTAAATCGCCTTCCGTCGGCTGTATGGTCTGATGTTCGTAGCAACTCATTTTCACGTCGGCCGGAAATGCATAGTGAAGGACCTGGCACCTGTCCCCCGGCAAACCGGAGACTTCCGCCGACACGTCGTAGAATTGGAAATCTCGCTGGGAAATTTGGACGTCCTTGTCAAAGGTGTATATCGAAAAGATCCCCTTGATCGTCAGCAGCAGCGGCGGAGGCATCTTGGTAAAGTCGGGGGGCGAGCGATGTTCTAACTCGTGGAGGCTTTCCGATCCGCGAGCGACAGTCACGACAGCAGCTTCGGCCCTACGGGTTAATTCGGCTTCCGTGGCCCCACGCTCAGCCATCGATGTGGCGACGAGAGGGGCAGCACCGGCTATTGTGGCCTCGACAACTGGCTGAGCAACGGTGGGTTCGTTTCTTGCGACATCTCCTAGGGCTCCCCGAAGTTCCCTCATCCCCTTGGTAGAAAGCAAGGGGGGCGCACCGGTCGATGGGTCTGCGACAGCTTTAGGCGCAGTTAGTCGCACCCCTGCGCGCGCAACAACTGGTGCAGACTCGGAAGTCGCAACCCTAGCCAAAGGCTGCGCAAGGGTGGCTTCAGTCTTTGCAATATAGCTTACGACTTCTAATCGTTCCTTTGGGCCCTTGGCCGAGAGAAAAGGGGGCGCACCTCTGCGTGGCTCCGCGACACCTTTAGGCGCAATTGGTCGCCCTTCTGCAGGCGCGGGGACTGCTGCAGGCCCGGAAGCCATAACACCGGTCAAAGGCTGCCCAAGTGGGGGTTCTGTCTTTGCAACACTACTTACGACTTCCAGTCGTTCCTTCGAATCCTCGGTCGAAGGCAAAGGGGCTACACCTATAGGTGGCTCGCTGGCAGCCTCGCGCGCCATGGGTGGTAATTCAGTACCCGCGGGAACGGAATTCTCCCGACCTTCCGCTTTGGCACTAAAAGATGACAGCCACTCAATCGGATCTTTCAGGCATGGCACGCGGCGGCTTGCGCAAATACATACCGGGGTATATTCAACCCTGTCACCGGCGTTCAATGCCGGGAAACGGGCGCAAAAATATTGAGCACCGTCGAGTGGGTCGTTTGCCCACCAGCGGGTGCTGAGTTGCTCGATCGGCCCACCATTGCGGCGGTAAAGGACCTCAATCCTGTTGCTGGCATTGGCCGGTCGCACGCCAATGGTGATAGGGATTTCGACCCCGCTCTGAACGTCACCTTCCGGTGCTGACGTCTCAGGAGTTCCATACCACAGCGATACACCTTCGAATTCTATGAGCACCGGTGGCTTCCTCCTTTTTTGAACTTAGTTAGTCATGTCTGGACATAGAATGCTCGCTGCTCACTGAATCGCGAGTAAGCGTCACGGTCGCCTGAAGTCTAACTGCTCCCTGCCAGTAGGGTCCTTGTCCCTTACTACAAAGCGTTCAAAAACTCGGAAGCGATACATGCCCTGGCTGTCTTCCTGCATGAAAGCGGTGATTGCGTCCTGCCCGATTACAAGGTCGATGGTGTTTCCTCCTAGAGAGAAAAGAAGACCACTCCAAGGCCGCACGGTGCCGGTGCCGTAGAATCCCTTATCCATTAATGGCTTGATCCGATCGGCGGGCATGATGAGGGTTTCCTTGAGAGGAGCGTAGGTGTCGGCGTATGTGTTGGTGTGGAGGACCAAAGCATAGGGCCCGTAGTGCCCTCTTTCCTGCAAATCAGAGTAGGCCTTGGTTACGCCGCCGAACGTATTCTCGCCGTAACGCGATGAATCCTCTGGGTCCGACGGTGTAATGGCCGTTTCCGGGTTCGGCTCTTTCAAAAGCCCTGCACCGGGCGACCCAGCTCGAACGCCGACCTTTTCGCTGGTGAATAAAGCCCTGCTTTCCGTCGCCGATTTGCCTTGGAAGATCAGAAGATCCTCGGCTTGTGCGAGCAAATTCGTGGCGCGGGTTGCCAAAGTCACACCCGTCGCCAACTGCTCTTCGGCCTGAACTTGCTGCTTGGTCAATGCGAATTCAACCCAAATCTCGATGAGCGGGACAGTGGTTCCTTCGTCTACTGTTAGCGCTAAATCAACGCTAACTTTATCCCTCGGTGTTGTGAGTGCATCCGGCATCGGCACCCACGGGATAAATCTCCGGGCGATCCGAGTGCGCTCTCCTTCCTTATTAACCGCCTGATCGATGCGATCCCAAAGCCCAGATTCCCACGACAGTTTTTCGCGACCTAGATCATTTGCCATTTGGTTGTCCTTTCATTTGAGTGTTATTGCCCAATTCTCGCCGAGCAGATACGCACAAGAATGAACTTCGAGTCTTTCGTTAATCACGAAGTCGCGCTCGTGCATCATGCGAATCAATCGGTCAATTGTTTAGTATCTGGATTGCAGCGATGAGCATTCATTATGCAGAAAACCTTGAAATTTGTTGCGCTGGCGCAGCTTCTTGTGAAGGCTGTTGAGAATCGCCTGCTTGCGCCGGCTAACGGTAGATTGATTGGTCCCTATTGTCTCGGCCACTTCCATCTCTGTGCGTTCCTCCCAAAACAGTTGTTCGATCAGCCGCCGCTGCTCGGCGGGCAACTCGCTGACAGCGCCGCGCAGATCCTCATTTGGACCATGCGCTTCCCCGATCTGCGCCGCAGATAAAGCGGCCAAACCGGGATCCTTGAAAGTCGTGGCCTTTTCTTCGTAGGAATCGCTGCCGACAAGATGCAGTGCATATCTCCATTCCTTGCGATATCGCGCAAGGCAGCGAGCTATAACTCGACAATAACAAAAACCTGCGAGTGGGACGCCTCGCTCAGGATCGAATTCACAAACAGCCTGCCATGTTGCAGCGGTTCCGGCCGCCGTTAACTCTTCAAACCAATCGGCCCTCGACCAATTCGGTGGCACACGCCAAGAGCGAATCCGCTTAAATCCGGCTCGCACCGCGGTAGGCAGGGTTTCATCCAAGTCCGATAAGGTCTCTAAAGTGATCATGGCTCCTTTTGCTTTGAAGCAACAATTAATTTTCATGCAGATCACTAAAGGAACTGGCAGACAAAGTTCCGGAATGTTTTTGAGACTTCGGATGGGCGCTTTGCTTCCTGTGAGAGCGGAGCGTCGGCGAATCGATTTTTTAAGCTTGTAGAAGAGTTAAGAAACGATCATGCTCTTTAGGTCTTGAATGTAGAAGCCGAACCGCGTGTGTTCACCACCACGCGCTGGAGTCTCGTCCTTGCAGGAGCGAACGCCGATGGCGACCAGCAGAAGGCTGCTCAAGCGCTGGCAGAGCTTTGCCGAACATACTGGCGCCCGATTTTTTCCTACGTCTGCCGCCGCGGCTATTCGAGCGAGGACGCACAGGATCTCACCCAAGATTTCTTCCTGATGATTCTGGAAACTAACTGGCTGCGGCAGGCGGATAAGGGTCGCGGGCGTTTCCGCTCGCTCCTGCTCAAGTCGCTCCAAAATTTTCTTCACAACGTCGCCGATAAGAATCGAACGCTAAAGCGGGGCGGCGGCGCTCAATTCGTTTCCTGGGATGCCTGGATGGCGGAAGCGCCCTCGCAATTATCGATCTCGGATCGCGCGCTCGACGCGCTTGCACCGGAGCGACTTTTCGATCTTCGCTGGGCTGCGACAGTAGTGGAGCAGGCGCTCCGTCGTCTGCGAGAGGAGTGTGAAGGTAAAGGACGTCTACGGCTTTTTGAGGGATTGCGCGATCATCTCACGGCCGAGCACGCCGATATCTCATATGCCAACCTCGCCGCCGCCTTGGGCGTTGCAGAGACAGTCGTAAAAAAACAACTACACAATTTGCGCCAGCGTTATCGCTGGCTCCTCCGCGAGGAAGTTGCTCAAACGGTCGAGAATCCGGCCGATGTGGACGACGAGATCCGACATTTGTGCGCCACACTAGCCGCCGCAGCATGATGAACAAGGCAACCGGACCATCGGATTCCGTCGCGGACGTAGTTGAGAATCCGACGAAGTGCCCGCAGTGCGGCGCGGTAACCCGGCTCGACCACGGGACCTGCATCAACTGTCTCCTGCGCGAGGGACTTGAAGCTGAAGGCGAAGCGTCTCGCGAGACGTTCGAGAGCATCCTCTCGGAAGCGAACGTGACCGACAAGCAGTGGCGCCTTGGTCATTACGAAATTCTGGAGGAAATCGGGCGCGGTGGCATGGGAGTGATTTATCGCGCGCGGCAGCAGCACTCCCGCCGGATCGTCGCGGTAAAACGCATCCTTGCGCATCAGGTGAATTCACACGAGACGCTCGTGCGTTTTCGGCGCGAAGCCGAAGCGGTCGCCAGCCTCGATCATCCAAACATCCTTCCCATTCACGAGGTCAGCGAAGGCGAGGAGGGCCTGCCGTTTTTCAGCATGAAATACGCGATCGGTGGAAGCCTTCGTACCGCGGCGCCTGCGTTACGCACCAAGCCTCGCGAGTGTGTACGATTGATGGCGAAGGTGGCGCGCGCCATTGCGTACGCCCACGGCAAGGGAGTTCTGCATCGCGATCTTCAGCCGGGAAACGTCCTTCTTGATGGAAACGGCGAACCGATGGTGAGCGATTTTGGTCTCGCAAAATGGCTCGATCAAAACAGCGACCTAACAAGAACTCTGGAGACACTTGGAACACCCGGTTACATCGCACCCGAACAGGCTGAGAGCCGAGCAGCTGATCTTACGAGTGCTGCCGATATTTATAGTCTCGGTGCGATTTTGTTTTACCTCCTCACTGGCCGGCCCCCGTTCGTAGGCGCGAATGTCCTTACTGTCATTCATCAGGCTGCTACAACTCCGGCCCCACGTTTGCGTTCTCTCGCACCATCGTTAGATCGCGACCTAGAGACAATTGTCGGCCGCTGCCTTGAGAGCGATCCCAACGCGCGCTACAAATCGGCTGGAGCGCTAGCGGAGGACCTTGAGCGTTGGTTGCGGCACAAGCCGATTCTGGCGCGGCGCATTGGCGTTTTCGCTCGCGGACAAAAATGGGTGCGACGGAATCCCACTTCGACGGTGCTGGTGGCATCATTGGTTGCCCTGGCGGCGGCGATTGTTGTGATACTTTGGGAGAAAGAGTCAGCACGCCCGCTCCCGCCGATGCCAGCCGGTATTGCAGTGCTGCCGTTTGAAAATCTAAGCGCCGATCCCGAAAACGCGTCGTTCACTGATGGTATGCAGGACGAAATCCTGAATGACCTGGCAAAAATCGCTGACTTGAAAGTCATCAGCCGAACATCAGTGATGCAATACAAGAGTGGCGCGAAACGAAACCTGCGCCAGATCGCGAATGAACTCGGCGTCGAGCATGTGGT
>WNFW01001913.1_pt1 | contig 14143 bp, 15 predicted proteins | sample 5400131 | NCBI WGS metagenome assembly WNFW01 (sample SAMN13153362, study PRJNA577476) | soil metagenome | isolation source: 20 cm soil or saprolite under grassland replicate 1 | place: USA:California | collected 2016-06-15 | reverse complement strand
ATGCGGCTCGAGGCCGAACACATTCACGTGCCAATCGTCGCCTGCGGCATCTCCAATGACGCCCGCGCCGCGGTCGCCGCAATCCACGCCGGCGCCAAGGAATACATCCCGCTGCCGCCGGACCCGGAGTTGATCGCCGCGGTGCTCGCCGCCGTCGCCAACGACTCCCGCGATCTGGTCTACCGCGACGAAGCGATGGCCAAGGTGATCAAGCTGGCGCAGCAAATCGCCGGCTCCGACGCCTCGGTCATGATCACCGGCGAATCCGGCACCGGCAAGGAAGTGCTGGCGCGCTATGTTCACACCCGCTCCAACCGCGCCAAGAAGCCGTTCATCAGCATCAACTGCGCGGCCATCCCCGAGCATCTGCTGGAGTCCGAATTGTTCGGCCACGAGAAGGGCGCGTTCACTGGCGCCGTGGCGCGGCGGATCGGAAAATTCGAGGAAGCCACCGGCGGCACGCTGCTGCTGGACGAAATCTCGGAGATGGATGTGCGGCTGCAATCGAAATTGCTGCGCGCCATCCAGGAGCGCGTGATCGACCGCGTCGGCGGCTCCCGCCCGGTGCCGGTCGATATCCGCATCATCGCGACCTCGAACCGCAATTTAGCGGACGCCGTGCGCGAAGGCACGTTCCGCGAGGACCTGCTGTTCCGGCTCAATGTCGTCAACCTGAAGATACCGCCCTTGCGCGAACGGCCTGCGGATATTCTCGAACTGGCGCAGCATTTCGCCAAGAAATACGCCGACGCCAATGGCGTGCCGTTGCGCCCGATTTCCGCCGATGCCCGCCGGGTGCTGACAACGAACCGCTGGCAGGGCAACGTCCGTGAACTGGAAAACACCATCCACCGTTCGGTGTTGATGGCGCAGGGCGACGAGATCGGTCCCGACGCTATCCTGACGCCGGACGGCGATCGTCTCGACCTCGCCAGGACCGCACCAGCGGTGGCGCACGCCACCTTCGCCGCCGAACAGGTGACGCGAGCATTGGTGGGCCGCACCGTGGCCGATGTCGAACGCGATCTCATTCTGGAGACGCTGAAGCATTGCCTCGGCAATCGCACCCACGCCGCCAATATCCTCGGCATCTCGATCCGTACCCTGCGCAACAAGCTCAACGAATATGCCGACGGCGGATTGCCGATTACGCCCGCAGGCGCCGGGGACTATCAGCGCGTTGCCGCGGGGTGATCAAAAAAGCTACCACCATCACGAATAATCCGGCGCGTCGGGTTTGCGGAAGATGTGGATGGGATCACCGGGCTGCAGGTCGCGTCCGGTGAACGCGGCATAGGCGTAGAGCGCGAGATAGCCGATCGCCAACGCGCCGACCGCGTAAAAAGCCCAGACCGCGATCCGTTTCATCAGACCAGGGCACCGTGCGGAGCCGCCAGAGCGGCGAAGGCAAACGCGATTTGAAGAAGCTTGCGTTCCATCGCGTGACCTCCTCGCTCGCCCCCGACAAGGCAAGTTTTTAGGCCGCGACAGCAAAAAAGGCCAGCCTCTGCGGAGGTTACCGAACCGGAAGGCTGACTTCGGCGAGCTTGGCGAACTCCTCGTCCTGATCGATCGCGACGTACCGCCCCTGCCAATAGGCCAGCGCCGCGGTACGCTTCGAGACCTGCATGCCGAGGACACGGCCGATCACGATCGCATGGGAGTGCCGTTCGATAATATGCTCGGCCTGGCAGTCGATTACCGCGAGCGCGCCGAGCAGCAGCGGCACGCCCGACACATCGACAGTCCACTGCGCGCCGGCAAACCGGTCCGCGCCCTTCAGACCGCTTTTGCCGGCGAACCGTTCGGCGACATCGATTTGATCAGCAGCGAGAATGTTCACGCCGAAAAACCCGTAACGCCCAAGCAGCGGCCAGGACGAGGATTCGCGGTTGACGCTGACGATCAATGTCGGCGGATCGACCGATAGCGAAGACACCGACGTGATGGTCATGCCGGTGATATCCTTGGCCCGTCCCACCGTGAGCACGCTGACACCGCCCGCCAAATGGCGCATGGCATTGCGAAAATCGCTCGGCGCAACCTCGCGATCGACCCTGATATTGCGGACGGTGGAATTCATGACAGCCTCTCGAGATCGGATGTCTCGTCAGCGGATTGCAGAAGCAAGCTCCCCGAGGACTAGCGCAATGTCTCGCGACCAAGCAAAGAGGGCCGGCAGCGGATGCCGGCCATTTCTCCTTTCGTTTCAGTTCGCGTGAAACACCAATGTGCGCAACTCAATGCTCTCGCGCGGCGGAGCGTCGGGAGGCGTGGTCGGATCGGCAAAGGCGCTGTGGGGCGCAAATCGAGCCCTTCCGTCGGTTTTGGAATCAAAGCATTTCAGCAGCAAGACTTCGTCAACCCTCATTCGGGGAACGTAGAACCATCGATGCTCCGGATTATATTTCACCGCGTAGGTTTCGCCGACGCGATTGGGATAGACCAGATCGGACGCGACCAGATCGTCAGGTTTAACCGTCCGGGCATCACAAACCGCCAGTGGCGAGTCCAGCACCGGTCCTCGGATGGGTCGCCAGAGATTGATGATCTGCACCCTGCCCTTCAAAAGTTCTTCCGCTTCGTCCGGAATAAGATCGCGAACGCGTTGCGGGCCTGAGTTCGCGGTGTGATCGACATGGACGCGCGCAACGGGTTGACGCAGGCCGCCAGCGCGGTCGGCCACACCTTCAACTCGCTTGCGCACGGTGTGGTCGAAGACGAATACCCGGCCGGCGCCGGTCGCTGCCTTGATCAGCTGTTCCGCCTCCGGATAGTAGACATTCCTGACCTCGTCTTCGTCGTAGAAGTCTCTGAAGTCTCTTACCGAACTTTTCTGCCGAACCAGCGCAAACCCTTCCCGATCGAGCGAAGCAGTCTCGCTGATCGGACGAAGGTCATGAATCGGCAAGCCGTGGGGCTCCGGCACGATGTTTGACCTGGGCTCGCCGGACGGTGGCTCAAAGGTATAGTTTCGCGGACGCTCCAGGGTGGGCGTCAGATAGTTGAGGTCGGCGGTCACGAACGACGACGCCGCGATCTTTTCGTTTTGTAGTCCCATGTTGTTCTCCCGGGTGTTTAACGCGGAGCTGGAAATGACTCCTTGAACGAGCGTGTCCGCACACCATCGTCCCCCATAGTTCTCACTTGCGTTTTCCGGCGGGCACAATTCGGATCCTAATGTCAATGTGTATCGATTGGCGTAGTCCGCCAATGGCGCCCTGAAAATAAGATATCTGTCGCGCAATCCGTCTTCGTCGGGAAAAATCATTCCAAGTTACCGGGCAGGTGCATGACGTTCATGTTGATCGCGGAACAAGACTCCGCCGCGATTTTGCAAGACTTGGGATTTTGCAAGACTTGCGATTTTGCAAGACTTGCGATTTTGCAAGACTTGCGATTTTGCAAGACTTGCGATTTTGCAAGACCGATTTGCAAGACATTGTCGCCACCGCCGCAACGCAGATTCATGTTTCGCTCCGCGCCTTCGCTCGGAGAAGAATGTGCGCCAAAACCGCTCGACTTTGGAATTCCACAAATTGCCGGAGTGATCCTTGATTGGGCCTGGGCGCGTGAATTGGTCAAACATCGAAAGGACGGCGATGCATCCGATCAAGATGGCCGCGGGTCGTGCTGGGCCACGCGAGCTTTTCTCGCGCTGTCCGTGTGGGCATTTCACTAGTCCTACTGCGTCAGACGTAACTTTACCCCCCTCATCCCGAGGAGCTTGCGCAAGCAAGCGTCTCGAAGGACGAGGCCGAGAAACCAGCACCGAGGCCTCGTGGTTCTCCGGCGATGCCAACGGGTCGCGCGAACGCGCGCCCGACGACGAGCGCAATTGCGCTCGCGTAGTGATGACAGGCTCCGCATCGTCCGTAGACGGCGCAAGCGCGCCTCCTCACCATGAGGGTCTAATGACGCAGTAAGACTAGCGGCGGTTCCTTATCACTGATGACAAATCGCTGTTTATCCCTCCCCGGTGATGACGAGAGCAACACATGATCTCTTCATACAAAATCCGCCCCCTTGGCGGACCATCGGAAGAGCTTTCATGCTTGCAGCAGCTCGAAGACGAGTGCGCGGCGATGTATTTCAATATCGTATACGGCGCAAAGCTGCGCAGGCGGTTCACTACGGAAAGGACTGGCAAGCCATGCAAGGACTACGTGCTTGTTGCCCAGGAAAGCCGTGGTGGAAGCCGTGATGGAAGCGGTGACGTGGCCGGCCTGCTCCGGGAAAGAGAAATTCCGCTTTTTGAAATAGCCTCATGAGCCGGACCGATCCGGCTCCGCCCGGCAACGGAAACCGTCACCCGGCCGCCGCGACCCTCGGCGCCGACGGCGCCACGTTTACCGCCAATTTGCCGTAGCGATCCTTGAAGGCTTCGGTATCGATCTCCTCGAGCTGGATCGCGCCGCTCATCACGCCGGCTTTCCATGCATCGTGTTCGGGATCGGAACGGAATTCCGGCATCACTTCCCTGGCGAACAATTCAAGCGAGTCGCAGATGTGCTCGTGGCTGTTCTTGCCGGCCTGGTTGAGCAGGATCACCTGGTCGATATGGGAGCTGCGGAACCGGCGCAGCTTTTTAGCGATGGTTTCGGGCGATCCGATCAGGCCGCCGCGGAGGGCTGCTTCCTGCGCCTCCGGATTTTCGCGCTTCCACTTGTTGTATTCGTCCCACATGTTGACCGTGCCCGGCGCCGGGCGCTGCCGGTTTTGCGAGGCGCCGTAAAAGCGCAGCGCGAACTGAAAGAAGGTGGCGCCGTCGGCGCGCGCCCTCGCCTCCTCGTCGGTCTTGGCGCACATGAAGAACGACACCAGCGCCATGTTCGGGTTGATCTCGTAGTCCGCGAGCTTCTTCAGCCGTTTCGTAATCGCGTTGTAATAGGCGTGCACCCAGGCATGCGCCGCATCTGCGCTAACGAACTGGAAGCCGAGCGCCCCAAAGCCGTTCTGGCCGGCGCGTTCGATGGTCGGAAGCTGCGAGCAGGCCATCCACAACGGCGGATGCGGCTTCTGAACCGGTTTGGGCACCACGTTGCGCAAGGGAATGTCGAAATACTTGCCGTGATGCTCGCTGCCGCCTTCCCCAAACATCGGGAAGATGGCGCGGACGGCTTCCTCGAATACTTCCTTCTTGGTTTCCATGTCGCGGCCGAACGGCGTCAGTTCGGTGATCGAGGCGCTTTCGCCCATTCCAAACTCGCAGCGTCCGTTGCTCAGCAGATCGAGCACCGCGACGCGTTCGGCGACACGCGCGGGATGATTGGTGGTGAGCTGGAAAATGCCGTGGCCGAGCCGGATGTTTTTGGTGCGCTGGCTGGCGGCGGCGAGAAACGATTCCGGCGATGGCGAATGCGAATATTCTTCCAGGAAATGATGCTCCACCACCCAGGCATGGTCGTAGCCGCAGCGGTCGGCGGTTTCCAGCTGCGTCAGCGCATCCTGGTAGAGCTTCAGTTCATCGCCGGCTTGCCACGGACGCGGCAATTGCAGCTCATAAAAGATGCCGAATTTCATGACGTCTCTCTCTCTCCGCGATCCTTTTGTTGTTTTGCACAGTGTATTCGCCGCAGGCGCCTTAAGTCCAGCGCCGACCAATTCCGTGCGACGGAAGGCAGCTTGCGCTGACGCCACGAATGGTTAGTTTCTAAAGGCCGTCGAGTCGTCGCCCTTGGGGGGCTGCGACCCCTCTCCCACCGAGATCCCATGACGACTTTTACGCCGCATCAGGATTCCGCGCTGAAGGCCGTTGCCGACTGGCTCAAGGCAAAGCCCGGCAGGAACGCCACGCCGCCGATATTCCGCCTGTTCGGCTATGCCGGCACCGGCAAAACCACGCTGGCGCGCCACATCGCCGACGGCGTCGACGGCGAGGTGAAATTCGCGGCCTTCACCGGCAAGGCCGCCCTGGTGATGCGCAACAAGGGCTGCGACAACGCCTCGACCATCCACTCGCTGATCTATCGCGCGAAAGAATCCGGCGTGGAGCAGCCGAGTTTCGAGCTGTGGGACGATGCGCCGGCGTCGAAGGCAAAACTGATCGTGATCGACGAATGCTCGATGGTCGACGCCGAGCTTGGCCGCGACCTGATGTCGTTCGAGTGTCCGCTTCTCGTGCTTGGCGATCCCGCGCAGCTGCCGCCGATCCAGGGCGGCGGCTTCTTTACCGATTGCGAGCCCGACGCGATGCTGACCGAAGTGCATCGCCAGGCGCAGAACGATCCGATCGTGCGGATGTCGATGGATGTGCGCGAGGGCCGCGGGCTCGACATCGGCCGCCACGGCGAAAGCGAAGTCGTCCCGCGCAGCGAACTCGATCCGGACCGGGTGATGCGCGCCGATCAGGTGCTGGTCGGTCGCAACAACACGCGGCGCTCCTACAACATGCGGGTGCGGCAGAAGCAGAGCATCGAGGATCCGCTGCCGGTCGCCGGCGACAAGCTGGTCTGCCTGCGCAACAACCGCAAGAAGGGCCTGTTCAATGGCGGGCTGTGGCGGGTGAAATCTCGCGCGCAGTCGAAATCGCAGATCATCACCATGCGGCTGTCGCCGGATGAAGATTTTGGTCACAAGGTGACGAAGGTTTCGGTGCGCGGCGACTGTTTCGGCGGCGCCATCGAAACCATCCCGTGGGAGCAGCGCAAACCCTATGACGAGTTCGATTACGGCTATGTGCTCACGGTGCACAAATCGCAAGGCTCGCAGTGGGACGACGTGGTGCTGTTCGACGAAAGCTTTGCGTTCCAGGACAGCCGCGCACGCTGGCTCTACACCGGCATCACACGAGCGGCGAAACGGCTGAGCGTGGTGGTTTAGAAGGGCGTTCCCCGGAAACCACAGTGCCTGATCCCGTCTCGAAGGCATTTACCGATTCAGTTTTCAAACAGCCAGGCGACTACTTCCCCGCGACGAAATAAAAGTCTTCGCGGCCGGGCGGCGAGCCGTAGGTGAACGGCTGCTGCCGATGCCTGGTCGATATCCAGACGTCATCGCGCACGATGTCGAACAGTTTGCGGACCTCGACGCGCGGCTCCCTGATGTCGCGCGCCACCGCGACCGCGAACGGGCTGTTGACTGCATCGCCATCGAGCGCGGTCTCGCCATGCTTGGCCGCATAGACCACCATAAAGCCGGCTTCGGGCTCGATGTTGGACAACCCCTTGTTGACCAGCTTGAGCGCGATGGTCCGCTGCATTTTCTTGTCGAACGGATTGTCGCGGCAGGCGTCCAGCATCACCAGGCGCAGCTTGTGCGCACCGCCGACCGCGGCGATCACCTGCTCCAGCGCCACCGCCTGGGTTTCGGCATCGTGGTCGGCGGCGAGCCTTGCATCCGTGGGTATCAGATAATTGACACCACCGATCTCCATCCCGTGACCGGCATAATAGACCACCGCCCAATCCGCCTTTTCGGCTTCGCGCCCAAATTCGCGCAGCGCCGTGAAGAATCTGTCGCGGGTCAGATCGGGCGCGAGCGTTACCGTTTGAAAACCGAGGTCGCGAAATGTGGTGGCGATCAACCTGGCGTCGCGCGGCGGATTGTCCAACTGCGGCACGTTGGTGTAAGCGCCGTTGCCGACGATCAACGCGACCTTGCGGGGGCCGGATGGCGGGGTTGGCGTTGATGCCATTCCCGAAGGCGGCTTGGCCGGCGGCACGACAGCCGGCGCCGTCGCAATCAGTTTGTCCAGCCTTTGCCTGGCAATGCGCCGGGCGACGCCGGTGTCGATCTCGTCGAACTTGGTCAGCTCAGCGCTGGCGGAACGATAATCGTAACGCGCCGCGATGGTGTCGCCGCGCTTCTCGAAAAGCTGCCCGCGTCCGGTGTAGGCACGAACATAATTGGGATTGAGCTTGAGCGCGAGGTTGTAATCATCCAGCGCGGCGTTGAGATCGCCCTTGGCCAAATACGCATTGCCGCGGCTGGTCAGCGCAAAAACCGACCTGGGCGCCTTCGCCAGCACCTCGTTGCAGTCCGCCAGCGCCAGGTCGAATTTTCCCATCTCGGTGTAGGTGACGCAACGAAAGCTCGGAATTTGCTGGGCCGTGGGGTTGCGCCGCTGCGACTCGGCGAAATCGGCGATGGCCGCCGCATAGTCCTTCCTCAAGGTCAGCACATGGGCGCGATTGAAGTAGGCGATATACCGGCCGGGATTGGCGGGCCTGAGGGCAGCGTTGAATTCTTCGAACGCGCGCTGCAGATCGCCTTTTCGCAGATAAATGACGCCGCGATTGTTGAAGACACTCCAGTAGTTGGGACGCATCCGCAGGCATAGATCGTAATCAGCCAGGGCGTGTTCGTCGTCGCCCTTGTTGCTGTGGGCGATGCCGCGCAAGTTGAGATAAGGCATATTATCCGGATCGGCATCGTGCGCCGCACTGAATGCCGTAATCGCGCCGTCGTAGTCCCGCTTCTTGCTAAAGGCCTCGCCGCGAACCTGATAGGCGCCGGCCATGGACTTGCTGGGCGCCTTCCCATCCGCGATCACGGCCTCGCAGGCCGTTAGCCGCAAGCCGGCTTCGGCCTGGGCGTCGCGGCAAATATCGAGATCGGCGGCCGCCAGCGCGGCGCCTGCGGTCGCCAGCGTGACGACCGATACCAGGAGGGGGCGCAGCATTTGCAAAACGCTCCGGCGCATCACCGTTCGTCGCCAGCCATTGTCGATGGTTCATTCAATGGATAAGGATGAGGGCCCCGGTCAAGCCCGGCCGCAAGCGCTGTAAGACACGGTTCTAACCTCTTGGACCGGCGCGGCTTTTATTCACGAACTCGTGTCCGTCCGGCGGTAACAACACCGGCCCTGCGGCGTATCTTGGGACATCGGCAAGGCCGGCGGCGATTCGCCAAGCCCGGCCTGTGCCCCAGACTGCCGTCCAATCGGCCACCCAAGAGGAAGCACCATGTCCCGCAGCCCATTCAGCCGCCTTTCGCTTTGTGCCGCCGCTATCGGCGCGCTGGCGATCACCGCCTTCGCGGTCGCCCCCTCGCGCGCCGCCGAAGACGCCGTGATCATCCCCGCCCCTGCCGCCGACACCCAGGCATCCGACGCCATCCAGACCGCCGTGATCGCGGGTGGTTGCTTCTGGGGCGTGCAGGGCGTGTTCCAGCATACCGCCGGCGTGGTCAACGCGGTGTCCGGTTATGCCGGCGGCAGCAAGGTGACCGCCGACTACAACGTGGTCTCGACCGGCTCGACCGGCCATGCCGAGTCGGTCGAGATCAAGTACGATCCGAAGAAGATCAGCTATGGCAAGATCCTGCAGATCTTTTTCTCGGTCGCGCACGATCCGACCCAGTTGAACCGGCAGGGTCCGGACAGCGGCACGCAATATCGTTCCGCGATCTTCACCACCAATGACGAGCAGAAGAAGGTCGCGGAGGCCTATATCGCACAGCTCAACGCCGCCAAGGTCTACAAGAAGCCGATCGTGACCAAGGTTGGTGCGCTGGAGGGGTTTTATCCGGCGGAGGCCTATCATCAGGACTACCTGACGCTGCACCCGAACCAGCCCTATATCGCCTATAACGACATTCCGAAGGTGGAAAACCTGAAGAAGATTTTTGCGGATAACTATCTTGAGAAGCCGACGCTGGTAAGCAGCGCAAAGGTCACCAATTAAAGGGAATTTTGTAAGGGAGGCTCCATGTCCGAGACCAAGACCAAGAAGGTCGAAAAGAGCGAGGCCGAGTGGCGCCACGAGTTGACGCCGATGCAATATGCGGTGCTGCGCGAGAAGGCGACCGAACGGCCGTTCTCCGGCGAATACGAGCATGACAAGCGGCGGGGCACCTACACCTGCGCCGGCTGCGGCCAGACCCTGTTCGAATCCGACGCCAAGTTCGATTCCGGCTGCGGCTGGCCGAGCTTTACCGCCCCCGCGGTCGACGGCCATGTCGACGAAGAGCGCGATGTCAGCCACGGCATGATCCGGACCGAAGTGCTGTGCTCGAAGTGCAACGGCCATCTCGGCCACGTGTTCGAGGACGGCCCCGGCCCGACCGGATTGCGCTACTGCATCAATTCGGCGGCGTTGAAGCTGCAATCTAAATAAGCTCTCCATTCGCTTCGAACTTGTCGTTAGCCTTGCGCGACCAAGCCTTGATCGCGCAGGGCTTTTTCTCTTCCTGGTCGCGCCTCGCGCTTTAATCAGCTGCTGCGCTCTCCCCTTCTTCCCTTGTGGGAGAGGAACACCGGCGCTCCGGCCTGCGTTGTCGGGCACCATGCAAGACTTCACGTCAGCTCAAATCCAGACCGGTGAAACCAGCATCTTCGTGCGCAGTTCGGGATCCGGCCCGCCGCTGCTGCTGCTGCACGGTTTTCCGCAGACGCACCTGATGTGGCGCGACGTCGCGCCGCTGCTGGCGCGCGAGTTCACCGTCGTGTGCGCCGATCTGCGCGGCTATGGACAGAGCGGCTGCCCGGCGTCCGCGCCCGATCACGCGCCCTATGCGAAGCGGACCATGGCGCAGGACATGGTCGTCGTGATGGAGCGGCTCGGATTTTCGCGCTTCGGCGTCGCCGGGCACGATCGCGGCGGCCGCGTCGCCTATCGCATGGCACTCGATCATCCGGACCGCGTCGCGCGGCTCGCGGTGCTCGACATCCTCCCGGTTGAGACGGCGTGGGAACGCGCCGATGCAAGGTTGGCGCTGGACTATTGGCCATGGTCGCTGCTGGCGCAGCCGGAGCCGCTTCCCGAAACGATCCTCGAAGCATCGACGGAGGCGATCATCGACCACGCGCTGGGCGGATGGGGGTCTTCTGCCCGGGTGTTTGCACCGGAGGTTCGCGCGGCCTACATCGAGGCGTTGCGCGACCCACGGCACGCGCACGCGATCTGCGAGGAATACCGGGCCGCCGCCGATATCGATCGGGCGCATGACCGCGGGGATCGCGACGCAGCGCGCCAAATCGGATGTCCTGTTCTCGCGGTGTGGAGCGCGCAAGGCCCGCTCGACCGCTGGTACGCCGAAGGGCCACTCGCGCTGTGGCGGGACTGGGCCGATGACGTCAGGGGATACTCGCTCGAGGGCGGGCACTTTTTCCCGGAAGCGGCCCCCGAACCAACCGCGAAAGCCCTGGCGCGATTTTTTGCCGGATCCGAATGAGGCTCGGTTCCGCCGATGGAACCAAATCCCGGTCTGCGCTTTGTTTGGGAGTGGCGGGCGGTGGATTTCCCCTGCCGGCTGCCTGTTGGGGAGAGTGCCATGTCGCTTGGAACGATACTTGTCATCATCCTGATTATTTTCCTGCTGGGGGGCTTCAGCGGCCGGTTCGGCGGCTACGGTTATGGCTACGGCCACTCCGGCATGGGCCTCGGCGGGGTCATTCTGGTCGTGCTGCTCATCCTGCTGCTGCTTGGCAAGCTATGATCTGTACAAGCCATTGAAATAACAGGGTATATTCCGAGACTCCGGCGCGGGTGCCCGGATTCAATATCAGGCTCGACAGGAGTCGCATTTCTATCAAACGAGCTTATATTGAGGTCTGTCCTGAAATGACGTGTGCCGGCGCGCCGCCGTAGGGCCCGCCCGTACGATCTGTTCGCGGTTTTGAATCGCGTTCTCACTAAAAAGAGATAAGGGTCACTGACCATGGCTTCTTTCAGCTTCAACACTGCTGCCGAATTGTTTCCCGCCGCGATCCGCAAGAAGAAGCGGGCGGGTTTTGCGTATCGGCGGTTCGGCACCGCAGCCGAAGCGGTTCGCTTCGCGATCGAGGAATTGCCCGCGGACTCACTGAATGGCGCCTATTTGCAGGTCGATGAAGCCCGCTTCGACCAGAGCGGCATCCGCACGCTCTATGAAAGCCAGGAGTTTCCGCTGCCGCGACGCCCGCGTGCGCCCGAGCCCGCGCCGGCCGCCGACAAGGCGGACGCCGACGCCGCCTGATCCGTTCCGGAGCGTGATGACTTTATTCGAGAAGTCATCACGCTCTATCTTTTTGTTGGAGCATGATCTCCCGCAAACGATCTCCGCGCAAACGCCTGGCGCTTGTCGCGAGGGGAAAACCGGCATCCACCATTCGGGGCGTGGCTTTTCCGGATCATGCCCTGATGTCCGGCGGACGCCTCAGCGTGGCTGCTTGTCCAACCAGCGCTTCAGCATTCGCACGTTGCGGACGTTGGCGCGGAACATGACGTCGAAGGCGTCGCCGGCGAGCGGCACCATTCCGACCACGCCATCAAGTGCGACGTTGCCGAGCATCCGCGCCGTGACGTGCCAGGGCGCGCCGAGCGCGCGCGCCTCGCGCACCAGCCACAGCGAGATCGCCGTGGTGATGAGATCGCCGACGACCGGGATCAATCCGATCAGGCCGTCAAGCCCATAGCGGATATTGGTACCGGGCAGGATGAAGGCTGTGTCCAACAGCTGCGCCAGCGCATCGAGCCGCGCCAGCCGCTGTTCGCGGGTGAGATTGCCAAACGGATTGGCGCTGGAATGGCCGAAATCGAACCGGAAGCCGCCCGCTTGCGGACCGAACGCGCCGCCGAGCATCTGTTCGGGAATTTCCCGCCCTTCCTGATCGATGATGGGGCCGCGCGCCTCCGCGGCCCGAAACGACGCGCGGGAAGTTCGCCCGGCACGGGCGGTACTGCGGGAATAGATCTGGTCGCTCGACATCGCCATCACATGGGTAACGCACCGGTCGAACGCAAGTTGCGTCACGCCGTCGCGGTTAGCGCGTGATGAGTTTAGTTTGATGCGGACCGGCGATGAACACTTCTCCCTCGCCCCGCTTGCGGGGTCGAGACGAGCGAAGCTCGCTCTTAGAGGGCATAGGCGGCCTGTGGTCGCCGACGCGTTCGATTATAGAAGCCCTCGATGTAAGCAAAGATATCACGTCTGGCTTGCTCACGTGTTGCATAATGCTGGTGATGGACGAGCTCGGTCTTGAGCGTGTGAAAGAAGCTCTCCATCGGAGCGTTGTCGTAGCAATCGGCCCTGCGGCTCATCGAGGCCCTCAGGCCGGCGGACTGCATCAACCTGCGATACTCCGCCGAGGCATATTGAACGCCACGATGTATAGCGGACGTCGTGGTATGCGGTACATGACATCATGCGAGCGTCCCTTCGGCGGCCGCAGGTGGGTAGCCATAATATCACTTAACTTCTCATTTAATTTGATTTAATGTAATCGATGCGGATTTTTTAATGTAATCGATGCGGATTTAATGGGACGGCGTCGCATTTAACCAAGCGAGGCTTGCTGCTATGGAGCTCGCGAAGCAAATTGACGGCGCTCCTAAGAACGGGGATTTCATTATCCTGCAGGACGCATGTTCGCGGGAGTTGGGACGCTGGGCTCAGGAGGCCAACGGCTGGGTTCAACCCGACGGAACACCTGTCCGAATTTCTCCAACACACTGGACACCGCTCTCCGATGACGTTGATGGTCTGACCGATCGTGAACGTTCGCTGTTTCTTGCTGCGCCCCTCCCCGAGCCGACCGATCGTGAACGTTTGCTGTTTCTTGCTGCTACCCTCCCAGACGACGAAACTGAGCAAACACAGAAGCGGCCTCTCACTCGTTTGATCCTGGCTTTGGTGATCGCAATTTTCTGCATCGGCGGATTTGCCTTCTGGATTGGATCCGAAGATTCAAGCTCTAAAAATTCGGCAGCCGACCTGGAACAAGAATTCTCTCGAGAACGAGCTCGAGCATCTGTCGCCATCGGCGGTCTCACTGCCGCTCGGGAGCGCGAAAATGTTGGGCTAACCGAGGCCTTGGAGAGCAAACGAATTGCGGATTCCGAAGGGAGGGAGTCGAAGCAGGCGCTCGACGAAAGCGAGGCAAAATCGGAGGCGCTCGCCCGTGAGCTTGCGTCCGCCCGCGAGAATGAGGTCGCGGCCCGCAATCTCGCTGCTGCGCGCGAGCGCGAAAATGCCGCACTGGAGACCAAGCAAATTGCCGATGCCAAGAAGGAGTTCAAGCAGGCGCTCGACGAAAGCGAGGCAAGATCGGAGGCGCTCGCCCGTGAGCTTGCGTCCGCTCGCGAGAATGATGTCGCGGCCCGCAATCTCGCTGCTGCGCGCGAGCGCGAAAATGCCACGCAGGCACTGGAGACCAAGCAAATTGCCGATGCCAAGAAGGAGTTCAAGCAGGCGCTCGACGAAAGCGAGGCAAGATCGGAGG
>WNFW01003093.1_pt1 | contig 14148 bp, 13 predicted proteins | sample 5400131 | NCBI WGS metagenome assembly WNFW01 (sample SAMN13153362, study PRJNA577476) | soil metagenome | isolation source: 20 cm soil or saprolite under grassland replicate 1 | place: USA:California | collected 2016-06-15 | reverse complement strand
CGTACGATTTGCAACCGGATGTCTCGAGCAAGGCTGCGATCTTCAGCTGGCCTTCAAAGGAAAGCCTCTTCGGATATCAACATGACGAAGATGCCGTGCTCGTCAGTCAAGATCGCGCGCGCCAGGTCGTGGAAATTCTGCGCACGCACGACTCGGCGAGCCCGGTGGTTCTGATCGGTCATAGCATGGGCTGTCGCGTGCTGACGTTTGCGCTGCGTGATATCGAATTGATCGACAGCAAAGGAAAGACTCCGAAACTCGGGCATCCGCAGTTTGCGCAATTGATCCTGATCGAGCCGGATGTCGATGCGGAATATTTCAGGATAAACATCGCGCGCCTTCGATCTGTGTGCGGGCATGTGACCGTTTATGCGTCGAGCCACGACAATGCATTACGCTTCTCGCAGTTTTTGCACGATGACCCACGACTGGGTGAACTGGGAAAGCAGGGATTGGCAAAGAAGATCGATGTGATCGATGCCTCGGCGGCCTGCAACGCTCGAAGAGCGAAGCGGCAAAACCTTGGAACAAAATCCCGTGACGAAGGTTTATCGGTTGAAAAAGACGCTGAGCTGATTGGTGATCAGTTGGAAGCAGCCGCCTCCGCCGAGGCTACGGCGTGACAGGAGGCGACGGCGTCACCCGCGCCGTGTTGCGGAATTGATTTTCTGGGCGATAGTGGGAGGTCTTCGAACCCGAAGGACGGAGGATGAAAGTCAGCCTCCGGTGCGCGCCAAAGTCGGTGCGACGTTGGTGCCGGGTAGAAAGTCAGAATCAATTATGAATGCCGATCTCGTTCAAGCCGCCTCCGAAGTAATCACTAATCAGCAAATTCTGGTGAACATGGTCTCACGCCGCGTGCGACAGCTTTCGCTCGGTCATCGTCCCCTCGTGGAATGTGCTCCGGGGCTCCGTGAAGCCGATATCGCGTTAACCGAGATCGCTAATAAGAAACTGACGTTCGAGTCGACCTTCGGTCAGAATGGTACCGCTGAGGCTCCTGCCCGGGTCGTGCTGTTCCCCGGTGTCACGTCGAGCAAAAAAGCGGTGGTGAAGAAAAAAGCGGCGTGATCCGCTTTCGGTCGCCGCGGCGACCTACGACTTGCTGGGGATGAATATCGCCCGATTCGCAGAGGTGAATAATTGATCCGCCTTGTATCTCTGCGGCCTCCCGCTGCGCTCGACCGCTAGCCGCGCGGTCCGGCAGCTGCCGGATCGCTCATCCCAGTCGCTCCATTCGCGGCGCGAGTGAGAGTGGCAGGTTGGCGTCCACTAGCAATCGCATGGTGTCTCACGCAGGCAACGGATGATGCTGTTCCTGCTCGACTAGCTCGCCAGCGAATTTCAATGCGGCCCGAATATCGTCGCCGCTGATTCCATATTCCCGCTGCACGTTCTCAAACGTCATCCCGCCTGCCAGGCTACCTACCACAATGGACACCGGCAGGCGTGTTCCGCGTATCACCGGGTTGCCATGACAAAATCTTCGGATCGATGACGATTCGGTCGTTCATAAACCCAAACTGCAATTTAGCCGATGCGCTGCTAAACTTATTCCTCACAGGTTACTTCGCAGAGGTGGATAGTTGATCGTTGAGAGCGTAAAGCTCCCGTCTTCGTCTGACTACGAAGTGACGAGCCGGCGAGCCACCCTCCTTACGGAGTTTAGGGTCGCGGTCGCAAGACCGGATCGTGTGCGTTTAGGATGCCGGCGGGGCAGACGCTCTCTGCCAAAAATTCTTTCGCGTATTTGCTTTGACTTTCTCCGCATCCTTTGGAGGACCAGCTTACAAGCGCATCCGTACTCGTTCCCGGGCTCCATGCCAAAAGCGCAATACGCGCACCGTACGCGATTGCTCCACGATTCGGTAAACCACTAAGTAGGGAGACACGATCACGAAGCGCGCTCCAGCACGCTCCGCTATGAACCCGCCTCGTTCCGGGAAGGTGCGCAATGACTCGGCCCCAGCCAGCAATTTTAGGGCAAACGTCTGCGCCGCCATAGGATTGTCGCTCGCGATATATGCGCGGATTTGCTCAAGATCGCGCAGCGCGGAACGAGCAATGACTACTTCGTATTCCACGAGCCCACGATTTGACGGGCCTTGGCCACGCTCACGCCCTCTTCTTTTGTAAGCGACTCGTCGGCTGCATCAATAGCGGCTAGCAGTTCCGGGCTTGCCTCCACCGTTTGTCCCCGATGCAGTTCGACTGCACGGCGGTAGATGATTTCTAGTTCCGCGGGCGTCAACTTGGGCAGTTCATCCAGGATTTCCGTGGCACTCATGTAAAAAATACTATCGTGTTAGGACAACGGTTTCAATCCTTCGTTACAGCCCGGGTTGAGCAGAAGCACTTTTGACGCGAAGCAAAGGAGGATTGCCGCATGCTGCGTTGGGCATAATCTGCGCCTCCATCCTGTGAAACGCCGGTCTAAAATCAGTTGGCGTCTGGCACAGACGCCCTACAGTTCGGGATCACAGCAGCGCCTGACATTTCAATGGCAACATGAAAATTGGTTTTGCTCAAATTAACCCGACCGTCGGAGATTTGAGGGGAAACTGCGAATTGATCGCCGGTGCGTATGAGCGGCTCGCGGCTGCCGGCGCAGAACTCGTGCTCACACCGAACTCGTGCTCACACCCGAGCTGGCCATGACCGGATATCCGCCGCAGGATTTGGTTCTCAAATCGCGTTTCGTTCCGGAAAATCTGGAGTTATTGGAAAAGCTGCACGCTGGCGTCGGCGATGCAGCGTTGCTCGTCGGGTTCGTTGATCGCAACGACGGGCGCGGCAAACCGTTTCGTAACGCCGCGGCTTTGCTCGAACGCGGCAAGCCGATTCGGAAAACGTACAAATCACTCTTGCCCACTTACGATGTCTTCGACGAGGAGCGATATTTTCAGCCGGCCGAGCGCGTCGAGCCGTTTCTCGTTCACGGAAAAAAAATCGGCGTAACGATTTGCGAGGACATTTGGACGGAACACTACCTGCCGCGACCGCTCTACGATTGCGAGCCGGTGCGCAGCCTGGTGGAGCAAGGCGCGGAGATCATCGTGAATCTGAGCTCGTCGCCATTCAGCTTGCACAAGCCGGCGATCCGCTACGAAATGGTGGCAGGTCTCGCACGCGCTCACCAACGCCCCATCAGCTACTGCAATCTGATAGGCGGCAACGACCAATTGGTCTTCGACGGTAACTCCTTCGCGCTGAATTCAGCGGGGAATGTGATCGCGCAACTCGCAGCGTTTCGGGAAGACGAACGAGTCGTCGATACGGATTCGACTTCGACCATCGAATTTCACCAGGGCAAAATACCTGAGCAAATTTTTGCCGCGCTTTCTCTCGGGCTCCGCGATTACTGCCGCAAATGCAACTTCGACTCGGTCGTGGTCGGTCTGAGCGGTGGAATTGATTCCGCTGTTACTGCAGCCATTGCCGCCGATGCGTTGGGTCCGGAGAACGTAACCGGCGTGTCCATGCCAAGCCCGTACTCGTCGCGCGGTAGCATCGAGGACGCGCGGGCGCTCGCCAACAATCTCGGGTTAAAATTTGTCGAGATTCCGATCACCGACGCGTTTCAGGTTTTCAAGGCCCAGTTCAAGGAAATTTTCAAAGGGCTTCCCGAAAACGAGACGGAAGAAAATATGCAGCCGCGCCTGCGCGCAATGATCCTGATGGCACTCTCGAATAAGTTCGGTCACCTCGTTTTGTCGACTGGAAACAAGAGTGAACTCGCTGTCGGTTACTGCACGTTGTACGGCGACATGGCAGGCGGGCTGGCGGTCATCAGCGATGTGCCAAAGACCATGATTTACGAGCTGGCTCGATGGATTGATTCCGATTACGCGCAGCGAGCGATTGAGGTCAATCGTCCCTACCTCGCCGGCAAAGGTAGGGGCGGTTCACCCGAACCGCCTCGCGGAGAAGTCATTCCAAAATCCACAATCGAAAAACCGCCCAGCGCCGAGTTAAAGCCAAACCAGAAAGATCAGGACACACTTCCGCCGTACGAAGTTCTCGATGAAATCCTGCAGCTTTATGTGGAGGAAAACCTCAGCGCGCGCGACATCATCGCGCACGGTTTTGATGAGAAAACAGTGCGCTGGGTGCAGCGCCGGGTCGATCTGAATGAATACAAGCGCGAACAAGCTGCGCCCGGACTGAAAGTCACCAGCCGCGCGTTTGGCATCGGCCGCAAGATGCCCATCGCGCAAAAGTATGTCGACTGAACCGCGCTGCGGCGTCCCGCATAGTGCAGCACACTGACGTTAAGACAAGGCGAGCTCTTTTGCGGCAAATAGCCGGCGTTGTGGATGGAAACGAGGCAAGCGGCCCGCGAAAACCGCAAATTTCCCCATCCCGACGGCGGCTAGGTATCGGCGGTGTCGTTCTTGCCGCGCCCAGTCTTTTGTTGCAGCTCGTCGATCTTTTTTGAAGCTTCCGCCTTGGTCCAATTTTCGTTGAATTCTTCCGCAGCTTCGCGACAGAGCGTCTGCAGGTAAGAACGTTGCGGGCCAGTCATCGGCTCGTCTTTTGTGACCCACTCATCGGGATCTTTCTCCGGATTGAGTGACGCCGGCGGTACATCTGGCGGAACGTCGTCCGTTTTCATCACAGGCAGATTCGTGCCCGCTGCCGTCAATGGACTTGTCGGAATACGAGCCAGTCGTCAGCTGGCGCGCGACTCGAGCCTGGGACAATGTCCGGAATCCGATCGCTGGCTGAGGTATGTCGCTGTGCCACAATGTACTTGGTGACGGGATTAGAACACTTACGTGACAACGGTATTGGCACATGAACCGCACTTTGCCCGAAGAGCCGACGATTTGGCTGTTAAACGGCGTCGGCCGTTGCACCGGAAAACTATTGCAGGCGTCTCGGGTCGCCTGCATCTGCGATTCTTTTTGCGAAGGAAGAGTCCACGTTGCGATGGCCCAGCTTTTTCCGAAGAGCGCGAACGTCCATGCTCGGGTTGTTATTGCCGGGATTGTGGTGCTGGCATGCGGAGCCGGTTGGGCGACTTCGACAATTTACTGGTCTCCGTACACGACGGAGGTCGATGTCCCGCTGCAACAGCCGATCCCGTTTAGCCATAAACATCATGTAACCGACGACGGGATTGATTGCCGTTACTGCCACACGTCCGTAGAGAAGTCATCGTTTGCAGGGATTCCATCGACTGAAACATGCATGACTTGCCATTCGCAGATCTGGACCGACGCGCCGATGCTCGCGTCGGTTCGCGAAAGTCTCGCCAGTGGGAGACCTGTGAAATGGACTCGGGTAAATGATTTGCCCGACTACGTCTACTTCAATCACAGCGTTCACGTAGCAAAGGGAATCGGGTGCTCGGATTGCCATGGCCGGGTCGATCAGATGCCGCTGACGCGCAAGGCTCAGACTTTGTACATGAGGTGGTGCCTGGATTGCCATGAGAACCCGCAAAAGTACATCCGCCCACGGGATAAAGTCTTCGATACGACGTGGCAACCGCCAGCGAACCAGCTCGAACAAGGACAAGAGCTCATTCGGCAATATCACGTCGATACCAGCGGTCGCCTAACGAATTGCGGCGCGTGCCACCGATGAATTATCCAGGCGCCAATGGTAGGGCGCGACCGCCGGGCGCGCCGAAGGGCTCGGCGAGCCGTCCCTATCATCACCGGGAAACCGACGAATTCGCCTCTGGCGCCAGCGAATGGCCGGATGATTTAAGTCGCCGTGAATTCTTGCGACTGGCAGGCGCAACTCTGGCGCTTGCAGGACTCAGCTCCTGTACGAAACAGCCGCTGGAAAGAATTGTTCCCTACGTAAAGCAGCCGGAGATCGTAATCCCCGGGAAGCCATTGCGATTTGCGACTGCAACCCAATACAGCGGTTTTGGGCAGGGGTTGCTTGTGACCGCTTACGAAGGGCGGCCGACAAAAATCGAAGGCAATCCGACGCATCCAGCCAGTCTGGGAGCGACCACGGTCTGGGCCCAGGCCGATGTTCTTGATCTTTACGATCCAGATCGCGCGCAAACCGTCACGACCGGCGGCGCAATCAAGACCGTGGGCGATTTCTGGGACGCGCTGAATCTTGCGATCGAACCATTGAAAGCAAACGGCGGCGCTGCATTTCGTATTCTGAGCGAACCGATCAGCTCACCCACATTGCTAGCGCAACTGGATCGCATATTACAAATTTTTCCCGCGGCGCGTTGGTGTATTTGGGATCCGCTAAACCGCGACACGATCGGCGGAGCGGAAGTGATGTGCGATTTTTCCAAGGCGAAGATCGTCGTCGCATTCGATTCCGATTTTCTCTATGCGCATCCGTACTCGCTGCGTTATGCGCGCGATTTCGCAAGCCGCCGGCGCGTGATTGAACCGGATGGCGCCGCGATGAATCGTCTTTACGCCGCCGAGCCGACTCCCACGATTACCGGATCCAATGCTGATCATCGCATTGCAGTGGCCGCCCGCGACATATTGCCATTGGCGCAAAGAATCGCCGCTGAACTCGGTGTTGGTGTCGCCGCTCCGCGGAATGTTGCAAACGCAGATTGGATCGCAGCGGTCGTATACGATATCTCTGCAAGTCGCGGAGGGAGCGTTGTCATTGCAGGTGAAACACAGCCGCCCGAACTGCACAAGTTAGTGGCGCAAATGAACGCCATGCTCGGAAACACAGGTAACACGGTGTCGCCAGCGCCGGCTTTATCGTTACCCGGAAACCGGATCACGTTGCGCGATCTCGTCGAGGAAATGCATCGCGGCGCAGTTGAGTTGCTTGTCGTCTTGGGCGGCAACCCGCGTTATGACGCGCCAGCGGACTTCAATTTCGCCGATGCATTCAATAAAGTGAAGCTGCGCGTACACCACAGCATCTACTTCAACGAAACTTCGCGCCATGCGCACTGGCACGTGCCGGCGACGCATTTTTTGGAATCATGGAGCGATACGCGCGCTTTCGACGGTTCGATTTCAATCGTTCAGCCGCTGATCGAGCCGATGTACGTCGGAGTTTCCGCGCACGAAATTCTCGAAGCCATCATCGATCGCTCGCCGCGGTCTGCGTACGAAATTCTGCGCAGTCATTGGAGCAGCCCTCAGCCCGCGCCGGAGTTCGACGCAAAATGGCGGCGAGCATTGAGCGATGGCGTTGTTACTGAATTGCAGCCACCCTCGTTAGCTGGCGTAGGGGAATCCATTGCGCCTGGTCCTTCCTCCTCTCCCCTTGCTAAAGGGGAGAGGACTGAGGTGAGGGGTTCCGAATTAGAGATTCTGTTCCGTCCCGATGTCAGCGTGCGCGACGGTCGTTATGCCAATAACGGGTGGCTTCAGGAACTGCCGAGGCGATTTTCGTCGCTCACCTGGGACAATGCTGCGCTCATCAGTTCGGAATTGGCAAAAGACGCACGTTTGAACAACGGCGACGTCGTCGACTTAACATTTCGCGATCGCAAACTGCGCGCACCCGTATGGATTCAACCTGGCCAGGCGAAAAATTCCGTTACGCTTCCGCTCGGGTACGGACGGGAAATAGTTGGCCGTGTAGGGCGCAATGTCGGCTTTAATGCCTATGCGTTGCGCACGTCCGATGCGTTGTGGTTTGCCGATAACCTAACGATTCAGAAGACTGGTGACCGGCACTGGCTCGTTAGCACCCAGCATCACCACGACGTTACAGGCCGCGGCATTTTGCATGACGGCACGTTTGCTGAATTTCTCGCTGATCCCCATTACGCGCAAAAGCCCGGGGAGCTTCCCCATCTGGATTACACGCTCTATGACCCATCGGAATATCCATACAGAGGCTACAAATGGGGCATGGTGATCGATCTCAACGTCTGCATCGGCTGCCATGCATGCACCATTGCCTGCCAGGCGGAAAACAATATTCCGGTGGTAGGCAAACAACAGGTTGGTGTTAACCGAGAGATGCACTGGATCCGCGTCAGCACGTTCTACTCCGGCACAGAGGAAAATCCCAGGATCACGCATCAACCCGTGCCGTGTATGCACTGCGAGAATGCGCCCTGCGAGTTGGTCTGCCCAGTCGCCGCGACAGCTCACGACAACGAGGGATTGAATCTGCAGATTTACAACCGTTGCGTCGGCACGCGTTATTGCTCAAACAACTGCCCGTACAAAGTCCGGCGGTTCAATTTTCTCGAATACAACGGCCGGGTCAGCCCGAGCGAAAAACTTGTACAGAACCCAGACGTGACGGTGCGCTCGCGCGGGGTGATGGAGAAATGCACCTATTGTATCCAGCGCATTAATGCGGCTCGCATCAGCGCCGAGCTCGAGCACCGCAAAATCCGGGATGGCGAGATTGTACCGGCATGCGCGCAGGTCTGCCCTGTGGAGGCGATTAGTTTTGGGGACATGAACGATCCAAGGAGCCGGCTCATGCGATTGAAGGGGTCGCCGCTGAATTACTGGATGCTGGGCGAACTCAACACGCAGCCGCGCACCAGCTATCTCGCGAAGCTGCGCAATTTCAATCCGCAAGCGAAATCGTGATGAGCGACCCGGAAGTTAAATCGACCACTCTGATTTCGCCGGTATCCCCGCTTGGTTATCCAACAAATCTGCTCGCGCCGGGGCAGACGTACGAAACGATCAACAGAACAATTGGCGACATTCCACTCAAGCGTGCACCGGGACCCTGGTGGGTGGGTTTCGTCATCGCGTCTCTGTTGCTGATGATATTTTTGATCGCCGTAACGTGGCTGTTCATCAAAGGCGTTGGGATTTGGGGCGTTAATATTCCGGTCGCGTGGGGATTCGCGATCGTGAATTTCGTCTGGTGGGTGGGAATCGCTCACGCGGGAACGTTCATTTCGGCGATTCTGCTTTTGCTTTTCCAACCATGGCGCACAGCGATTAACCGCTTCACGGAAGCGATGACGCTATTCGCCGTGTGTTGCGCCGGTCTGATGCCGTTGCTGCATCTGGGCCGGCCGTGGGTTTTCTACTGGCTTTTACCATATCCGGACACAATGCGGCTCTGGCCGCAATTCCGCAGTCCACTCGTGTGGGACGTCTTTGCAGTCGGCACTTATTTCACGATTTCGTTGTTGTTTTGGTATCTTGGTCTGGTACCTGATCTGGCCACCGTTCGCGATCGCGCAAAAAAGCTCTGGCAAAAGAAGGTGTATGCCTTCTTTGCGTTAGGCTGGCGCAATTCCGCTGAACACTGGCAACGTCATCAGATTGCTTATTTGCTGTTGGCAGGACTCGCCACGCCACTCGTGCTCTCGGTGCACAGCGTCGTCAGTTTTGATTTTGCGGTCGCCATCGTTCCCGGGTGGCATTCCACAATCTTCCCGCCGTATTTCGTGGCGGGGGCGATCTATTCCGGGTTCGCAATGGCGCTTAACATCATTATTCCAGTTCGCAAGATCTATCATCTGGAGCATCTGATCACGGATCGCTACCTGAACAACATGGCGAACATCATGTTGGTCACGGGAATGATCGTCGCCTATGGATATTTCATCGAGGCGTTCATGGCGTGGTATAGCGGCGACATTTTTGAGATCTACATGATGATCAACCGCGCGTTCGGTCCCTACGGCTGGGTGTTCTGGCTACTCATGCTATGCAACGTGCTCGTGCCACAAGCGCTCTGGTCGGCGCGCATTCGGCGCAATCCCCTCCTCCTTTTCATCGTGGCACTCTTCATCAACGCCGGCATGTGGATCGAGCGCTTCGTGATCGTGATCACCAGTCTGAATCGCGATTATTCCCCGTCGATGTGGGCGATGTTTTATCCCACCAAATGGGATTGGATGACGCTTTTCGGCAGCGTCGGCCTGTTCCTCACGCTGCAATTCCTTTTCATGAAATTCCTGCCGATGATTTCGATTTCGGAAACGCGCGAGTTAGTGGCCGAACCGGAGAAAGCCACGACCTCATGAACAAAACCTACGGATTACTGGCGGAGTTTTCCACGCACGAAGAACTGATCCACGCTGCGGAGGAAGCCTACACGGCGGGATTTCGGAAAATGGACGGCTACGCGCCTTTCGCTGTTGAAGGATTGGCTGAGGCGCTCGGCAAAAAAAACAGGCTTCCGTTGCTGGTATTAATCGGCGGCATCGTCGGTGGCGTTGGCGCGTACTTCATGGAGTGGTATGCAAACGCGATCAGTTACCCGATCAACATTGGCGGGCGGCCAATTCACAGCTGGCCCGCATTTATTCCAATCACATTTGAATTAATCGTGTTGTGCGCAGGGCTTACCGCTTTCTTTGGGTCGCTGGCACTGAACGGTCTGCCGCGTCCCTACCACCCGCTCTTTCACATTCCCGAATTCGACCGCGCGTCACAAGACCGGTTCTTTCTCTGCATCGAAGCAAAAGACCCAAAATTTCACCCCAACGAAACGCGCGTCTTTTTGCAGGGCCTCGATCCGCTTTCGATCAAGGAGGTGCCGGAATGAGAAAGTGCGCGCACGTGGTCATCTGGGGAGCGCACGCGCCCTCGCGTGCAGCGCTTGGCGCCCTCGCCAAGCGCATCTTCGTTGCGCGCTCATGTCCAAAGCTTTTCGGCGAGGGTGCCGAAAAGGGCACGCGAGGCGCGTGCGCTCCCCGGAATTATGGCCGCACCTTGTATGTTTTTGTCTCGATCTTCTGCGTCATGGTCCTCGGTTGCCGGCCTGACATGGCGAACCAACCAAAGGCAAAGCCGCTTTCTGAAAGCGACTTTTTCTCGAACCAAGCGAATGCACGGCCGATTCCGCCGCACACAGTCGAGCGCGGTGGCGCCCGCGAGAATACTGCGTTCTACACTGGCCTAACGAATGGAACTTATATTACGCAGCTGCCGGTAAAGTTGACGCCAGAGCTGCTGGCCCGGGGCCGCGAACGTTTCGATGTCATGTGTGCCGAATGCCATGACCGAACCGGCAGCGGAAACGGCATGGTGGTGCAACGCGGCTTCCCTCAACCGCCCTCCTACCATGTTCCGCGTCTGCGCAATGCGCCCATCGGACATTTCTTCGATGTAATCACGAATGGCTATGGCGTCATGTACTCCTTCGCAACGCGCGTTGACCCTGAGGACCGCTGGGCAATCGCTGCGTACATCCGTGCTCTGCAGCTCAGTCATAACATGAAGGCGTCGGAGCTCACTCCCGCCGAGCAGCAGAAACTCGGGAACGAGCAATGATCTCCATTGTTAACGGATTGGCTGACCGCGCAAAACTGATTTCCGCAAGCGTGGGCCTCCTCGGGCTGGCCGGATGCATCGCCGGTTGGATTTTTGCACCCGGTGACTTTTTCCTCGGCTATCTCTTCGCTCACTTCTTTTTTCTCGGATTGTCGCTCGGCGCGCTCGGATTGCTGATGATTCATCATCTGACGGGTGGTTACTGGGGCTACAGCGTCCGGCGATTTTTGGAATCCGCGGTGGGTAATTTGCCGTTTCTGGCGGTTTTATTTTTGCCGGTGTTTTTCGGGCTGCCGCATCTTTATCCGTGGAAAAATATCTCCGTCGTCGCGACGGACGAAATTCTGCACAGCAGGCTCTATTACCTGAACACGCCAGGCTACGTCATCCGCACAATCGTCGTTTTTGCTGTCTGGATCGTGATGGCACGGTTCCTTTTGAAATGGTCAGCCGCACAGGACGTCAGTGTCTCAGTGGAGCCGACCCGCAAGTTACGAACGCTTAGTGGTCCCGGATTGGTCATCTACCCGGTGACGATAACTTTTGCCTCGGTCGATTGGCTGATGTCCCTCGAGAAGGATTGGTATTCGACCATGTTCGCCGTTATGATCTGCATCGGGCAGGTCCTGAGCGCGCTGGCATTCGTGATTTTGCTCGTTTCGGGCGCGACACGTTCCCGACAACTGGGACCGATTATCTCGACAGAGGACACCCTTCACAAGATCGGGAACCTCCTTCTCGCATTCACAATGATGTGGGCCTATCTCGAATTCGGCCAGCTGCTCATTACCTGGTCTGGAAATTTACCGCACGAAATTTCGTGGTACCTCAATCGCGTTGCCGGCGGCTGGCGGTGGGTTTGCGTCTTCCTGTTTCTCTTCAACTTCTTCATCCCATTCTTTTTGCTGCTGATGCGACCTATCAAAAGGCGGGCACAGACGCTGGCCATCGTCGCAGGATGCGTATTGATCGCGCATATCGCCGATGTGTGGTGGACGATTGCGCCCAGTCTGCATCCGGAACATTTCTATTTTACCTGGTGGGCAATTGTCACCTTCGTTGGCATCGGCGGAATTTGGTCAGCCGCATTTTGGTGGAACCTGCAAAGAAGGCCAGTCGTGCCACTGAATGACCCGCGGTTCGCAGTCGCTGTGCCGGCATGAACGCGACCACGGACAACCACGATCACGAGCGAAAGGACGTGGATGTCCGCGCGTTGTTTATAGTCGCGTTTCTTCTGCTGTTGTCGTGCGTCGCGATTTTTATCGTCGTCACACTCATGATGCATTACTTCAAAGTGCACGAGCCGGGTGTCACCGCTGGTCAGGCAAATATACCCCTGACGCGTGCGCGCGATTTTCCTCACCCAAGACTCGTGATAAAACCGGGAGCCAGCCTCGCCGAGTTGCGGGCGGCGGAGGACTCCGATCTCAATTCCTACGGCTGGGTCGACCGAACGTCGGGAATTGCGCGAATACCGATCGATGGCGCGATGCAATTGCTGCTCGAACGCGGTCTGCCGCCTGTCGGTACGGGCCAAACGCCTCTGAGCCTAATGCAGGCGCGCCCGTCGGAAACGGCCAGCCCGCCGCGTCTCCAAATGCCGAACGAGCGATGAAAATCGTTATTTTTTTCTTGGGGATCATTGTAGCGCTTATTAGGCCGGCCTGTGCGCTTACGCCGGGCGATCTCAGCCGTGTAACCCTGGAACAGCACCCTGGCCTGCAACTCTCGCACGATTTGGTTTTCCGCGACGAAAATGGTCAGCAGTTCCGTTTCGGCAACTCGGCCGCAAAACAGCCGACTGTTCTTGTGCCCGGGTACTATCGTTGCCCGATGCTCTGCCCGCTGATCAACGACGGTTTGATCCAGGCGCTCCAAGAACTGCGAATGAGCGTCGGACCCGATTTTCAAGTCGTAGATTTTAGCATCGACCCGGGAGATACAGCGGCAGACGCGGCTCGAAAAAAATCTGAATACTTGCGGCGCTACGGCCGGCCGGACGCATCGGAAGCCTGGCATTGCGTTGTCGGGGATCAACGATCGATTGCGCAGTTAGCCGATGAAATCGGATTTAGCTATGCCTATGACCGGGAAACGAAACAGTACGCGCATCCGAGCGGGGTGATTGTGCTCACGCCTGAGGGCAAAATTTCGCGTTACATTTTTGGCGCTACATTCGACGCGCGCGAGTTACGGGACGCGCTGATCACGGCACGAGACGGAGAATCGACATCGACGCTCTCGAAACTTTTCCTGCTCTGTTATCACTACAATCCGATCACCGGAAAATATGGCGCATTGATCATGTCGATCGTGCGCATCGCGGGAATTGTCACGCTAGTCGTGATCACCGGATTCGTCGCATTAATGGTAGGGCGCGATCGCCGAGTGCGCCGAGCTCTTTACGAGACAAGTCCTTCGCAAGACGGCTCGGCGGTCCGTCCTTACGAATAAAGTTTGCCATGGACCAATTCCGCCTCTTCCCGCCGCAAGGTTCGACGATGTCGCACGAAGTCGATGCGCTCTTTTTCGCACTCATCGCGGTATCACTTTTTTTCCTGGCGATCATTTTTTTGCCGTTCGTTTTTTTCTCCGTCAAATACAGGCGCGGATCGAAAGCCGACCGTTCTCACCCAAGCTCCGGATCGCTTTTGCTGGAGGGCGGCTGGACGATGGGCGCGATCGTTCTGGGACTTGGATTGTTTTCGTGGGGTGCGCTGACGTATTTCCGGATCGAGCGCCGTCCAACCAACGCAATTGAAGTGCAGGTGGTCGGCAAACAATGGATGTGGAAGTTGCAGCACGCCGAAGGCAAACGCGAGATCGACGAGCTGCACGTGCCGGTCAATCGCACAGTCGTCCTGAGCATGACGTCGCAGGACGTGATCCACAGTTTTTTTGTTCCCGCGTTTCGTGTGAAACAGGATGTCGTACCGGGGAGGTACACCAGTGAGTGGTTCAAGGCTACCAAGCCAGG
>WNFW01002036.1_pt1 | contig 14156 bp, 10 predicted proteins | sample 5400131 | NCBI WGS metagenome assembly WNFW01 (sample SAMN13153362, study PRJNA577476) | soil metagenome | isolation source: 20 cm soil or saprolite under grassland replicate 1 | place: USA:California | collected 2016-06-15 | reverse complement strand
GTCGGTCCAGCCAAGTTACTGATAGCTTGCGTGAACGGCCCTTTGCCCCGCCCACATGGAAAATGAACGCGGTAGTGTTGACCGAACCGAATAACTTCCTGGATTGTTCGGAAACTGCAACATTCAGTGGCGCATCACTCTTCGGGCTCGTATCTCTTGATTCGCATCGACGAGTAATCCGTTTATCAAGCATTTACTGGGAACCTGGTCTCTGCATCCGAGTTGGCTGACCTCCCTAAACAGGCAAACGACTTGGAGTTAAATTCTAGTCGTAGCGCAGGGCGATGATTGGATCGACACGGGTGGCGCGATGGGCTGGAATCCAACAGGCCGCCAGCGCGATACACATACAGAAGCGCCACAGTGAAAAAGGTGGCGGGGTCGGTTGAGCTAACTCCATATAGGACGCTGGCCACAAAACGGGTGAGTGCGAGCGATGCCACGAGGCCGATGCTGAGTCCAATTAGAAGGAGTTTCATCCCGTCGCCGAGTACCAATGAGAGAAGATGAGCTTGTTGAGCCCCGATCCGGATCGATGCTCCCAGATGCACCGTTGCCTCGCGGTTCCAGTGCCAACCTTTCGGTTGCGGGATTCATTGTCAGAGTGCTACATAACAGGTCGTTGACTTCCCGCTATGACTCCTAGGGTACTCGTCATGGGAGACGAGGTCCGGACGGAAGAGAACTTCTTCCGATGGACAATCACAATCAACAGCTTTACAGGTCGCAGTCTACCCTCCCTATTGGCCCACGGTTACTTCCTTCACCTAGGCAAACTCATGGTTTTTCGTTCTCGCCAAAACGGGTTTGCAAACGTCAGTTTCTGCCAGAGGCCAGGATCAATGGCCCTGGAGACGGAACCCCGCCTTTAGTGACCGCCGCCACCAATCACTTGTGGGTCATCAACAAGCCTCCCATCGATAGTGATATCGTAATAGTAAACAATGAGCTGAGCAGCTTGTTTCGCACCTTCTGTTTTGGGGTGGTCGTTGTCAAATACTGTCTTATCGTCGACGAATGGAGATTTTTTTCTAAACACGACTCGGAACCGATGGCCGTTTGGGTTCCAGGTCACTGTCTTGCCTGCACAAAGGTAAATGGCCTTGGGTATCGTCCCATCAGTTGGGTCGACATCGAGCTTTTCATCGCGGCAAGCAAAAGTGACCGTTTCTTCGTGAAACGCTTTCTTGCAACCGCCAGCTCCGAAGGCGAAGAGCAACACTAGGGCGAAACGAATGGCACCGTCGTACCGTACCCGAGAAGAATGCATATCAACCTCCCTCATTTCCCTTGATTACTCTGGATCAGCCTGACGAACCCTGGACTTCCCCGTAGAGCATCGAAATTCGGCGTGTCGCGAAGCATCTCGGGCGAGATGCCCAAAGAAACTGCCTGTTCGAGTGCATCCAAGGCACGTTTCGTGTCGCCGAGTTGTTGATAAGTAATTCCTGCGTTGAAGAGCATGTCTGGGCTCTTGGGCTGAAGGCGGAGGGAAGCGTCAAGATTGTCGAGAGCAGGCTTTCGTTCTCCTCGCATGGAGTAGTACATGGCAAGGCTGCTCAGCAACTGTGCATCGTGGGAGTTGAGGCGCAGCTTTTCTTTTCCCAGTGCGATAGCTGTGCCGTAGGCTGCTGCCGCTTCGGAGCGTCTCCCCGGAGTCCAGTAGTACGCGTCGCCCAGATTGCCCCACAGCACGTAATTCTTCTGGTCCAGCTTCACGGCTTCTGCAAAATTGGCAGCGGACTCGGCGTAGCGCCGCATTTGAAAATAAGCCGTGGCAAGATTTGAGCGGGCATCTGCCGTCGGCCGTATGCTCAACGACCGCTCGAGAAGTGGAATGGCCTCGGGATACTTGCCTTGCAAAATGCGAACGCCGCCGAGATTGTAGTAACCGGTAAAGCTATCCGGCGCCAGCGAAACCACTTGGGAGTACATGACCGCGGCGTCTTCATAGCGCGCATGCCTCATGTAGAAGAGTCCGAGCCAATTGTAGGTGGCCCAATAGCCGGGACGCACTGAGATGGCCTGTTTGTACAATTCCTCCGCATCGACCGGGCGGCCGAGCTGTTCATAAGCAGTAGCGAGTCCGCCGTATGCGTCGTCACTCGTGGGTTCGAGTTCGAGTGCACGATGATACTGCTCGGCGGCCTTCTCGTAGTTACCTCTGGCAGTGAAGACCCGGCCGAGACACGAGTGAGCCGCAGCGAGGGCCTCGCCAAGCTCGGCTGCTTTCTGACAATTCTCGACGGTTGCATCCGCCCACCGATCATCGTGCGTTAACTGGTATTTCCGCCAATAAGCTTCGCCGAGGCCGGCAGTCGCAGCGGCATAAACTGGATCTTTCTCGATTGCGCGTCGAAAAAGAATGATGGCATTGTCGACTTTTTCAGGCACCACGTAGTCCTGGAGGTAGCCTCGGCCTTGAACGTAGAAATCGTAGGCCGCCGGTTGGGTGGTGCCGTGAGAGGCAAGAGACTGCTTTTCCTGTGGTGCGAGTTGGAGCTCCATGGCCGCAGCAACGCTTTCAAAGACACGATCCTGCAAAGCAAAAGGGTCGGCAGCAGCCGCGGTAATTGTGCCGCTGCGCACCTGCTGGCTGGAACGAGCGTCCACGAGATCGTAGTTCACCCTCACCTCGCCTGCCGCTCGTTGAACGTCCAAGACCAGGACAAGGTTCACGCCAAATTGCTGGCGCGCGGCATCGATGGTAGTCACGTGCTTTTCGAGGGTCAAGTTCATGGGGATGACCGCGAACGCGTGGCGGGTGCTTAGCTCACCCAAGCGCGAGTTCAGCGTGTCCGCAAGGCCGCTTTCAAACGCGGATTGCGAGGTGTCGCCGCTGCTAACTGGAGGGAGCACGCCGAGCAGGACCCGCGAGGGCACGGTGCCCGACGCGCCGTGTTTCCAAAGCTTGTCGCCGCGAATGGTGAGTAAGCCTGCGGCAGCCAATACCGCCAGCGCTATTGTGGCAACCATTGCGCGTAGCGCGCGCGACGCCGCAGGGCGAGGCGGTGAAATGGCTTCCACCTGTGAAGATGTGAGAGCTTCGAGAGCAGCGCGTGCTTCGCCTGCTCGCTGGTAGCGCTGGGCCGGCTCTTTCTCGAGGCACCGGAGAAAGACTGTAGCGAGGCCAGAAGGAATCTGTGGAGAGAAAGGACGCGGCGCTTCCCGGAGAATCGAATTGCAAAGCAGATAAAGATTCTCGCCTTGGAAAGGGCGCGTTCCCGTGGCCATCTCGTATAGCACTATCCCGAGGGACCATAAATCGGTGCACGGCGAAGCATCGGCGCCCTTGATCTGCTCCGGAGCCATATAGGGAAGAGTGCCTCCCAAGCCCACCCTGCTCTCGGCGGAAACCGTTTCCAGCGTCCGTTTATCAAATTCCGCCGGATCTTTGCGCCGCGCCAAACCGAAATCCAGAATCTTGGCATCTCCGCCAGGCGTCACGATGATGTTCAGAGGTTTCAAATCTCCATGGATCACTCCACGATCATGGGCGTGCGCGAGCGCCGAGGCGAGTTGGCGTCCGGAGCGGAGGACTGTTTCCACTGGCAAGCCTCCTTCCCGGATCAACTCAGCAAGCGTACGGCCCTCGACGTACTCCATGGCAATGAACACTTCGCCGGCGTCTTGGCCAACTTCGTAAATGGTGCAAATATTCGGATGATTCAGTGCCGACGCCGCACGGGCCTCGCGGCGTAAGTGCTCGTTGACTCCTAGATTGCTCGCGGCTGGTTCGGGGAGGAACTTCAGAGCCACGGTGCGGCGCAAGGAGGTGTCCTCAGCGCGGTAAACTACGCCCATCCCGCCGCTGCCGAGGGGACCGAGAATGCGGTAATGAGATATCAGCTGAGCCGGCACTGCCATGTACCCCAGGTCACAAGGCCCGAAGCGGAAGGCAATTCACGACGGGGTAATTCGCACCGTCTGTGTCGGCATCTTACGTCGCACAGAGATTCAAGTCAACGCGCGCGCATCCAGCATCAAAACCGGACCTAATGCCTGATTAGCGCTTATCGGTAACTGGCTTTCGCGTGCCCAAACCCAAAGGTTAAGGAAAGGCTTCCTCTGACATCTCCCCGATTCCCGCGTTATAATCGGATCACTCGACATGCTTGTCGACATCGGCGTTCCTGCCGAGAAGGAGGTGATCCAGTGAGGTACGGTTTACGTTGACGTAGTAAAGGAGGCGCTTGTGAGGTTACCGAGCGCCTCTCTCTTTTTGTTCCGCCGTAATCGGAGAAGTCGATTTTCCTCCGGTTTTTCGACAATCGGGACGTAGCACAATTACTCCGTGCGATTTTGCAAACAAATCGTCCCGTGAGAATGATTTCGGACGCGACGTAATCGTGTAAGCAAGAGAGAGTTTTTCGAAAATCCCCGGATATAAGGCATGCGAAGATCGACTGGTATCAAAGGAACCCAAATGAAAACTCTGACGTCTGCCTCCAAGTCGTTCCAGGCGGCGCAGCATCGGCTCTGCATTCCGCAAGGCAATGGAGACGCGGCGCCAACGCAGGTACCAAACAAAAACGACCGGCTAGCCTCTTAGTCCGAAATACTCCGAGGTTACAGCTGGAATCTCGCAGATTCCTGGTAAACGTGACTCGCTATTGAGCTCCATAGCGAGTTCGTGAAGACAGCGCCCGTTCTCCCTAAGCCGGTCAGGCCTTCGTGCGCGATTTAAGAATCATGGACTCGACCACCCGCATTGTCCCCTCGACTTTATCCCGGTTGAACTTTTGGAGGTCAGAAGTCAGTGCGGCCCCAGTCGATAGCATGCTACGGCCAATCGCTGCTTTCAGCTTTGTCCAGATGCCAGCTTCCAGAGTTGCTTTCCTAACCCCCTCGAGATTGCCTGTTTCTTTTGCGAGGTAGTAGGCAAACGTTTGCAGGCCGTTGTGATGTTCGCTCGAATCTTCTCGCTCGAGAGCGGGGTCCGGCGGGATCAAACTGCTATACGGAACTCGTATGAAGGCCGGAGTGTCATCACGATGCTGTTCTCGAATCGCTACCGAAAGCGAAGCCGCGTTTCCTGTTCGCCTCCCGAGCGGGCCCAGACTCCATTTTTCAGTCATGTACTTTAGGAGACTTGTGTGATCGAACTGAGTGCTCTCCACCCGTTTCCCAACCCACGGTGAGACGAGAACGGCAGGCACCCTAACGCCGAGCCGATCGAAGTGAAAAACTGCCGAAGGATCCTCCGGATCTATTCTGGCGGCGAGGTCGTCGGGTGGTTCCGCCGGAGGAGGAGGAACATGATCGAAGAACCCACCGTGTTCGTCAAAGGTGACCACCAACAATGTTGAGTCCCACAACTCTGGACTCGAACGGATCCCGTTGTATACGTCCGCAACAAGCTTCTCGCCCTTGAAGACATTGTGCGGAGGATGATCGTCGTTTTGGTCGGCGCCAAAATACTTTGGTTCGATGAACACGAACGCGGGAAAATCAGGCTCATGTGCGCAGTCGCGGTAAAAGTCGTCCACTCGATGATAGTGCGCCAGGTTTTCGGGTCTGCGCTGATGAGTGAGCAACAATGAACTGGGAAAATCATAATAATAGACGCGCCAGGATTCGTCTGCCTCATCGAGCCGATCAAAAATCGTGTCTTGAGTTTGGTCGAAATACGTCGCGAGCTGGGGATCACGCCATCCCTCCGGCATCAGCGCCTGACCGTGGCATGTGCCGGTCAAAGCGAAGAAACGGTTGGGCCAAGTCGGCCCTGGTAACGAAGAAAACCAATGATCGCAGATGGTAAATTCTAGAGCTAGCGTGTGCAACGCCGGCAGGAAATCTAGCGGGTGGTAGCCCATAATCTCCTGTCGTGCTGCCGACGAGCTGTTAGGGTAGTTCCGTTCGAAATCGAGCACAAAGCCGCCATTGTTGTTCTGCAACTGTTCGAAGACAAATCTCACTTCATGCTTCGGGTCAGGTGTGACCTGTTTCGTTTCGGTCGGTTTTTGGACGTAGGCAACGCCATCGCTATCCGCGTTGGAATAGGGTGCTGATCCGAGAGGTTTCACTCCCTCCAATTCCGGGTAAACGCTTCGGAAGCAGCCCAACATCCGATCGAATGATTGGTTTTCAAGCAACAGAAGCACAATATGGCGAATAGGATCCGGCATTGCCACCTCCAGCCGCGGCTCATTATAGCAACACGTGGGTTGCATTCAGTTAAGTCCATAAGTCTGATAGTCATGAACCGATAACTGTGATATACGATTTCCAACACACCAGGGCTTTTTTCAGGCGCAAAGGTTTCTTATGCCAAGCAACAGCTGCATCGTAATTGGCGCAGGACTTTCCGGACTCACTGCCGCATACGAACTCACGTTGAACGGGTGGGACGTCACCATCGTCGAGTCACGGGACCGCCGTGGAGGACGCGTCTTCACCCATCGATTCGAAAAAGCCCCGAAGTTATATTGCGAGTTGGGCGGCGAATGGATAGGAAACGGGCACAAACAAATGAAGGCATTGTGCAGCAAGTTCGGCTTGCCGAAATTAATGAAACACGCTTTCGATTTCTCTTTTCTGGAGGCTGGAAAGATCAAGGAAAGTTTTCGCGCGGGTCAATGGCCTTTTTCAAAGAAGGCCAAGATCGCATTTAAAACGCTGAGAGCGGAAGCAAAAAGCTGGAGCGCGCGGACGCAGGAGATTCTTGACCGCAAGGACTGGTGGACGATTCTTCGCGATCGCGGCTTTACCCGGGATGAACTATTGAGACGCGACTTAATGGACAGCACGGATTTTGGAGAGTCGATACGTCAAGTCGGAGGATTTTCGGCGGCTGCCGAATACTTCGCGGGAAACAAAAATGACGACATGGATTTTCGGATCAAAGGCGGTAATTCCCGGCTCGTTGACAAACTGGCGGAATCGATCGTCGCACGGCGTGGACGCATACACCTTAACCAGGAAGTGAAGCGAATCCGTCAAAATGGCGACCACGTTTGCGTCGAAAGCCGCAACGGACAGGTCCACAGCGCAGCGTTTTGTATTTGCACGGTTCCGGCGCGAACGTTGACCAGCATCGAATTCGTTCCGCGGATGCCGGATGACCAATGGGATGCGGCCAAACAACTTCAATACGCAAGGATCATGAAAACAGTTCTGCTTTTCGAGAAAAGATTTTGGATGAGAGGAAGCAAGACAAGATTCTCGTGCTTCACGGATGGAGCATCCGATTTTATTTTCGACTCGACGCTGTATCAGAAAGGCACTCATGGAATTCTGTGCAGCTACGCAATTGGCGACAAAGCAGACGATCTGAGCGCGTGCAGCCCTGCAATGCTCCAGGGACGGATCGAACAAGATCTGCGCCTGATTTTTTCAGCAATCCACCCGAAACCGCGAGCTGTGGACATGAAGGCGCAGCCATGGCAGAAGGACGAGTATACGCAGGGCGCGTACGCGCTTTATCGACCCGGACAGTGGTTTGGTGTACGTGCCGTTTTGCAGGAACCTCACCTGCGTGTGTACTTTGCCGGAGAGCACCTTGCCGACGAGCAAGGCTTTATGGAGGGCGCAGTGGTTACGGGTCAGGATGCGGTGGCCAGTGTCCAAAAGGCGAGCGCGTCGCCGCTGCTGCACACCAGCCCGCATCCCGCGATTGTTCGATCGCGTCAGCAAGGGCAACAATTGTGATTGTGCGGCCGAAACCGTAAAGGTGACGCTGGTATTTGCCACGTTGGTTTCCTATACAGACGGAACTTTATCTCGCACATATGTTCGAGCCGCAAGGCGCCGAAGGCGAGGGACGCTAGCAAGCCGCTACCGAAAGGGTGAAAAGCAGAATCGTGATTGCTGTCTCTCATCATAGCCCCTGCGGGTTACGCAAAGCGGTGACCTACTGCGCGGTGGGGCAGTGAGAAAGAACCAACGGCGGGCACCGGCCTTCATATGAACAGTTGCCGGAATATTTCCGGAACTTGCTGACTATGATGGCATCAGGCTCGCAATTCGCTCGGCCAATGCGCCAATCGTGCGTGACGGATTGACTCCAAGCGCTCGCGGCACGACTGCGCCATCGACGACGTATAGGTTCTCGTAACCAAATACATTCCCTTTGTGGTCGACGACACCGTGATCCTCGGATTCACCCATGTTGCATCCACCCAGAGGATGCGGGGTAATCAGCTCTTTGCAGAGTAGCCAGGTCGGCAGCGGGAACGGATGTCCCCCGGTCGATTTGGCGAGTTCATTGTGCTTCTCTAAGATCGTATTGAACATGGGAAGTGATTGCGCGATGTCCCACCTCAAATCGAGGATCTCCCCTGACAGACACAACTCCCCGTTCCCGGCGTCCACTCCCTGCGCGAACCAGGGCATGATGTGTTTGAAAGCGTCCACATTTGCGGACAGCAGCGTCAAATGTTGCAGTAAAGACTGCATGCTTAGTTGGGCGAGAAGGTGTTCCTCTTCGGGCGCCTTACGCACCCGATCCAACACCGCCTCAAAGTACTTGTTCAGCAGGTTCGGGATAACGCCGTCCTGAATCCAGAAAGTTTTTCCATTGTCGCTGCCATCCAGATAGTCGATCACCGAGCCAATGGCGACGCCGCGATCGGGCCATACCTCTCGATGCAGGTAAAAAGCCGGAGTCAAAAAATCACCATTGCTGCTCCAATTCTTTCCCAGGAAGCGACTGATCCGGGGAAGCGTTCCTGTTATGTCGCGGCAGCGCAAGAGAAGCTCAGTGGATCCCAAGGAGCCTGCGGCGACAACGACGGACGTCGCAGTAGTTGATCCGGAGAGGCGGCCGCCGTCGCGCAGCTCGTCATGATAGACGCGATATCCCCCGGAAATCGGTTCAATATTTGTCACCAAATGAAGCGGCCGGATCTGAGCGCCGCTCTTTTTTGCCAGAAACAGATAATTCTTATCGAGGGTATTCTTGGCGCCGGCTCGGCAACCGATGTCGCATTCTCCTAACTGCGCGCAGTACCCTTGCTCTGCTCCATGCTTATTGGTGAATGACCTACTCTTCGTAATGTCCGGCTCTTGGTTGAAGTCGTAGTTGAGTTGCGCGTCGAAGGAGACTGCAACCGGCGCTAGGCCAAAGCGATTTTCCTGGTTTAAGTTCCTCGCGGCTTCGTTCATCAGTTGGACACGCGGGCTCCACTGATTCGCAGGAACCTGTTGCACGTCCAGAGCATCTCCGACCGTTCTGTAGTAAGGCTGCATTTCGTCATAGGTGATTTCGGGAGGCCAGCCCGCCTGGAATACCGATTTTGGCGGAACGGCTGACACATTCGCATAGATCAAGGACCCGCCACCAACCCCTGCGCCCGTGATGACACCCATTCCTTTGAACATTCTCAAATCAGTCCACCCGTGGTGTGTCTCAGGGTGGAGATTGCTCCAAATCCACTCGTCTTCCACATTGCGGGGATAAGTGTCCTTGCTCCACTCTTGGCCGCGTTCAAGGATCACCACCTTCTTGTTTTTCTGGGCCAGCCTGCAGCCGCTAATCGCTCCGCCGAAACCACTCCCGATAATGACCACGTCGAAATCCATGGTTGACCTCACCGGTTATTTAGTTTGTCAGCGTCCTCAAACTCGACCGCAGTGCTGCTGAAAACTCATGTAACGGCGCTCTGCAGCGGGCTTGTCCACCTCTTGGGGCCGTCAATCGACCGGTCGGCGCCTGTCTCCGAAAGGCAGCCGTCGGCTCAGCAAGTTCATTGTGCCGGCGGTGGGTAAACATTTGGCATCGCAGTCAACGCCGCTTGGCTCCTCTTTTCCCAGTCGCGGCCGTTTGAACGCAGCCAGGTCGGCCCCGGGGAGGCAGCCGACGTAATCTGGTCAGACTAAGGGCATAGAAGTGAATGCGCCTCACGCCTGTTCTCCGAGGTCGCGGTGCCATCGTTCTTTTCGAGATAGGCGAGGAGTTCGGCCGAGACGCATTTCGCTTTCCACCAATTGGTATACTCCCATTTGCTATCCGCGAAGTCCGTAACTCCGCTGAGGTCCGCTCCGTCCAGACTCACATTGGAAATCAGTTTTCTCGTGAATGAAGATCCCGCAAAGTTGACTCCCTTAAAATCAGCGTGATAGAGAGCCCCGCCCCGCAAATTGGCGTGAGAAAAATCAAGCCCGTCAAATTGGCCAAATTCGAGCACCACACCGCCGAGATCCATGCCCTGGGGCGTTCCACTCTTGCTAACCCACAGGTCATGCAGGCCATCGCTGACACTATCCAGCATCCATGCGGCAGCCACTGCTTGTTTGCGGCTGGCGATATCCTGCTGAATGAAAATGGGTGGATCATCATCGCCCAGAATTTCTCTGAGCGTTCCAAATTCCAGTTTCACTGGCTGGTTTGCCAGGACACTCACGCGATAGAGGTCCAGCTGGGAGTTGAAGAGTGTTTTCGCGACTGCGACGATATGGGACTGATTAGACTTGCTGTTGTCGTAGAGCATGTCGAAAAGAACGTTGTCAAACCCGTCCGGATTATCGACGTGAGGTAACAGGGTGGCGGCGACAGTTCGGGCTTGAACGGAATAATGCGGTGAATCAAAAAAAGTGCGCATGGCGAAAGCACTGATAAGGGTAGTGCCAGTGTCTTTCATAGAGACATTCTTGATGGCATCTCGCCATTGTGATTCTTCACTCACATCGACTTGAAGTTTGGCGCTGGACTGATATTGCCATGTCTGAGCAAGCAAGGCCGCCCCTGTCAACAACACAGCGAAAAGGGGTGTTAGGGTGCTCGCCCAATACTTGGTCCTGCCAAATTTGTATTCGAGAGAAGCCTCCTTGGTGTCAAGGAGAATCTTAGTCGTTTCCATCATCAGCTTGCGCTTTTCGCTGACAGCCGTGGCAATTTCCATCGCCTTGCGTCGGACCTCCAGATCATCGGAGGCCACGGCCTGCTCCAGGGCTTTTTTCTCGATAGCATCGAGCTCGTCCACAAGTTCACCTTTTACGGAGCGGCCGCAGCCTGTATGTCAGTGACTGGATGAATTTCCCAGGCAGTGGCTCTCCAGTTACCAGCCCCACCAGGATTGGTGTTTTCAGCAGCATTTGCGTGCTGCGAGTCGAAGGTCAGCCAACCACTCACCTTGACCCACTTGTGTCGAAATTGCTTGCGCAGGGTTTTCGTTGCCCAATCGGTTCCGCTGGCCCCCATGATCGATCGCAGGCGCGGCGTCACCTCCACCACAACGCTCTGCGTCATTGCAGTGTCGGTCTGATGCAAGACCAGCTCGATGTGACTGTCCGCATGCACGGCATCTGTCTTGCCACAGTTGCATGTCTCCCCGCCTCCAGGTTTCACGTCCAGGACAAAACCAGTAATTTCGGCCCCACTCGTTGAATTCCAACGGGTCGTATCAATGCCCCGCGCAAGAAGGGCGCTGAGTGTTATGGAATGATCGATCTGGTTATTCTGAGGCGGCGCATAGCGATTCTTCAACTGATTGAGCTTCTTGAGGTTCGCGGTCTTCGCGTTTCCGTCCAGACCGCAGCCGTCAAAATCGTCCATGTTGGTAGGAGGCGCTTGGGCCTTTGCGCCCAGCACGAGGAAGCATAGGGGCAGAAGAATTAGCCTCTTCATGGGCATCTCCTGACAAGAAGCGTACGTGGGGTGTTTACTGCGCCTTGTCTATCTCAGAGGGGTATATATGTCAAGGGCATTAAGCTGAAATCGGACCGCCGTGAATTTGTTGCGCGGGCACCGCTTGGACCAGCACCGCGTTAAAGCCATGAAAAGAGAAACCCGTATTTGAGGCTATTGTGCGACATGAACACTAAGAGCAGGCAGTGCAGCAAAGCCGGCGATGCGATGCGGCCTCGAGGTACGCCATCAACCGCCCGGCGCAGTGGTTCAGCGTGCGCCCCGAAGAGTCGGAAGGTTTCATGAAGGAGCCATAAAGACGGAGCCACCAGCCGCTGATGCTCTGTAGGCAGTAACAAAGTGCCGGGGCCCTATTTTTTGTAACCAAGCCACTCGAAACCGGGTACGACGATGACAGTAACAAGTACCGTTATCATAAATTGATTATTTTACTTGACAACTGAGTCCCGCACCGCGAGACTCCCTCCCTAGTCGTCACGTAATGGTAGGTCCAGCGATGTTCTCCCCGACATTGCGCTTTGCGCCGGCCTTTGAAATATCGCTGTCCCAGGATTGTACGGCTTTTCGGCACTGCCTGGAGATCATTTCCCCCGATCCTTCCTTAGTGCAAATCCCAGAATTGGAGGATTTCTGATGGCTCAAAAACACAGCACGCCCCCCCGTGGATTGATGTCCGTAGCTAAGGGTCCTCAATTCGAGGGCCGCTTCGGCAGGTTGTTTCCCGACGCAAAGCACGCAACATTCGGCGCCACAGAACAAGAAAACGAGAAGAATCTGGCCGCGCTAGGCGCAAAGATGTCAGCCGGATTCGATCCGCCCAAGGATGGTAAGGACGATGAGGAAAGCGGCATTCCAGCGCTCTATACCTACCTCGCGCAGTTCATCGATCATGACATCACTTTCGACCCTGCTAGCAGTTTGCAGATGCAGAAGGACCCCGAGGCCCTGACGGATTTTCGGTCGCCTGCATTTGATTTGGACAACGTCTACGGCCGAGGTCCCGACGACCAACCCTCTCTCTACGACGGCGGGAACTCATTTTTGCTTGGCGAGCCTATTACAAACGGCGACCCGAACGCCACAGACTTGCCTCGCAACACGGCAAAGATTCGGCGCGCGCTCATAGGTGATCCTCGCAACGATGAGAACGCGATCGTTTCTCAGCTTCAAGGCCTTTTTCTTCGTTTTCACAATCGAACCCTGGCGGACAACCCCAATCCGAAGGATTCCACGGAAGAGTTCAAGAACGCCCAGAAGCTAGTCCGCTTCCACTATCAATATGTCATCCTGAACGATTTTCTGCCGCGTATTGTAGACTCAGCGGTCCTTGACACATACAAAAGCAATGGTCATTACGATAAAAAGAAGCTGAAGTTCTACCATCCCAAAACATGGCCGTTCATGCCTGTTGAGTTCTCGGTAGCCGCATATCGCCTTGGTCACTCCATGATCCGTCCAGGCTACCGACTCAATGACGCCATCCTACTTCCGATCTTCCCAGTTCCTGCTTCCACTGCACCCGGTTTCTCACAAGGGCTAACCGGATTCCGCGCCATGGTCTCCAATTGGGGCATTGATTGGGGACGCTTCATAGACATCGATGTTCGCACTTACGATGGCACCCCCTTCGAGAACCTAGAACGACTTCAGTTTGCCTATCGCATCGATACGTCTGTCGTGAACCCTCTGTCGACCCTGCCCCCATCGGTTGCGGCCAATCCGTCTTCGCTGCCGCAACGCAATCTTCTGCGGGCGTGGCGCCTCGGGCTTCCGTCCGGACAGACGGTTGCGAAGGCAATGGGGATCACACCCATGCCGGACAAGGAGATCCGTATCGGGAAGGGCGTGGATAAACCCGCGGCCGGTGAAGAGCCGGTGAGCATAAGCACTCTCGGTTCCGCCTTCAAAGAGAACTGCCCGCTATGGACATACGTTCTGGCTGAGGCCATGAATCATCAAACGGCAGTCAACATTCCCGTAAACGGAAACGTTTCACCCATCACAACAGATCCAACGTCCCTGTTAAGTTCGGATCATACGTGGCGTCCCAAGAACAACCCCAACTACGGTCTGAAAGACTTCGTGAAATATGCCTTGGGAAAATGAGCTTCAGCCCAGCCTCTGGGCCGAGAGCACTTATCAGAATCGATTTTCTTCACTCACCCAGCCAAATTCATGAAGCGCATTCTCCAGCGGCTCAACGCGACCGTCGATGTGAGTTCATTCGTGAAACCGCGCCATTAGCTTCTAGGTGGCGTTCGCGTCCATTTGACGAGCTCACTTTCGCGACGGATTCCATGTGGACGCGAACGCTGATCGGGCACTAGCCGTGCTATGCGGGCATTTTGCTTCGGAGCTGGGCGAGCTTCTGTTTCGTATCCGCGAAATTCTCTTGATTGAGTTGCAAGCAAGGTTTGAGCAGTGGAATGTCCGCGGCCGCGGATGTCTTTCGCCAGCAGACTTGGCGGGAATTCATTTGTATGGCTGTTGGGACGATTTTGGGCGTATCGTACCGAAAACAGATCGCTAGTTTTGTGTGAAAGGGGTGTGCTATGCGAGCCGCCTGGGG
>WNFW01007766.1_pt1 | contig 14161 bp, 10 predicted proteins | sample 5400131 | NCBI WGS metagenome assembly WNFW01 (sample SAMN13153362, study PRJNA577476) | soil metagenome | isolation source: 20 cm soil or saprolite under grassland replicate 1 | place: USA:California | collected 2016-06-15 | reverse complement strand
ATGACGAGCGTGCTCATGCGGCACGCTCCAACTTCGCTTCCCGGGCGCTCTCGATGGCGGGTGCCGGCGCGCTCGGCAGCAGAGCGCCGCCGCGCGCGCCGGGAGCACTGGCACTCACTTGCTTTACCTGACGCTGCTCGCCATCATTACTCATTCTATCGCGAGCCGGCAGACCACGCGCGCGGTGAGCACCGCGCGAGCATCTCATGACCGAACCCCCGAAGCTCGAAGACCTCGATCCCGTCGAGACGCGGGAGTGGCTCGAATCGATCGATTCGGTGCTGAAAACTCACGGCGCCGAACGCGCCCACTACCTGCTCGAGCGGCTGATCGACTACACGCGCCGCAGCGGCGCGTATCTCCCGTTCAAGCCCAACACCGCCTACGTCAACACCATCCCGACGGGGCGCGAGCCGGATTATCCGGGCAACCGCGCGCTCGAGCGGCGCATCGAGGCCTACATCCGCTGGAATGCGCTGGCGATGGTGTTGCAGGCGAACCGCGTGTCCTCCGAGTATGGCGGGCATCTCTCGAGCTACGCTTCCTCGGCGACGCTCTATGAAGTGGGCTTCAATCACTTCTGGCGCGCGCCTTCGGAGCAGCATCCCGGCGACCTGGTCTTCATCCAGGGTCATTCATCGCCCGGCATCTACGCGCGCGCGTACCTCGAGGGACGCCTGAGCACGGAGCAGCTGCGCCATTTCCGCCAGGAAGCGGGCGGCGCGGGCGTCGGGCTCTCCTCCTACCCGCATCCGTGGCTGATGCCGGATTTCTGGCAGTTCCCGACGGTGTCGATGGGCCTGGGTCCGATGATGGCGATCTTCCAGGCGCGCTTCACCCGCTACCTCGAGCACCGCGGGCTGGTGAAGCCCTCGGACCAGAAGGTCTGGGCGTTCCTGGGCGACGGCGAGATGGACGAGCCCGAGTCGATGGGCGCGCTCACGATGCCGGTGCGCGAGGGACTCGACAACCTGATCTTCGTCATCAACTGCAACCTGCAGCGCCTCGACGGCCCGGTGCGCGGCAACGGCAAGATCATCCAGGAGCTCGAGGCGGCCTTTCTCGGCGCCGGCTGGAACGTCCTCAAGGTGCTCTGGGGCTCGCGCTGGGACCCGCTGCTCGCGCGCGACACCCATGGACTCCTGCGCCGGGTCATGGAGGAGTGTGTCGACGGCGAGTACCAGAACTTCAAGGCCAAGGGCGGGGCGTACACGCGCGAGCACTTCTTCGGCAAGTATCCCGAGCTCAAGGCCATGGTCGCCAACATGTCCGACGAGGAGATCTGGCGGCTGAACCGCGGCGGCCACGATCCCCGCAAGGTGTACGCGGCTTATGCCGCGGCCGCGGCCCACAACGGCCAGCCGACCGTCATCCTGGCGAAGACGGTGAAGGGTTTCGGCCTCGGCAAGGGCGGCGAGGGGCAGATGATCGCGCACCAGGCGAAGAAGATGTCCGAGGAAGACGTGCGCGCGTTCCGGGATCGCTTCAACATCCCGGTCTCGGATGAGGATCTCGGGAAGCTGCCATTCCGCAAGCCCGACGCAGAGACCGAAGAGGCGCGCTACCTCAACGAGCGGCGCACGGCGCTCGGAGGCTTCCTGCCGACCCGCCGCCGCACTGCCCCGCCGCTCCTCATTCCGCCGCTCGAGGCCTTCGGGGCGCTCCTCGAGGGAACCGCCGACCGCGAGATCTCGACGACCATGGCGTTCGTGCGCGCTCTCACCGTGCTGCTCAAGGACAAGAACGTCGGGCGCAATATCGTGCCGATCGTGCCCGATGAGGCGCGCACCTTCGGCATGGAGGGACTGTTCCGGCAGATCGGCATCTATTCCTCCGTCGGGCAGCTCTACACGCCCCAGGACGCCGAGACCCTCATGTCCTACCGCGAGGACAAGAAGGGCCAGATGCTGGAGGAGGGCATCAACGAGGCGGGGTCGCTCTGCTCGTGGCTGGCCGCCGGCACCGCCTACAGCGTCCACGGCATCAACATGGTGCCGTTCTACGTCTTCTATTCGATGTTCGGCTTCCAGCGCGTCGGGGACTTCATCTGGGCCGCCGGCGACATGCAGGCGCGGGGCTTCCTGGTCGGCGCGACCGCCGGGCGGACTACGCTGGCAGGCGAGGGCCTGCAGCACCAGGACGGTCACAGCCAGCTTCTCGCGAGCACCGTGCCGAACTGCGTGGCCTACGATCCGGCGTACGCGTACGAGCTCGCGGTCATCATTCACGACGGCCTGCGCCGCATGTACGCCGAGCAGGAACGCGTCTTCTATTACATCACGGTGATGAACGAGAACTATGCGCAGCCGGCGCTCCCCGCGGGCGTCGAGGCGGGGATCCTCGCGGGCGGGTACCTGCTGCAGATCGGCAGCCGCGGCAAGGTACGCGCGACGCTCCTCGGATCCGGCACCATCCTGCGCGAGGGCCTGGCGGCGGCGAAGATTCTCGAGAACGACTACGGCATCCCGGCGGATGTCCTCTCGGTGACGAGCTTCAGCGAGCTGCGCCGTGCAGCCCTCGAGTGCGAGCGCTGGAACCTGCTGCACCCCGGTGAGGAGCCGCGCACGGTGTACGTACGGCAGATGCTCAAGGGCCGCGAGGGGCCGGTGATCGCCGCCACCGATTACATGCGGACGGTGCCGGATCAGATCCGCCAGTGGGTCGAGGGCCGCTACGTGACGCTCGGCACCGACGGTTTCGGGCGCTCGGATTCGCGCGCCGCGCTACGGCGGCATTTCGAGGTCGACCGCAACTACATCGCGGTGGCAGCGCTCAAGGCGCTCGCCGACGAGTCTCGCGTCGATCGGGCGACGGTCGAGAAAGCGATCAAGGCGCTCGGCATCGATCCGGCGAAACCGGTGCCATGGAAGGTGTGAAAATCCGCGGGGCCACATGAACGCGGTACGGAGCCTCGTCGAAGTGCGCGTGCCCGACATGGGCAACTTCAAGGACGTCGCCGTCATCGACGTCCTGGTGAAGCCCGGCGACACCGTCGTCATCGACTCGCCGCTGGTCACGCTCGAGTCCGACAAGGCGACCATGGACGTGCCCTCGACGGCGGTCGGCGTCGTCGAGAAGCTCCACACCAACAAGGGCGGCAAGGTCAACACCGGCGATCTGATCGCCACGGTGCGCGCCAACGGTTCGGCGCCCGCTACCGCAACGCCCGCTACCGCGCCCCCCGCTACCGCGCCGCCCTCACGCAGTGCCGCTGCACCGCCTCCCACGCCGCGGGGCGTCTCCCCGGCGGCCGCGCCCGAGCGGGCGAGTGCCCCCGAGGCGGGGGCTGCTCCGGCCGCCGCCGTCGCGACCACGCTACGCAGCGACTTGGCGCCGATCGATGAGCCGGGGTTCTCGCGCGCGCACGCCGGACCCTCGGTACGCAAGTTCGCGCGCGAGCTGGGCGTGGATCTCGCCCGGGTCATCGGCCAGGGCTTCAAGGGCCGCATCACTCACGAGGACGTCAAGAGCTTCGTCAAGAGCGCGCTCGCGGGCGGCGCTCCCGAGACCGCGCGTCCGGCCGCCCCCGCGCTGCCTCCGTTCCCGGCGGTGGACTTCACGCAGTTCGGCCCCACCGCGATCGAGCCCCTGTCGCGCATCCAGAGGATCTCCGGCCCGCGGCTGCATGCGAGCTGGGTGAATGTCCCGCACGTCACGCAGTTCGACCTGGCCGACATCACCGAGCTCGAGCAGGTGCGCGCCGGGCTGAAGGATCGGGCTCAGGCGGCGGGCGTGAAGCTCACGCCGCTCGCGTTCATCTTGCGCGCCTGCGTGAAGGCGCTGCAGCAATTCCCGCGCTTCAATGCCTCGCTCGACGCGACCGGGGCCAACCTCATCGTGCGGAAGTTCCTGCACCTCGGCTTCGCCGCTGACACGCCGAACGGGCTGGTGGTGCCGGTGGTGCGCGACGCGGATCGCAAGGACGTCTACGAGCTCGCGCGGCAGCTCGCGCAGCTGTCGGAGAAGGCGCGCGCCGGGAAGCTCGCGCCGGGCGATATGCAGGGCGGTTGCTTCACGATCTCGAGCCTGGGCGGCATCGGCGGCACGGCTTTCACGCCGATCATCAACGCGCCGGAGGTCGCGATTCTCGGCGTGTCGCGCTCGTCGATGCAGCCGGTGTATCAGGGCGGCAGCTTCGTGCCGCGCCTCATGCTGCCGCTGTCGCTCTCGTACGATCATCGCGTCATCGACGGGGCGATGGCGGTGCGCTTCACGACCTATCTCGCCCAGACTCTCGGCGACCCGCGGGGACTGCTCGAGGCGGTGCTGTGAGCCGCGTGGATCTCACGATCCCCGATATCGGCAATTTCACCGACGTGTCCGTGGTCGACGTGCTCGTGAAGCCGGGCGACGTCATCGCCATCGATTCGCCACTGGTCACGCTCGAGACCGACAAGGCCTCGATGGACGTGCCCGCGACCGCCGCGGGCACGATCGCCGAGGTGTCGCTCAAGCGTGGCGACAAGGTGTCGAAGGGCTCGCTGATCGCGCGCGTCGATGCGGGCACTGCGGCGGCTTCCGTGGGTTCGCCGGCCGCTGCGGCCACGAGCGCGCCTGCCGCCCCCGCGGCGCGCCGGGAGACCGCCGGAGACACCGTGCGCATGCCCTCGCCGGGGAGCGGCCCGGCCGATCGCGCGAGCCAGGAATTCAACCGCAGCACGCAGCTCCTGGTGCTGGGCGCCGGACCGGGGGGCTACACGGCGGCGTTCCGAGCGGCAGACCTCGGGCTCAAGGTGACGCTCGTCGAGCGCTGGCAGGAGCTCGGTGGCGTGTGCCTCAACGTCGGCTGCATTCCTTCGAAAGCGCTCCTGCACGCCGCCAAGGTCATCGAGGATGCCGAGGAGATGGGCGCGCGCGGCATCGCTTTCGGCGCGCCTCAGCTCGACCTGCAGCGCCTGCGTGCCTGGAAGAGCTCGGTAGTCGCGAAGCTGACCGGCGGACTCAAGGTCCTCGTGAAGCAGCGCAAGGTCGATGTGGTGCGCGGCACCGGGCGGTTCGTGGGCCCGAACGTACTCGAAGTGATGGGCACGAGCGGCTCGCAACGCATCCACTTCGATCAGTGCATCATTGCCGCGGGCTCGGAGCCCGTGCGGCTTGCGGGGTTGCCGGACGATCCGCGCATTCTCGATTCGACCGACGCCCTCGAGCTGCCGTCCTTCTCCGGCGGGCTGCTGGTGGTCGGCGGCGGCATCATCGGGCTCGAGATGGCGTGCGTATTCGACGCCCTCGGGGTGCGCGTGAGCGTCGTCGAGCTCACCCCGCAGCTGATGCCGGGATGCGATCCGGATCTGGTGCGGCCGCTCGAGCGGCGCATCCGCTCGCGCTACGAGCAGATCCTGCTCGGCACGCGTGTGGCAGGCATCGAGCGCGATCCGGGCGGGCTGCGCGTGAGCTTCACGGGCGACAACGCGCCGTCCCCGCAGATCTTCGGCCGCGTTCTCGTGGCGGTGGGGCGCACGCCGAACGGCCACACACTCGGCGCCGAGCTCGCCGGCGTGAAGGTCTCCGAGCGCGGCTTCATCCCCGTCGACCGTCAGATGCGCACCAACGTGCCGCATATTTTCGCGATCGGCGATATCGCCGCCCCACCGCTGCTCGCGCACAAGGCGATGCACGAGGGCAAGGTGGCGTCGGAAGTCGCCGCAGGGCACAAGCGCGCGTTCGACGTGCGCACGATCCCCTCGGTGGCCTACACGGATCCGGAGATCGCGTGGGCGGGCCTCACCGAGACCGACGCGCGCGCCAACGGCACCGCGTTCCGCAAGGGTGCGTTCCCGTGGGTGGCGAACGGCCGCTCGCTCTCGCTCGGACGCGACGAGGGCTTCACCAAGCTCCTGTTCGATCCCGACAACCACCGCGTGCTGGGCGGCGGCGTCGTAGGCACCAACGCCGGCGAGCTGATCAGCGAGATCGCGCTCGCGGTGGAGAACGGCTGCGATGCCGCCGACATCGGGCTCACCATCCATCCGCACCCGACCCTCAGCGAGACCGTCGCGGGTGCAGCCGAGGCCGTCGAGGGCACCCTCACCGACCTGTACGTGCCGAGGAAGTAGCGCCGGCGCGCCGCCGCCGTCCGCGCTCGGTGCGCGCTGGCGTGCCGTGTGCACGGATGACCCGTGCGAGACGGCCGGGCTTCCTGCGTGTGGGCTTCTTCGCTGGCGTCTTGTGCCGATACTCGCATAGATCCCGGATGATGCAGCTGGGACAGGCAGGCTTACGTGCGGTGCAGACGTAGCGCCCGTGCAGGATGAGCCAATGGTGGGCGTCCTTGCGGAACTCGGCCGGCGTATTGGCGACGAGCGAGTCCTCGACTTCGCGCGGCGTCTTTCCAGGCGCGAGCCCGGTGCGATTGGCAACACGGAAAATGTGTGTGTCGACCGCGATCTCCGTCTGGCCGAACACCATGTTGAGGATGATATTGGCGGTCTTGCGACCCACGCCGGGCAGCGCCTCGAGCGAGGCGCGGTCGCCGGGAAGGCAGCCGCCGTGGCGCTCGACCAGCTGCCGGCACAGGCCGATGAGGTTCTGCGACTTGGTGTTGTAGAGCCCGACGCTGCGGATGTAGGGCTTCAGGCCCTCGACCCCGAGCGCGAGGATTGCCTCCGGCGTGTTCGCTACGGGGAAGAGGATGCGCGTTGCGGCGTTGACGCTCTTGTCGGTCGTATGCGCCGACAGCATCACCGCGACCAGCAGCTCGAAGGGCGAGTGATGCTCGAGCTCGGTGGTGGGCGCGGGGTTCGCGGCCCTGAGGCGCCGATAGATGGCGGTGCGCGTCGCAGCGTGCATGGACGATCCGCGCTCCGCGGCGATCAGCGGATGCGCAGCACGATCTTACCGAGGATGTGCCCGGCTTCCACCCGCTCCTGCGCCTTGTCGGCTTGCGCGAGCGGGAACTCCGCCTCGATCGGCACCCGGAGTTTCGCCGCCTCGATCGCACGGTTCATCCGCTCGAACTCGTCGACGCCCGGAATGGCGTTGTAGCGGATGGGGGCAAGTCCGGGGCGCGGCTTGGGTTCTGGCTCGACGCCGTAGGGAAAGGCGACGCGGCCACCGGGCCGCAGGGCGTCGATGCATCGCTCGAGCGCCTCGCCGCCCGCCAGGGCCAGCACCGCCTCCACCCCCTGCGGCGCGAACTCGCGCGCGGCGGCCGAGATGTCAGCGTGTCGCCCGTCGACGACCGCGTCGGCGCCGAGGCCTTTGACGAATGCGAGGCCGTCCTCGCCGGAGGCGGTGGCGAGCACCTTGACGCCGCGGAGCTTCGCGAACTGCAGCGCGAGTGTCCCTACGCCGCCCGCCGCGCCGTGGATGATGAGTGTGTCGCCGGCCTTGAGATGCAGCGCATCGTCGATCCCCTGGATCGCGGTGAGTCCCGTCGTGGCGATCGCCCCGGCCTGCCGCAGGGTGAGTCCCTGGGGAATGTGGCCGACGCGCTCCTCCGGCACCGCGACGTACTCGGCGTAGAAGCCGCCGTGGGGATTGTCCCAGCTGTAGGAGTAGACCACGTCGCCGACCTTGAAGCGCTCAGATCGCGACGCCGGCGGTGTCGACGGCAATCAGCACTTCATCGGCCGCGGGCTTCGGCACCGGCAGCGTGTGTAGCGTGATCACCTCCGGGCCCCCGGCGCGATCGATGGCCGCCGCCTTCATGGTCTGCGGCAGCTTGGCCCCGAGCGCGGCGCCGGGAGTGAGAGCGAGGCTTGCGGCCTGCGCAAGGACCAGCGTCCCTGCGATTCGTAGTGTGGTCATGAGGCTCCCTGGGGATCGTACCGAAGCCGAGAGCCCATGATAGCAAGCGGCGTGGCCGGTCCCGTCAGACTCCGTCGGCGGTCCGTTTGCGTTCTGCGACGAGCGCCGCCCGCTCGCGCTCCCGCGCCGCGATGCGTGCGTTATGCGCGCCGAAGCGCTCGCGGTTGCCGTGCGCCGCGGGAGGCTCGGGTGCGTCCGCGAGAGCGCTCCGCGGCACCATACTGATGCAGTCGACCGGGCAGGGCGCCACGCACAGCTCGCAGCCCGTGCACAGCGCGAGGACGACGGTGTGCATCTGGTGGTGTGCGCCGACGATCGCATCGACCGGGCAGGGCGGCAGGCACTTGGCGCAGCCGATGCAGACTTCCTCATCGATCTGCGCGACCAGCGGCGGGCCCTCGACCCCGTTGGCGGGATTCAACGGCAGCACCGGGCGCCCGAGAAGCGAGGCGAGCGCGGCGATAGTGGCCGCGCCGCCTGGCGGGCATTGGTTGATCCGGGCCCCGCCCGACAGGATCGCCTCCGCGTACGGGCGACAGCCGTTGTAGCCGCAGCGCGTGCACTGCGTCTGTGGCAGCAGGGCATCGATGTCGTCGGCGGTGACCATGGCCTGATGGGGTGCGCGGAAAAAGCCCCATGGGGCGCGGCGCCCTCAGCTGATCCTCATTCCCGGAGTCGCTCCGGCGTCGGGCGAGAGCAGGTAGAGGCCCGGCGTGTCCCCGCTCGCGGCGAGCACCATGCCCTCGGAGACTCCGAACTTCATCTTGCGCGGCGCGAGATTGGCCACCATGACCGTGAGGCGACCCTTGAGCGCATCCGGATCGTAGGCCGACTTGATCCCGGCGAACACGGTGCGCGTCTCCGACCCGAGGTCGAGGGTCAGCTTGAGGAGCTTATCGGCGCCGTCGACGTGCTGGGCGTCGAGGATCCTCGCGACCCTGAGGTCAATCCTCTTGAACTCGTCGATGGAGACGGCGGCGGCACCGGCGCTAACGCTACCTGGACCGGGTTGCGGCGGTGTCGCGGGTCGGTTTCCGGCGACGGGTTGCGCATCGCTCTCGAAGAGCGCGTCGAGCTGCTTCGGGTCCACGCGAGTGATCAGGGGCTTGAAAATACCGAATTCATGCCCCGCCGGCAGAAAACCCTCAACGCCCAGCCGCAGATCCAGGGAATCCCATTGTAGAGCCTGGTCTCTGAGATACGCTTCGGCATCCGCCGCCAGCGCTGGAACAATGGGCTTCAGGAACAGCGTGAGTGCCTTGAACGCCGCGATGGACGCGGCGCAGATCTTGCCGAGTTTCTGCCTGCTCTGCTCATTCGTAGCGGCGTCCTTCGCCAGCAGCCAGGGCTTGTAGGCGTCAATTTCAGCGTTGACGACATCTGCGACCTCCATGGTGAGTCGTATCGCCTTGCCGAATTCGCGCTCCTCGAGCGCGGTCCTGACGAGCTTGCTCTGCTGAAGCGCGAACGTGAGGCAGCCGACTGCTTCGACCGGGACACCCGCAATTTGAGTCATCGCAAGAGGCGGCATGCGATTGCCGAAAAACTTGAACAGAAACGGCGCGATTCGACTGGCGATGTTCACGTACTTGCCGACCAGATCACTGTTGACGCGTGCCACGAAGTCATCGGGGTTGAAGTCGATGTCCTCGACGTTGGCGTTCAGCTTGGCGGCGATGTAATAGCGCAGCCACTCGGCGTTCATGCCGAGGTCGAGATAGCGCAGCGGGCTGATGCCGGTACCGCGCGATTTCGACATCTTCTCGCCCGATACGGTGATGAAGCCGTGAACGTACACGTGGTTGGGGACGCGGTAGGGCGCGCCGGCGAACTTCAGCATCGCGGGCCAGAAGAGCGTATGGAAGTAGATGATGTCCTTGCCGATGAAGTGGATCTGCTCGGTGTCCGGAGCGGCGAGGAACGCCTCGAAGCTGCGCGGCTCGCCGTTGGCCTGCGCCTTGCCGAGCGCGAAGTAGCTCTTGAGCGCGGCGAGGTAGCCGATCGGCGCGTCGAGCCAAACGTAAAAGTACTTGCCCGGCGCGTCGGGGATCGGAATGCCGAAGTACGGCGCATCGCGCGAGATGTCCCAGTCCCCGAGCGCCTGGTCGCCCTTGCCGGTGAGCCACTCGCGGGCCTTGTTGACCACCTGCGGCTGCAGCCGCCCCGCGGCTCCCAGCCATTCCTCGAGGAAGCGGACGCACTTCGGCTCGGACAGCTTGAAGAAGAAGTGATCCGAGGTCTTCAACACCGGCTTCGCCCCGGTGAGGGTCGAGTACGGGTTGATGAGCTGCGTCGGCGTATTGACGATGCTGCACACCTCGCACGCGTCCGCGTACTGCTCCTTCGCATGGCAGTTCGGGCACTCGCCCTTGATGTACCGGTCCGGCAGGAACATGCCCTTCACCGGATCGAAGAACTGCTCGACCGGCTTCAGGTAGATGAGGCCCTCTCTCTTCAGCCGCCGGTAGACGTCCTGCGACAACTCGACGTTCTCGGGCGAGTCGGTCGAGTGCCAGTGATCGAAGCTCAAGTGAAAGCCCTCGAGATACCGGGGGCGGCCCGCGGCGATTCGCGCGATGAGCTGCTGCGGGCTGATTCCTTCCTCCTCCGCCTTGAGCATGATCGGCGCCCCGTGCGCGTCGTCGGCGCACACGAAGTGCAGCCGATTTCCCTGCATTCTCTGAAAGCGCACCCAGATGTCCGCCTGGATGTACTCCATGATGTGCCCGATGTGGAACGGGCCGTTGGAGTAGGGGAGCGCCGTGGTGACGAATATCTTCCGGCTCATCCGCTCAAGTCTACAGGCTCTGCGCACGTCCTGCCGACTGCAGCGCTCACCGATACGGGCTCAGGCGGTACTCTTGAACTCCTCGAACTTCGCCTTGTTGATGGCCTTCTTGTAGGCTTCCTGGCCCGTGATCTGGCGCTGGTCCACCAGCTGTTGGATCGCGCTGTCCATCGAGCGCATGCCGAACTGACCACCCGACTGCATGGTGTTCTCGAGCTGATCGAGCTTGCCCTGGCGGATGAGGTTGGAGGCGGCCGGGGTGTTCACGAGGATCTCGAGCGCGGCGACCCGGCCCTGCTTGTCGGCGCGCTGCAGGAGCTGCTGCGACACCACTCCGCGGAGCGAAGTCGACAGCATGGTGCGCACGTGGGACTGCTTGTCGGAGGGAAATACGTTCACCATGCGATCGACGGTCTGCGCCGCGCCGTTGGTGTGCAGCGTTCCCATGACCAGAATCCCCATCTCGGCGGCCGTGACCGCGATGCTCATGGTCTCGAGGTCGCGCAGCTCGCCGACGAGGATCACATCCGGGTCCTCGCGCAGGGCCGAGTGCACCGCCGCCGCGAAGCTCGGACTGTGCACGCCGATCTCCCGCTGGCTGATGAGGCAGTTCTTCCTCTCGTGGACGAACTCAATCGGGTCTTCCACGGTGAGGATGTGACCCTTCACGCGGGTGTTGATGTCGTCGATCATGGCCGCGAGGGTCGTCGACTTGCCCGAGCCGGTCTTTCCGGTCACCAGGATCAGGCCGTTGTTGGCGCGGCACATCTGCCGCACCGCCTCGGGCATCTTGAGCTGATCGAGCGTGAGCGCCTTCGAGGGGATGGCGCGGAACACGGCGCCCATGCCATTCAGGTGTCGCATGATATTGACCCGGAAGCGCCCGCGACCCTCCAGCGTGTAGGCGAAATCGGCGCCGTCCTTGGTCTCGAAGCGCTCGAGCGCCGCCTTGGGCAGGATCTCGTAGAGCGCCTGTTTGACGAACTCCGGCGCCAGCTTCTCGGGCTTGAGCGACGAGAGATCGCCGAACAGGCGGATGCGCGGCGGATCGCCGGCGATGAAATGCAGGTCCGAGCCGCGCTTCTCGAGGACTTCGATGAGCAGGGGGTCGATCTGTGCCACGGGTGCGAAGGGATCCTTCAGTCCGCCGAATTCGTGGGCGGCACCGGCGGAGCCGGAGCCGGAGCCAGGTTGTCGAGCTTCGACAGCATGGTAGTGTCGGTGACGTACTTCTGGAAGGCGCGCTTCTCGACGGCGTAGGTGTAGGCATCGTCGGGATCGACGGTGCGCGCCGCGATGGCCGCCAGCAGCGCCTGGTCGAGCAGCTGCATGCCGAGGTCACGGCCCATCTGCAGCTGGCTCGGGATCTGGTGGGTCTGCTCGGTCTGGATGAGCTTGGCGATCGCCTTGGTCATCATCAGCAACTCGCAGATGGCCCGGCGGCCGTGTCCCTCGGGGGTCTTTACCAGCACCTGGGTCACGACTGCGAGCAGGCTCTGCGCGAGGAAGCTCTTGGTCTGCTCGCGCTCCTCCACCGGCAACGCGTCGATCACGCGATCGATCGTCTTGACCGCGCTGGTGGTGTGCAGCGTGCCGAGCACCAGGTGCCCGGTCTCCGCCGCGGTCATCGCCATGGAGATGGTGTCGGCATCGCGCAACTCACCGACCAGGATGACGTCGGGGTCTTCGCGCATCGCGGCGCGCACGCCTTCGGCGAAGCTCGGGATGTGCGTGCCGAGCTCGCGCTGGATCACCTGGCTCTGCTTGCTCGCGTGCACGAACTCGATCGGGTCCTCGAGGCTGATGATGTTGAGCCGGCGCGTCTGGTTCAGGTGATCGATCATCGCCGCGAGCGTGGTCGACTTGCCGGTACCGGTGGAGCCGGTGACCAGCACCATGCCCTGGTGGAAGTCGCAGAGCTTGGTGACGATCGGCGGCAGCGCCAGCTTCTCGAGCGTCGGGACCTCGGAGGGGATGGAGCGGAAGGTGGCGCCGATGCCGGTGTCCTTGCGATAGACGTTGACCCGAAAGCGCCCCCCCTCGCTGGATACGTAGGAGAAGTCCAGGTCATTGCCCTTGGCGAACTGCTCGTTCTGCGAGCGGGTGAGGATCTCCGATATGTAGCCGTCGAGCTCCGCCGCTCGCAGGTCGCGGAACTTGATCGGCAGCAGATCGCCATGCATGCGCAGCATGGGGGGCACGCCGACCGCCAGGTGCACGTCCGAGCACCCCTGCTGTGTGCCGAGCTTCAGAAACGCGTCGATGCGCGCCAAGCGAACGTTCCTCCGGGAGCTTCAGCCAAGCGCTGTTTAGCCGGAAAGGGACTTCAGGATCAACAGCTTGTGGCTGGAAATTTGACCGAACGCACGAACTTTGGCAAGGCTTCGCGCCGGATGTGACTTTTTCGGCCGGGCTCCGCGGCGCCGCATCGCGACAGGTAAGCGAGGGTCGGCTAGTGCCGGTAGCGCTCGAGCGCCACGCGCAGCTCCTCCATCGTCTGGAAGCGCTTGGTCTTGTCGACCGACATCGCCCGCATGACGAGCTCCGCCAGCCCTGGCGGGAGCGAGGGGTTCACCTCCTGGGGCGGGCGAGCCTTGCCCTGCACGTGCTGATACATGACCGACATATGATCGCCCCGGGAATAGGGCGGCACGCCGGTCACCATCTCGTAGAGCATCACGCCGAGCGCGTAGATGTCGGCGCGCTCGTCGACCTTCTTGCCGAGGATCTGCTCGGGAGCCATGTACTTCGGAGAACCGATGACGTAGCCCGTCTTGGTGAGCTGGGTGTCGCCTTCGCGCTGCGCCGCCGCCACGCCGAAGTCCACGATCTTGAGCAAGCCGTCCTGGTTGATCAGCACGTTGGCGGGCTTCAAGTCGCGGTGCACGATGCCGAGCTGATGCGCGACCGTCATGCCGGTGCAGATGTCCATGGCGAAGCCCATGGCGCGCTTGAGCTCGACCGGCTTCTCGTTCACGACCTCGCTGCCGAGCGTGTGGGAGGGGAAGTATTCCATCGAGATCGCGTAGCTCCCCTGAATGTAGAGGAAGTCGTAGATGCGGATGACGTTCTTGTGGGTGATCTTGCGCGAGTAGCGCAGCTCGTGGACGAAGCGCTTCATCACTTCCTCGTCCTGCGAGACGTTCGGGTTGAGGAACTTGAGGATCAGCCGCTCGTCGACCACCGTGTCCTCCATCAGCAGCACGGTGCCGAAAGCGCCGCGGCCGATGCGGTCGATGTACTTGTAGCGACCCTCGATGACATCGCCCGACTTGAGAGTCTGGATATCGAGCTTGGCTGCCTCCGCCTGCTTCGCCGCCTGCGTGACCCCCTGGTCCGCGATCAGCATCGTCTTGGCCGCGTCCGGCGGCGGCACGGGCTGCGGCGGGCGGACGCCCGCCTGCGTTGCCGCGACCGCGGCCGCGGACGTACCGGCGAGCGGCGTGACGCCGGCGAGGCGGTTCTCGAGCTCGTTCATCGCGGCCGCCGCCATGCGCGATATGGTCTGATCGGGGCAGGAGACCTGCGCCTGCAGCTCGTTGCGTACCTGCTCGGCGCGGGACTCGTCGGCGACCCGGGACAGGGCCTGGATCGCCTCGATGCGGATCTCACGCTCGGGCCTGGCGA
>WNFW01003872.1_pt1 | contig 14166 bp, 12 predicted proteins | sample 5400131 | NCBI WGS metagenome assembly WNFW01 (sample SAMN13153362, study PRJNA577476) | soil metagenome | isolation source: 20 cm soil or saprolite under grassland replicate 1 | place: USA:California | collected 2016-06-15 | reverse complement strand
AAGAATGCCGGCGACCACAGCACGAGATCGGCGAGCTTGCCGATTTCCACGGAGCCGATGTGCTTGGAGACGCCCTGCGCGATCGCCGGATTGATGGTATATTTGGCGACGTAGCGCTTGACCCGCGCATTGTCGTTGTCGCCCTTCTCTTCCTTCAGCCGGCCTCGCTGGCGCTTCATCTTGTCCGCGGTCTGCCAGGTCCGGATGATGACTTCGCCGATGCGGCCCATCGCCTGGCTGTCGGAGGAGATCATCGAGAGCGCGCCGAGGTCGTGCAGAATATCCTCGGCCGCGATGGTCTCCTTGCGGATGCGGCTCTCGGCGAACGCCAGATCCTCGGCAATCGAAGGATCGAGGTGATGACACACCATCAGCATGTCGAGATGCTCGTCGATGGTGTTGCGAGTGAACGGTCGGGTCGGATTGGTCGAGGACGGCAGCACGTTGGCGAGCCCCGCCACCTTGATGATGTCGGGCGCGTGCCCGCCGCCGGCGCCTTCGGTGTGAAACGCGTGGATGGTGCGACCCTTGAACGCCGCGATCGTGTCCTCGACGAAGCCGGATTCGTTGAGCGTGTCGGTGTGGATCATCACCTGGATATCGTAGCGGTCGGCCACCGACAGGCAGCAGTCGATCGCGGCCGGCGTCGTACCCCAGTCCTCGTGCAGCTTGAGCGAGCAGGCACCCGCCTCGATCATCTCCTCGAGCGCGGCGGGCAGCGACGCATTGCCCTTGCCGGAGAAGCCGAGGTTGACCGGAAACGCATCGGCCGCCTGGATCATGCGCCCGATGTGCCACGCGCCCGGCGTGCAGGTCGTGGCCTTGGTGCCCTCCGCCGGGCCGGTACCGCCGCCGAGCATCGAAGTGATGCCGGCCATCAGCGCTTCCTCGATCTGCTGCGGGCAGATGAAATGGATGTGGCAATCGAAGCCGCCGGCGGTGAGGATTTTTCCCTCGCCCGCGATGGCCTCGGTGCCGGGCCCGATCACGATCGACACGTCGGGCTGCACGTCGGGATTGCCGGCCTTGCCGATCGCGGCGATGCGGCCGTCGCGCAAGCCGACGTCGGCTTTGACGATGCCCCAATGGTCGAGGATCAGCGCATTGGTGATGACGGTGTCGACCGCGCCCGCCGCATTGGCGATCTGACTCTGCCCCATGCCGTCGCGGATGACCTTGCCGCCGCCGAATTTCACCTCCTCGCCGTAGGTGGTGAAATCGTGTTCGACCTCGATGAGGAGATCGGTGTCGGCGAGCCGCACCCTGTCGCCCGTCGTGGGCCCGAACATGTCGGCATAGACGCGCCGCGGGATTCTGACCGGCATTTGGATCCCCCTCAGTCGAGCTTGCCCATCACGTTCTGACGGAAGCCGTAGATCTTCCGCTCCCCGGCAAAGGCCACGAGCGTCACCTCCCGGCTCTGCCCCGGCTCGAACCGCACCGCGGTGCCGGCCGCAATGTCGAGGCGCATGCCACGGGCCTTCTGGCGGTCGAATTGCAGCGCCGGATTGGTCTCGAAGAAATGATAATGCGAGCCGACCTGGATCGGCCGGTCGCCGGCGTTGGTGACCGAGAGCTTCACGCTCGGCCGGCCGGCATTGAGGATGATCTCGCCGTCCTGGGTGATGATTTCGCCGGGGATCATGGCGTACCTCAATCTCTCCACATCGTCATTCCGGGGCGCCGCGCAGCGGCGAACCCGGAACCCATGATCACCGCGGTGGCCATGGATTCCGGCACTCGCTTCGCTCGGCCGGAATGACCAGCGAAGCGATAGGGGAAAGATCACCGGATCGGGAGGTGCACGGTCACGAGCTTGGTGCCGTCCGGGAACGTGGCCTCGACCTGGATGTCGTGGATCATCTCGGCAATGCCGTCCATCACCTGGGCGCGGGCGAGCACGCCGGCGCCGGCTTCCATCAGCTCGGCGACGCTGCGCCCGTCGCGCGCGCCTTCGAGGATGAAGTCCGTGATCAGCGCCACCGCCTCGGGATGATTGAGCTTGACGCCGCGCTCGAGCCTGCGCCGCGCGACCATGGCGGCCATGGCGACGAGCAGCTTGTCCTTTTCGCGCGGGGTGAGGTTCATGGGCGGTGCCGTCAGTTGAGCCACAGCCGCGGCAAGCGGCCCGCGCGCAGCAGCATGAGCAAGGTCACGAGATCCTGCCGCAGCTTCGCGCCGGTGTCGGCAACGAGCCGCGCCAGCGCCAGACCGTTCCAGGCCGAGATCCCGACCTCGCCGCAAAATGTTTGCTCCCGTACCGACCCCACCAGGGCGTCATCTGCGGGGATCGCCAGCACGCTCGCGACCGCGATCCCACCGCCCGCGCAAGCCGGTGCAGCGAGCTTTTCGGCGATGGCGCCGTCCAATCGCAGCGTATCCGCAAACAGCAGCCGTTTTTCGCGCCGCACGCGCCAGCGATCGAGCACGAGACCGCTCTCGACCCTCTCGCCCATCCCGGAGCGTCCGAAGATCACGGCTTCGGCAAGGATCAGCCGAGCGTCTGCGGCGAGATCGACTTCGATCGAGCGATTCATGCGGGCGCGGTCGAACAGGATCGTCTCCTGGGGCAGCCAGGCCAGCGTCGCGCCGCTGGCGACCTCGAGCTTGATCCGCAGGTTCGCGTCCGGCCCGAGCGAGCGATAGACCTTTTCGGCGGCTGCGCCGGTCACGGCCAACCGGGTTCCCGGACCGGCGGAGAACGCGATCTCGAGGTCGTCGCCGCCGGCAATCCCGCCCGCGGTGTTGAGAAGCACCGCCTCGAGCTCGTCGGTCGCCGCGGCCGGAAACCGTACGCGCAGCGAGCCCTCCTCGCGCACGCGCTTCGGCCGGCTCGCGCCGTCGCCCGCCTCGACCGACACGGCGATGCGGCTCGAGGCGCGGTTGGCCGCGAACACCCGGTCCTCTGCTTCGTCGGCGGCTGACACGCCGGATCCTCGGGCGTGTTCCCTCCCCCCTTGTGGGGGAGGGTTAGGGAGGGGGGTATGCTCGGCTGACTTCGTGAAACTCATCACCCCCTCCCGGCGCGCTGCGCGCGCCGACCTCCCCCACAAGAGGGGAGGTGTCAAGAAATAACTACAGCGCGAGCGCGCGTTTGAGCGCGCTTTCGTCGAGCTCGCCGCGCTCGCAGCGGTAGACGATCGCGCCCCGCTCCATGACCGCGAAATGATCGCCGAGCTCGCGGGCGAAGTCGAGATATTGCTCGACCAGCACGATCGCGATCCGGCCGAGATTGCGCAGGTAGGCAATGGCGCGGCCGATGTCCTTGATGATCGAGGGCTGGATGCCTTCGGTGGGCTCGTCGAGCAGGAGGAGCCGCGGCTGCATCACCATGGCACGCCCGATCGCCAGCTGCTGTTGCTGGCCGCCGGAAAGATCGCCGCCGCGCCGGCGCAGCATCTCGCGCAGCACCGGGAACAGCGCGAACACGTCGTCGGGGATTCTTCGCTCGTCGCGCTTGAGCGGCGCAAAGCCGGTCTCCAGATTCTCCTCGACGGTCAGCAGCGGAAAGATCTCGCGACCCTGCGGCACATAGGCGATACCGCGCCGCGCCCGCTCGTCGGGCTTGAGCCGGGTGATGTCGGCACCCTCCCAGCGGATGCTGCCGCGGCTCACCGGATGCTGGCCGACCAGCGCGCGCAGCAGGCTGGTCTTGCCCACGCCGTTACGGCCGAGCACGCAGGTGACCTTGCCGGGCTCCGCCTGCANACACGGCGCGCAAGGCCTGGGCGGCCCCGTAGTGAAGATCGATCGTCTCGACGTCGAGCATGAGCATTACCGTCCGAGATAGACCTCGATGACGCGTTCGTTCGCCGAGACCTGGTCGATCGAGCCTTCGGCGATGACGGAGCCTTCGTGCAGGACCGTGACCTTGACGTCGAGCTCGCGCACGAACGCCATGTCGTGCTCGACCACCACCAGCGTGCGGTCGCGATTGATTTCCTTGAGCAGCTCGACCGTCTGCCGGGTCTCGGCGTCGGTCATGCCGGCGACCGGCTCGTCGACGAGCAGGAGCTTGGGATCCTGCGCCAGCAGCATGCCGATCTCGAGCCATTGCTTCTGGCCGTGGGCAAGCCCGCCCGCAATGGTGTCGCGCACCGCGCCGAGCTGCGTGGTCTCCAGCAGCCGGTCGATGCGCTGCCGCTCGTCCTCGCTCTCGCGCCAAGAGAGCGCCTTGCGCGCGCGGCGATCGCCTTTGAGCGCGAGCCGCAAGTTGTTCTCGACGCTGTGGCTGTCGAACACGGTCGGTTTTTGGAACTTGCGCCCGACCCCGAGCTCGGCGATCTCGGTCTCGTCGAGGCTGGTGAGGTCGAAGGTCCCGTCGAAATACACTTCGCCGCCGTCCGGTCGGGTCTTGCCGGTGACGACATCCATCATCGTGGTTTTGCCGGCGCCGTTCGGGCCGATGATCGCCCGCATCTCGCCGGGCTCGATCGCGAGCGAAAGATTGTCGAGCGCGCGGAAGCCGTCGAACGAGACGGTGACGCCGTTGAGATACAGCAACGCCGAAGTGGTGCGGGGCTCCATGGGCTACTCCGCCGGCCGCGGTTGCGCGATACCCGGATCCTGCGCGCCATTGCCGCCCAGGAACCGCGACCGCTCGCTCCACCAATAGACGATGGTGCCGACGATGCCGCGCGGCAGCAGCAGGGTCACGGCGACGAACAATCCGCCGAGCATGAACAGCCAGTAGGGCGCCAAAGCCCCGCTGGTGAAGGTGGTCTTGGCGTAATTGACGAGGATCGCGCCGATCACGGCGCCGACCAGCGTGCCGCGGCCGCCGACCGCGACCCAGATCACCGCCTCGATGGAATTTGCCGGCGCGAACTCGCTCGGATTGATGATGCCGACCTGCGGCACGTAGAGCGCGCCGGCGATCCCGGCCATGCACGCCGAGACCGTGAACACCAAGAGCTTGTAGGATTCGACCCGATAGCCGAGAAAGCGCGTGCGGGCCTCGGCGTCGCGGATCGCGATCAGCACTTTGCCGAATTTCGAGCGCACGATGACCCGGCAGAGATAGAAGCCGATGCCCAGCGCCACGACCGAGGCCGCGAACAGCGCCGCGCGCGTGGCGTCCGATTGCACGTTGAAGCCGAGGATGTCCTTGAAGTCGGTGAGGCCGTTGTTGCCGCCGAACCCGAAATTGTTGCGGAAGAATCCGAGCATCAGCGCGAACGTCAGCGCCTGGGTGATGATCGAGAGATAGACCCCGGTGACCCGGCTGCGGAACGCGAACCAGCCGAACACGAAGGCGAGCAGGCCGGGCACCAGCACGACCATCAGCGCCGCATAGGCGAAATGCTGGAAGCCGTACCAATACACCGGCAGCGCGGGCCAATTCAGGAACACCATGAAATCCGGCAGGATCGGATCGGCATAGACCCCGCGGGTGCCGATCTGCCGCATCAGGTACATGCCCATGGCATAGCCCCCGAGCGCGAAGAACGCGCCGTGCCCGAGCGAGAGGATGCCGCAATAGCCCCAGATGAGATCGATCGCGAGCGCCAGCAGCGCGTAACAGAAATATTTGCCGAACAGCGACACCAGATAGGTCGGCACGTACCAGGCCGAGAGCGGCGACATGGCCAGGTTGAGGACCGGGACCACGATGGCGATCGCCGCGAGCAGCCCCAGGAACGGCATCGACACGCGATCGAGCGCGCGGATGAGCGGCGAGCCTGTCATGCTTCGACCGCCCGGCCGCGCAGCGCGAACAGCCCGCGCGGACGCTTCTGGATGAACAGGATGATCAGCACCAGGATCAGGATCTTGGCGAGCACCGCGCCCGCATAGGGTTCGAGGAATTTGTTGGCGATGCCGAGCGAAAACGCCCCGACCAGCGTCCCCCACAGGTTCCCCACCCCGCCGAACACCACGACCATGAAGGAATCGATGATGTAGCCCTGGCCGAGATTGGGGCTGACGTTGTCGATCTGGGAGAGCGCGACGCCGGCAATGCCGGCGATGCCGGAGCCGAGCCCGAAGGTCAGCGCATCGATCCGGCTGGTGCGAATGCCCATCGCGGCCGCCATTGCCCGGTTCTGGGTGACCGCCCGCATTTCGAGCCCCAGCCTGGTGAAACGCAACAGCCCGAGCAGCGCCACGAACACCACCAGCGCGAAGCAGATGATCCACAGCCGGTTGTACGTCACGGTGATATGCCCGACTTCGAAGGCTCCGCTCATCCACGACGGAGCGCCGACCTCGCGATTGGTGGGCCCGAACGTGGTCCGCACCGCCTGCTGCAGGATCAGCGAGAGCCCCCAGGTGGCGAGCAGGGTTTCGAGCGGACGGCCATAGAGGAACCGGATGATGGTGCGCTCGATCAGGATGCCGATCGTCCCGGTCACCAGGAACGCCAGTGGCAGCGCGATCGCCAGCGAATAGCCGAACAGCGCCGGATCGTTGCTGCGGATCAGCTCCTGCACCGCGAAGGTCGTGTAGGCGCCGAGCATGACCATCTCGCCGTGCGCCATGTTGATGACGCCCATGACCCCGAACGTGATGGCGAGCCCGATCGCGGCGAGCAGCAGCACCGAGCCGAGCGAGAGCCCATACCAGGCGTTCTGCGCCGCCTCCCACAGCACGAGCCCATTCTGGATCGCCGCCACCGCGTCCCTGGCGGCACGCGTGACCGCCGGGCTCGCGGCGGCCGGCAAGGCGGAGAGCAAGGCCACCGCGTCCTGATCGGCGCGGGCGCGGATGATTGCGACGGCCTCGATCTGGTCCGCCTGCTTGGCTGCGCTCATGTTGAGGATGACGGCGGCACGCGCTTCCGTGAGCGCCCGCTTGACGCCGGCATCGGTTTCCTTGGCGAGCGCGGCGTCGAGCGCAGGCAGTGCCGCCGCGTCGCGGGACCGAAACACGGCCTGTGCGGCCTCGAAGCGCTTCGCCGGGTCCGGCGCCAGCAAGGTCAGCGACCCGAGCGACGCCTCGATCGCGCGCCGCAGCCGGTTGTTGATCCGGACCAGCTTCAGGTCGGAAATCGTTTCGCCCGCGGCCGCTTCCCCCGTCGCGGCGTCGAGCAGGGTTCCGGATTCGGTCTTGACGTAAACCTTCTTGGTTCCGGCATTGAAGAACAGCCGGGCGTCCTGGAGCGCTCCGATCACGATCGCGGCGCGCGGATTGCCGCTCGCGGCTATGGCCTCGATCGCTTTTTCGGTGTCGCTGTAGGAATCGCCGGCAAAGCCGGACAGCGCGTCATCGAAGCTTTCCGCCCGGGCGCCCGCCCCCGCGCCCGCGGCGACGAGCACGCCGAGGGCGGTGACGAGCGCGATCGCGCGTTCGCGAAGGACATGCATCTTCTCGCATTCCCGGCATCGAGGAGATCGGGAGGCGGCGGGCGCCGCCTCCCATCATGTCACGACTCGCCCTCGATGTCAGACCCCGCCGCCGCATTTCTTGGTGACGGTATTGTAATTGCCGCACTTGAGGGTCTTCCAGTCGCCGATGAGGTCCTTCGAGCCCTCGAGATATTTCGACCAGGCGTCGCCCGGGACCAGGCCTTCGGTCTTCCAGACTACGTCGAACTGCCCATCCGCGCGCACCTCGCCGATGTAGACCGGCTTGGTGATGTGGTGGTTGGGCAGCATCTCGGAGGTGCCGCCGGTCAGGTTCGGCGCCTTGACACCGACGATGGTGTCGATGACCTTGTCGGGATCCGTGCTGCCGGCCTTCTTCACCGCCTCGACCCACATGGCGAAGCCGATCACGTGGGCTTCCATCGGGTCGTTGGTCACGCGCTTCGGGTTCTTGGTGAAGGCGTGCCATTTGTCGATGAACTCCTTGTTCACCGGCGTGTCGATCGACTCGAAATAGTTCCAGGCGGCGAGATGCCCGAGCAGCGGCTTGGTGTCGATGCCCGCCAGTTCCTCCTCGCCGACCGAGAACGCCACCACCGGGATGTCGGTCGCCTTGACGCCCTGGTTGCCGAGCTCCTTGTAGAACGGCACGTTGGCGTCGCCGTTGATGGTCGACACCACCGCGGTCTTCTTGCCCGCCGAGCCGAATTTCTTGACGTCGGCGACGATGGTCTGCCAGTCGGAATGCCCGAACGGCGTATAGTTGATCATGATGTCGTCGGGCTTGACGCCTTTCTGCTTGAGATAGGCCTCGAGGATCTTGTTGGTGGTGCGCGGATAGACGTAGTCGGTGCCGGCCAGCACCCAGCGCTGCACCTTCTCCTCCTTCATCAGGTAGTCGACGGCCGGGATCGCCTGCTGATTGGGCGCGGCGCCGGTATAGAACACGTTGCGCTCGCTCTCCTCGCCCTCGTATTGCACCGGATAGAACAGCAGGCCGTTGAGCTCCTTGAACACCGGGAGCACCGACTTGCGCGACACCGAGGTCCAGCAGCCGAACACCGCGGCGACCTTGTCCTTGGTGATGAGCTCGCGCGCCTTCTCGGCGAACAGCGGCCAGTTGGAGGCGGGGTCGACCACCACGGCCTCGAGCTTCTTGCCCAGCAATCCGCCCTTCTTGTTCTGTTCGTCGATCAGCATCAGCATCACGTCCTTCAGCGTGGTTTCGCTGATGGCCATGGTGCCGGATAACGAGTGCAGGATGCCGACCTTGATGGTGTCCTGCGCCTTGGCGGGAAGCGCCGCCAAAGCCATGGCGAGCCCGGCGGTGGCGGCAAGCCAACGGCGGGCGATCGGTCGCTGCGCGACCGCCTGGATCCGGTTGAGCATGAAAGAAATCCCTCGTTTTGACGCGTCTCTCGCGCGCACGACCGACCGCGGAGGTGCGCGCTTGCTTGAGGATGGCAAGGGATGTGCCAGCGTCGGGTCCGGCCGTAACGGCTTGAAGCGTCTGTCGGATTCGCCAGACACCCGATGGTCTGCATATTTATCGGGCACGATCGATTGCTCAATTTTTAGGCTTACGCGCGGGCTTTGGGCAGCACGCAGGATCGCGCCGGCGAGCGATTTTGCCGGCAGGCCCAAACCGGCGCCCTGCGGAAGCGTTACCGGGCAGTGAGATACCTTTCCGACCACGTTCGCACCCAGGCGGAAGAATGCTATCGCTTGGCCAAAGAGGCCCGCGACAGATGGATCGCCAAGTTGCTGGAGAATCTCGGTCACCAGTTGCATGAGCGGGCGGACCAGCTTGAAAGCAGGGACGACCGCGCGCAAAACTAGGGCCTGGAGAGGATTCCGGCTTGGCAGACGGTCCGCCAAACGATCCGCCGTTGATGAGCGCGCGACACCAGCTCGCGTCGATACGGCGTGAACGGGACAAGCTGGCCAAGCAGATTCAGGACAGCAAAGAGACCATCGCGAAATCCCAGGCGCTGATCGAGCGGCTCGACGCCCTGTTGGCGACGCTCGACTCCAAGCAATAGGCCGCCTGAGCCGGGCCTCGTCCGCATGAACGACGAGAATTTTGCAGCCGCCGACCGAGCCGCCGTAGAGCGCGGTTCGGCGCTTTCGGTGCTGATGGCTTTTCTGAAGCTTGGGCTCATGAGCTTCGGCGGTCCGGTCGCGCATCTCGGCTATTTCCGCGACGAGTTCGTTGCCCGCCGCAAATGGCTCGACGAAGCGACCTATGTCGATCTCGTCGCGCTCTGCCAATTCCTGCCGGGCCCGGCGAGCAGCCAGGTCGGCATTTCGATCGGCATGCTGCGCGCCGGGCTCAAGGGCGCGCTCGCCGCCTGGGTCGGCTTCACCATGCCGTCGGCGCTGGCGATGATCGCCTTTGCGTACGGCGTCGCGAGCTGGGCGGATGCCGGCCGCGGCGCGTGGTTGCACGGGCTCAAAATCGTGGCGGTCGCCGTCGTCGCCCAGGCGGTCTGGAACATGGCGCGCACGCTCGCGCCGGATCGCGAGCGCGCCACCCTCGCGGTCGGCACCGCGGTTCTGATGCTGGCGCTGCCCTCGACCATGGGCCAGATCGCCGTGATCGTGCTCGGCGGAATGGTCGGCTGGCTGCTCCTGCCGGCCGCGACGCGCGAGGATCGCGCGCCGCTGATCGTGCCGCTCAGCCGGGGCGTCGCGATCGGCGCGCTGGTGTTGTTCGCGGTCCTTCTCGTCGGCTTGCCGCTCGTCGCCGGCGCGACGGCAAACCATTGGATCAAGCTGATCGACAGCTTCTATCGCTCCGGATCGCTGGTGTTCGGCGGCGGCCATGTCGTGCTCCCGCTGCTGCAGCAGCAGGTGGTGCCGCCGGGCTGGGTCGACAACGACACCTTTCTGGCCGGCTACGGCGCGGCGCAAGCCGTGCCGGGCCCGCTGTTCACGTTCGCGGCCTATCTGGGAGCGGTCATGCAGCCGCCGCCGAACGGGTTCGCGGGCGGGTTGCTTTGTCTCCTCGCGATCTATCTTCCCTCGTTCCTGCTGCTGGTCGGCACGCTGCCGTTCTGGAACGAGCTGCGCCGGCGCGCCGCCGTCCAGGCGGCGCTCACCGGGATCAACGCCGCGGTGGTCGGTCTGCTGCTCGCCGCGCTCTACACGCCGGTGTGGACCAGCGCGATCCAAAAGCCCGCGGATTTCGCCGTCGGCCTTGCCGCGTTCCTGCTGCTCGCGTTCTGGAAGGCGCCGCCGTGGCTGGTGGTGATCCTCGGCGCGGCGACCGCGCAGCTCATCGCGGTGTGGTAACCGGAAATGCGGGCGAGCGCCGCAGCGCTCGCCCGATCGAGATTTAGACTTCTTGAGATCTAGACTTCGCGCCCGATCAGCGCGTCGACCGAATAGCGGCCGCCGCCGCGAATTGCGAAAGAGAGCGCGACGATGCCCCACAGCAGCGGGTACTCGTATCCGCCGCTGGTCCAGAAGAAGCCCGCAGGGAGATGGACCTGAACGACGGCGACCGCCATCAGGCCAGCCACCAGCCCGGCGACCGCGCGGGTGGCGATCCCCGCCGCGAGCAAAAATCCGCCGAAAAATTCGATGGCGCCGGCCACCACCGCAAGCGACGCAGGCAGGCCAAGCTTGGCGGCGAAAAACTGCCCGGTGGCATCGATGCCGTAGCCGCCGAACCAGCCGAACAGCTTCTGCGCGCCGTGCGGAACGAGCAGCAGCCCGGCCGCCACGCGAACGAGGGGTTCGGCGAAGGGCGCGAGGGCATCGGTGATCGACGTGAAGGCAGGAATGATCGGCCTGGCGTGGGAAAGGGTGGTGACGGACATCGGAACCTCCTGGCATTCGATTGGCGAGGCGGCGTTCGCCCGGCTCGTGGAGGCTGATTTAGCTTGCACACAACGTTGCAACAATCCACTATTTCGGAACAACACTGTTGCCCGAGGAGCAACAATCATGGATCGCCTTGCGACAATCGAAGCCTTTGTCAGAGTCTCGGAAACGCAATCCTTTTCGGAGGCGGCCCGGCGGCTACGCTCGTCCAAATCCTCCGTCAGCCGCCAAGTGGCCGCGCTGGAAGCCGAACTCGGGGCGCGATTGTTTTATCGCACCACCCGCTCGCTGACGTTGACCGAGGCGGGGCGAAGTTACTTCGAGCGCGCCTCGCGCATTCTGGCGGATCTGGAAGAAGCCAATCTTTCGGTCAGCCAGCTGCAGTCGGCGCCACGCGGCCGATTGCGCGTGAATGCCCCGATGAGCTTCGGCTTCCTGCACCTTGCACCCGCCCTCCCCGATTTCCTCCGCCGCTTTCCGGAGGTCGAGGTGGACGTGACCCTGAACGACCGTTTCGTCGATCTCGTGGACGAAGGCTTCGACGTGGCGGTCCGCATCGGCAACCTCGCGGATTCGAGCCTGGTGGTGCGCAGGCTGGCACCGATCCGTCGCACGGTGTGCGCAAGCCCGGCCTATCTGAAAGTACGCGGTGTCCCCGCCTCACCCGACGACCTGAAGACCCATGATTGTCTGTGTTACAGCAACCTGGCGCAGGCGCGCGAATGGCAGTTCATCAGGGCAGACGGCCGCCCATGGCCGGTCGAGGTCCGAGGACGGCTGAGTGCCAACAATGGCGACACGCTCAAGGCTGCGGCGTTAAAAGGGCTCGGCTTGGTCAGTCTGCCGACCTTCATCGTCGGCAGCGAACTACAGGCCGGCGCGCTGATTGTCGTTCTCGATGAATTCCTCGCTCAGGACATCAGCGTGAACGCGGTCTACCCGCACTCCCGTCACCTGTCGCCGAAGGTGCGCGCATTCGTCGATTTTCTGGCCGAACGCTTCGGTCCGCGGCCGTATTGGGATCTGGCGGAAGAACCCCCAGCGAGAACGTCGAATTGACCCGATCGCAATCGGGGGGCTGCCGCCGTGGCTCATGGCGATCCTCGGCGCCGCGACCGCGCAGCGAAATGGGGGTGTGGATAAGAATATGAAGACTTGTCATCCCGGGGCCTGGGCGAAGCCCGGGAACCCGGGATCCATAACCACGGCTCGCAAAAATTGCGTCGCCGGTGTCCATGGGTTCCGGGTTCGCGCCTTGCGGCGCGCCCCGGAATGACGGCGCCGCGGAACTACGCCTGCGAGATGAATTTCTTGTTGGTGTACGCCTCGAGGCCCTCGATGCCGCCCTCGTGGCCGTAGCCGCTGTCCTTGACCCCGCCGAACGGCGTTTCCGGGGTCGAGATCGCCATGCTGTTCACCCCGACCATGCCGGATTGCAGCGCGTCGCCGATCGCGGTCGCGGTCTGGGTCGAGCTGGTGAACGCGTAGGCCGCGAGCCCATAGGGCAAACGATTGGCGCGCTCGACGACTTCCTCGAAGCTCTTGAACGGCACGATCGGCGCGATCGGTCCGAACGGCTCGAGCGTCATCAGCTTGGCGTCGTCGCCGATGTCGGTCACCACGGTGGGCTCGAAGAAGAAGCCCTGGTTGCTGTGCCGCTTGCCCCCGGTCACGATCTTCGCGCCGTGCGCGCGCGCGTCGGCGACGAGATTCTCCATGGCGTCGAGCCGGCGCGGATTGGCGAGCGGCCCCATCTTGGTGTCCGGCTCGAGGCCGTCGCCGAGCTTGATCGCCTTGGCGTTCTCGGCGAACCGCGCCAGGAAGCGGCTGTAAACCGGCTCCTGCACGAAGAACCGCGTCGGCGAGATGCAGACCTGCCCGGCGTTGCGGAATTTTCCTGCCGCCGCGACGTCCGCGGTCTTCTCCGGATCGACGTCGCCGAACACCACGACCGGCGAATGTCCGCCGAGCTCCATGGTCGCCCGCTTCATGCCGTCGGCGGCGAGCTTGGCGAGATGCTTGCCGACCGGCACCGAACCGGTGAAGGAGATTTTTCGCACTTCTTCCTTGCGCAGCAGATGCTCGGACACCTGCGCCGGGACGCCGAACACCAGGTTGAGCACGCCGGCCGGAACGCCGGCATCGATGAAGCAGCGCACCAACTCCACGGCGCTGCCGGGCGTCTCTTCCGAGGCCTTGATGATCAGCGAGCATCCGGCCGCGAGCGCCCCGCCGATCTTGCGGGCGGGCGTGAGTGTCGGAAAATTCCACGGCGTGAACGCGGTGACGACCCCGACCGGTTCCTGGAGGACGAGCTGCCGGGTTCCCTTGATCCGGCCCGGCACGATGCGGCCGTACGCTCGCTTCCCCTCCTCCGCGTACCATTCGATGATGTCGGCCGTGGTCAGCACTTCCATGCGCGCTTCGCCGAGAATTTTCCCCTGCTCCTGGGTCAGCACGCGCGCGACGTGCTCGGCGCGCTCGCGCAGGAGGTCCGCCGCTTTCTTCATGATGCGGCCGCGCTCATAGGCCGATTTGTCCCGCCAGAGCGCAAAACCCTTCACGGCGGCGGCGAGCGCGCGGTCGAGATCGGCCGTGCTCGCATGCGGCAGCCGCCCCAGCACCTTCTCGTTCGCCGGATTGATCACGTCCTCGCCAGCGCGGCCATCGCCGTTGAGCCACTCGCCGTCGATATACAGTCCGAGCTGCGTATACATGTCGACCTCTTGGCAGGGTTCCGCGGAAGGCGGCCGGCCCACAGATAGGCGAGATCGGCCCCGGAAGGAAGATGGCCCGACATTTCGGCGTGCCGCGGGCGCGTTGACAGCCCATTTTGGCTGCCCTTAGCTACCGCTTCGTAGGGTGGGTTGAGCGCAGCGAAGCCCACCGCTTGGCCCATGGTGGGTTTCGCACCCGCGGCGCTCAACCCACCCTACGAATTCCGATTTCCAAAGACATCGGGAGGATCGTTCATGGACGAAAGCCCCGTCCTCGTCGATCTGCGCGAGGGCTATCGGGTCGTCACCCTCAATCG
>WNFW01003910.1_pt1 | contig 14170 bp, 8 predicted proteins | sample 5400131 | NCBI WGS metagenome assembly WNFW01 (sample SAMN13153362, study PRJNA577476) | soil metagenome | isolation source: 20 cm soil or saprolite under grassland replicate 1 | place: USA:California | collected 2016-06-15 | reverse complement strand
CGGTCTTCTCCGCGTGTGCGCGCATCCCCTCGACGCGCGCGTCGACACCGTCCCAGGCGTCGGTCGCGGCGACGAGCTCGCTCTCGGCCTCAAGAGCGTCGCCCTTGTGGACCGCCCAGTTGGTGGGTCGCTCCAAGGAGCGAGCCCGCGCGAGATCCCCGGTGCGAACGACGTAGCGCAGCAGGAAGGGGTACAGCCTGCCGGACGTCGTGCGCTCGAGGGTGGATAGAAGTCCCGACAGTCGGTCGCTCTCGACGACATCGCCTCGGGCGTCGTGGATCAGCGCCGCCGTCCCGAACGCGTGACTCGCGAAGTACGGTGGCTCATCGCGACGATCGTCCAGCATCTCGCGGATGAGTCGGAACTCCTCGAGGGCGTCGTCCCACGACCCGAGGCGTCCGAAGGTCACGCACCGCCACGCACGGAGATGGATCTCGACGTTCGGGCCCCTCCCGCCGACGGCTGCGAGGCCCTCACCGCTCACCTCCACCGCTCGTTGGTATCGCCCCGTCTCGTAATACCCCCACGCGCCCATGCCGTAGAAGTCGCCGATCTCGAGGACGTCCGTGACATCGTCCATGATCGCCGCGCGCTCGTGCCAGAGCGAAAGCGCCTCCCGGTAGTTCCCGACGGACGACCAGGCGCCCTGCGCGTTGTCGAGGGCGAACGAGGCGAGGTTCGGTTTGCCGATCCGCATCGCGATCCTTCCGGCTTCCCTGCCGGCGTTCGCGAACGACTCGAGCTGGTCGTCCGTCAGCGCGTCGTCGGCGAATGCGAACGGCCACGAGGCGCGTAGCCCGAGGACCCGAACCCGCTCTTCAGTGTCGCCGAGAGGGAGGTTCGTCGCGGCAAGATCCATCATGGCGCGGACGTCCGCTTCGGGTGGTGTCCCACCACGCATCGAACCGGGCCAACGGATCGCGATCTCGGAGGCACGCGCGGCGAGGTACGCGACGCGTGTGGCATCCGGCGGCTGGGCGGCGTCCCGCACGAGCGCCGCCTCGCGGAAGTACCGCCACGCGAGGTCGCCGGTGAAGGCGACCAGGAAGGCTTCTGCGAGCGACTCCAGCGCATCCGTCCGCTCCAGATCGCCGGACACGAAAGCGAGCGCGTCTTCGGCCAAACGCGCGGCTTTGCGCGGTACCAGTCGGAGACGGGCGGTGGCCGAGGCGCGGAGCAACCAGCGGAGAGCTGCCGAACGCAGGTCGTCGGTCGGTCCGTCCCCCGTCTCCCCGGCGAGCCCGGCCGCAGTCGCGTAGTGGTATGCGAGCAGCTCGGCGAACTCACCGGCGCGCTCACCGGCCGTCCGTTCGAGCCACACGGCCACGTTCGAATGTGCATCGGCGCGGTCGCGGCGGGGGAGCGATTCGTACGCGACGTCGCGCGTCAGGACATGCTTGAAGATGTACTCGCGCTGACCGGACAACGTGGAGCCAGGTCGCGACGAAACCAGTTCGCGTTCTTCCAATCGACGGAAGGCGTCACTCGCGTCGGCCCCTGACACACCGGTCAGCTCGGTAACCGGCCCCGTCCAGAACACGCGACCCACCACGGAGGCGGCTTGGAGCAGTCGCTTGTCCCCTGTATCCAACAGATCGATGCGTGAAGCCAGGACGGCTTGAACCGTGTCGGGGATGTCGACGTCTTCGATGCCTGAAGCCGCTCGCCATCGGTCGCCGTCGCGCTGAAGGAGACGACCGTCGATCAGCCGTCGGACGATCTCCTCAAGGAAGAACGGGTTCCCCTCTGCGCGCTCGAGGATCCTTCGATGGACCGAGGAGGGAAGATCGTCCACGGTCAGGAGCAGGCGCACCAGTCGCTCGGCTTCGTCGCTGGATAGGGGGTCGAGGGCCAGCGAGGACATGTTCCTGCGCCCCCCGCCCCAGCTCGGTCGCGTCGCCGTGAGGTCCGGGCGGGATGGGCACAGGAAGAGCACCGGGCCCTGGACCTGTTCTGCCAGCTCGTCGAGCAGATCGAGCAAGACGGGGTCCGCCCAGTGGATGTCCTCGATGACCACGGTGACAGGCCCGGAGATCGAAAGAGCCGTGAAGAACGAGCGCCAGGCCGCGTGCAGCTCCTCACGAACCTCGCGCGGGCCTGCGGCGGCGAAGGACACCTCGGGATCCTCGAGACCCACCGTGTAGGCAAGGGCGGCGGTCGACCGGGCCGGGTCACTCGCGACCTCCTGTGTCAGAAGGTCCCGACCCGTCTTGCGAACCTTCTCGACGGCGAGCTCCGGCGGATCCGAGTCGAGGATCCCCGAGTGCCCCTTCAGGATCTCCGCGAGCGGCCAGTACGTGATGCCGTCGCCGTAGGGGAGACACCGGCCACGCAGGACGAGCGGCGGCGGCTCGTTCGCTTCGGCCCACGTGAGGAACTCGCCGGTGAGTCGCGACTTTCCGACGCCCGCATCGCCGTAGAGCGTCACGAGATGCGGCCGTCGCTCGCCCACGACCCGCTCGTAGACGCTCCGCAATACATCGAACTCCGTGTCGCGGCCCACCATGGGCGCAGAGAGACCGGGGACCCCTCGCGATCCGAGGCCTGTTTCCTCCACCAAGCGGAGCGCCCTGACCCGTTCGCGCTTCCCCTTCAGCTCGTGCAGCCCTCGGTCTTCGAACGAGAAGCCGCGGACGGCATCCGCGGTCCGCTCCGAGACGAGGATCGCTCCCGGGTCGGCGATCGCCTGGAACCTGGCGGCCGCGTTCACCGCGTCGCCGGTCACCATCGCCTCGCCCGGCCCGGGGTTCGTCGCGGCGAGCACCTCGCCGGTGTTGATCCCGACGCGGATCTGCAGCGAGACGTCGTACACGCGCTCGAGGTCGCCGTTCAGCTCGTCGAGTCGCCGCATCATCCGAAGGGATGCGCGGAGCGCGCGCTCGGGATCATCCTCGTGCGCCGCCGGCACGCCGAACGCCGCCATCACCGCGTCACCGATGAACTTCTCGACCGTACCGCCCTCTGCCTCGATCTCCTCGCGCATCGCGTTCCCGTAGGACTGCATCACCTCTCGGAACCGCTCCGGGTCCAGTCGTTCGCCGAGCGCGGTGGACCCGGTGACGTCGGCGAACAGCACCGTCACGACCTTCCGTTCTTGGCCGGCGTTCGGCAGCGTGGTTGGTGATCCGCACGAAGGACAGAAGCGAGCGTCCTCGGGGAGCGGGGAGCCGCAGGTTGCGCACGCGGTCATGAGCGGGCTGCCGCACGTCGCGCAGAAGCGAGCGCCGGCAGTGTTCTCGGAGCCGCACGCGAGGCAAGCCGCCACGGGCGGAGTGTATGGCAGGGTACGCTCCGCGACGATGGACGTCTCCGGGCTGGTCCGCGAGCCGACCAGGTTGCGCATCCGCTTCTTCTCTTCCCCTTCGGATTCGGCGAGGGCCCGGCGCCCGACCGACCTGGTGATCTTGTTCGTGTCGCTCATCACGATCGGCTTGGCCCTGCTCTTCGACGAGGGCACGAGTGCGTTCGAGGCTGCGATCACGTCGTTCGTGACCGCGCTGCCCGGTCTGCTCGGTTGGTTCTGGGAGAGCTGCGACGCGCTGATGAGCGTCTGGGCGGTCGTCCTCGTGGGCGCCGCACTGTTCGCACATGGCCGTCGCTCGCTCTTCAGGGATCAGCTCCTCGCGGTCGCCCTGGCGGCCGCCGCCGTCGCCCTCCTGATCCGCAACGGAGCCAGTCTCCTGGACGGGATGACCGCTTCAGGACCGCCGCCGATCTTCCCCGGGGTCCGCCTCGCGTTGGCGGCCGCGGTGATCGCGACGCCCAGATGTGGGCTCGTCGTCGCGATCACCGCGGCCGCCCTCGTGCATCTCGTCTTCGGTTCGCCCGGGGGACGTCCGACGCCCGAAGAGGTGGTGGCGGCGCTCCTCGACCTTGGGATCGAGACGAGCGCCGTGCAGGACGGAGCGCTCGGAGCGCGCGGTGTCGCGGTGATGGAGGCGTCGGCCCTCGACGGTCGCTCCCTGCAGATCAAGGTGTATGGGCGCGACGCCTGGGACGGGCAGCTGCTGAACTCGACCTGGTCCTACCTCTGGTACCGCGACGAGGCGCCGAGCCTCACCCTCAGCCGGCTCCAACAGGTGGAGCACGAAGCCTTCCTGACGCTCCTCGCCGAGCGAGCCGGCGTGCCGGTGCTCCCGGTGGTCGCCGCGGGCGCGGCGGAGGAGGACGCGATCCTGGTGGTGCATTCCAGAGGGCGGTTACTGGCGCAGGTCGACCCGACCGAGGTGAGCGATGTCCTCGTCGAGGATCTCTGGCGGTCGGTCGTGCGGATGCACGAGGCGGGCATCGCCCACGGAAGCCTCGACGACCGTCACCTCGTTGTCCTGACCGACGGTACGGGGGCGATCGCCGGGTTCGGTGGCGCGAACGCCGTCGCGACGCAGGCCCAGATCGGGGCGGATCGAGCGCAACTGCTCGTGACGACGGCGCTCGGCGTCGGTGACGACCGAGCGGTATCAGGGGCGATCGACGCGATCGGCCCAGGTCCGCTCGCGGAGGCCCTCCCGTTCATCCAGAGCGCGGCGCTCACCCGAACCACGCGACGCTCGTTGAAGCACGCCGACATCGAGCTCGACACGCTCCGCGAGCGGGTCGCCGCCGCGACGGGGTCCGAGCAGCCCAAACTCGAACCCCTCCGCCGCGTCACCTGGGGCTCGCTCCTCGTCGTCGGGCTCTTGCTCTTCGGCGCCGCCGCGATCGTGTCTGCCTTCTCGAACGTTGGGATCAGCACCCTCACCTCGGAGCTGTCGAACGCCGATAGCGGGTGGATCTGGCTGGCCCTGCTCGTGTCGCCGCTCGTGCAGGTCGCCGAGGCGTTCTCCACGATCGGCGCCTGTCCTCGTCCTCTCCGGCTCGGTCCGGTGATCGGTCTGCAGTTCGCGATCCGCTTCATCGCCCTCGCCGTGCCGAGTTCGGCCGCCCGCGTCGCCCTCAACGTCCGCTTCTTCCAGCGAGCAGGCCTCGCCACGTCGCCGGCCGTGGCGGTCGGGCTGGTCGACAGCGTCGCCGGGTTCGTCGTACAGGTCTTCCTGCTCCTCGTCATCTGGCTCGCCGGCTTGGCGTCCCTGCAGCTCTCCACCAGTGGTGTCTCGGTGGACATCAGCAGCCAGGTCGTGGTCGGGATCGTGATCGTCTGCGTGGTCGGGGTCGCCGCGATGGTGTTCGTTCCTCGGGTGCGCCGCGTGATCGTTCCGCGTCTCGCCGAGGCCGGGGAAGCGATCCGCGTCCTGCGATCGCCGACGAAGGTGTTCGAGTTGTTCGCGGGGAACCTCGTGGCACAGGTGATCCTCGCGATCGTCCTCGGGACCTGCCTGCGCGCGTTCGGGCAACACGCTTCGCTCGCGGAGCTGATCCTCGTCAACACGCTCGCCAGTCTGCTCGCGGGTGTCTTGCCGATCCCGGGCGGGATCGGGGTGATGGAGGCGGTGATCAGCGGCGGGCTGGTCGCGGTCGGGATCCCCGAGGGTGCCGCGGTCGCCGCCGCCATCACGTACCGGCTCGTGACCTTCTACCTGCCGCCGATCTGGGGCGTCTTCGCGATGCGGATCCTCCGCCGGCGCGCCTACATCTAGTCGTCCTCGGGGAACGGATCGGCGGTGCACGGTGTGCGATCCTCCGCTCGCTACACTCGCGCGCATGGAGGTCCCGGAGAAGCCGTCGCTCGATGGTCTGGAGGCGAAGTGGGGGGAATGGTGGGAGACCGCCGGAACCTACCGCTTCGATCGGTCGAAGACGCGCGAGCAGATCTTCGCGATCGACACGCCGCCCCCGACCGTGAGCGGCACGCTGCATGTCGGTTCGGTGTGCTCGTACACGCACACCGACCTGGTGGCGCGCTATCAGCGGATGCGTGGCAAGGAGGTTTTCTACCCGATCGGCTGGGACGACAACGGGCTGGCAACCGAGCGTCGGGTCCAGAACTACTTCGGGGTCAGGTGCGACCCGTCAGCCCCCTACGACCCGGGCTTCGACATCGGTGCACTCGAGCGGTCGGATGACGCTGAGCCGGTCGCCATCAGCCGGCGCAACTTCATCGAGCTTTGCGGGCGGCTCACGTCCGAAGATGAGAGAGCGTTCGAGTCCCTGTTCCGCACGCTCGGCCTCTCGGTCGACTGGACCCACATCTACACGACGATCGGTGAGCTCTCGCGTCGGGTGTCGCAGCGCGGGTTCCTGCGACTGGTGGGCAAAGGCGTCGCGTACACGGCTGAAGCTCCGACGATGTGGGACGTCGATCTCAACACCGCCGTCGCGCAAGCGGAGATCGAGGATCGCGAACAAGAGGGGGTCTATCACCGCATCGCGTTCCAGCGCGAGGACGGCGGGACGGTGCAGGTCGAGACCTCGAGGCCCGAGCTGCTCCCGGCATGCGTCGCCCTCGTGGCCCATCCGTCCGACGAGCGGTACGCGTCCTTGATCGGTACCACCGCGAGGACGCCGCTGTTCGAGGTGCCCGTGCCGGTCGTCGCGCACGAGCTGGCGGAGCCCGACAAGGGCACCGGCATCGCGATGATCTGCACGTTCGGCGATCTCACCGATGTGACCTGGTGGAGGGACCTCCACTTGCCCTTGCGGGTCGTCATCGAGAAGGACGGGACGATCGGTCCGCGCACGTTCGGAACTCCTGGGTGGGGATCGCGCGATGCCGCCACGGCGAACGCGGTGATGAAGGAGCTCGAGGGGCTCACGGTCAAGAAGGCGCGAACGAAGATCGTCGGGATCCTCCGAGATGCGGGCGCTCTCGTCGGCGACCCTCTGCCGGTTCGACACGCCGTCAAGTTCTACGAGAACGGTTCCCGACCCCTCGAGATCGTCACGAGCCGACAATGGTTCGTCCCGATCCTGCGATTCCGAGATCAGCTTCTGCGCCGCGGCGAGGAACTCTCGTGGCATCCGCCGCACATGGGAGCGCGGTACCGGTCCTGGGTGGAGAACCTCAACCAGGACTGGTGCATCAGCAGGCAGCGGTTCTTCGGGGTGCCATTCCCGGTCTGGTACCGGTTGGACGATGACGGCCGCCCCGCCTTCGACGACCCGATCTACGCTGACGGATCGGCTTTGCCGATCGATCCACAGCAGGACGTTCCCCCGGGGTATACCGCCGATCGACGCGGCGTCCCGGGCGGCTTCACGGGCGATCCCGACGTGATGGACACCTGGGCGACCTCCTCCCTGACACCACAGATCGCAGCGCGGTGGGAGGAGGACCCCGATCTGTTCGGTCGACTGTTCCCGATGGATCTCCGCCCGCAGGCCCACGACATCATCCGCACCTGGCTCTTCTACACGGTCTTCCGTTCGGAGATCGAGCATGGGTCGCTGCCGTGGACGAACGCGGCGATCAGCGGGTTCGTGCTCGATCCCGAACGCAAGAAGATGTCGAAGTCCAAGGGCAACGTGGTGGTGCCGACCGAGGTCTTCGAGCGGCACTCGGCCGACGCCGTTCGGTACTGGGCCGGGCGGGCCCGGCTCGGCATCGACGCCGCCTTCGACGAGAAGCAGATGAAGGACGGACGTCGCCTGGCGATCAAGGTGCTGAACGCGTCGAGGTTCACGCTCGGGATCGAGGCCGAGGCCGGGAGCATCACCGATCCCCTCGACCTCGCGATGCTCGCTTCGCTCCGAGGATCGGTCGATGCCGCGGCCGAGGCGCTCGACGCCTACGAGCATGCGAGGGCGCTCGACGTCACCGAACGGTTCTTCTGGGGCTTCACCGACGACTACCTTGAGCTCGTCAAGCATCGCGCCTACGGGGTGCGAGGGGCGGACGCGGCGGGCTCGGCGGTCGGTGCGCTCCGCGCCGCCCTCGATGTCCTGCTGCGTGCGTTCGCACCCTTCCTGCCGTACGCGACCGAGGAGGTCTGGTCCTGGTGGCGCGAGGGCTCCGTGCACCGGAGCCCGTGGCCCGTGTCGGACGACCTCCCGGATGGCGGCGATCCTGAGGTCTACGCGCTCGCCGCCGACGTCCTCACGGCGGTGCGCAGGACGAAGGCGCTCGCGAAGCTGTCGCTCCGTGCGCGCGTGCGGCGGGTCGTCGTGCGCGACACGCCCCAACGCCTGGCGAAGCTCGCGCTTGCGGAGGCCGACCTGTGTGAGGCGGGGAACATCGAGAAGATCGAGCTGGTCGAGTCGGACGACGCGTCCATCGAGGTCGTGCTCGATACCGACGAACCCTGATGCGGTTCGCGGACGCCCTGAGCCGTCTGAACGCCCGGCAGCCCGAACACATGCCGGGCCCGTCATTGGACCGGATCCGCGAGGTCGCCGCGCTGCTCGACGAGCCGCAACTGACGTATCCCTCGATCCACATCACGGGAACGAACGGCAAGACCACGGCGGCCCGGGTCGCGGCCTCGGTGGCATGCGCGCACGGGATCACGGTCGGTCTCTACACCTCGCCGCACTTGCTGTCGGTCACCGAGCGCTTCTCGGTCTGCGGACGGGACATCACCGAGGGCGAGTTCGCCCAGGAATGGGAGCATCTCGAGCCGTTCCTGCACCTCGTCGATGGCCGCGGGTTCGGCGAGGTGACGTACTTCGAGGCCGTCACCGCCCTCGCGTATCTCTGGTTCGCCGATAAACCCGTCGGGCTCGGGGTGTTCGAGGTCGGGTTGGGCGGGACCTGGGATGCGACGAACCTCGTCGACGGCGAGGTCGCGGTCGTCACGCCGATCGGGATGGATCACGTCGCCGAGCTTGGGCCGACGCTCGAGGACATCGCGGCGGAGAAGGCGGGCATCCTCAAGCCCGGCGCGACGGCGGTGTTCCGGGAACAGGAGCCGACCGTGGCGGCTGTGCTGGCGGGGCGTGCAGTCGAGGTCGGCTGCACGCCCCGTTGGGAGGGTGCCGATTGGGAGGTCGAGGAACGCCTGCTCGCCGTCGGCGGGCAGGCGTTCCGTCTCCGCGGACTCCACGCGACGTACGAGGACCTCTACCTGCCGCTGTTCGGTGGGTACGCCGTGCACAACGCCGCGGCGGGGATCGTCGCGGTGGAGGCCTTGACCGGTCAGCCGTTGCACGACGAAACGTTGCGCGAGGGCCTGGCCGCGGTACGGAGCCCCGGCCGGCTCGAGATCGTGGCGCGAGAACCCTCGGTGATCCTGGATGGTGCGCACAATCCGGCGGGTGCGGTCGCGCTCGCGGAGGCGGTGCGTCAGTCCTTCCGGTGGCAGCGCCTGCACCTGGTGCTCGCCGTGAGCGCGAACAAGGATCTCGTCGGCATCTGCGCCCCGCTCGCACCGCTCGCCGATGAGGCGTACGTCGCGAGGAACGACAGCGTGCGGAGCGCGGCTCCCGCCGACGTCGCAGACGCGCTCGGCCGCCCGGCCGCGCTGTTCGGCTCGGTCGCCGACGCGCTCGTCGCCGCGCGAAGCGCGGCCGCCCCCGGCGACGTCGTGCTCGTGACCGGGTCCCTGTTCACGGTCGCGGACGCCAAGCGAGCGCTGGCCGCGCGATGAGCGGCCGTTAGACTGGCGCGACCATGGCCATCGAATCGACCCTGTTGATCGTGAAACCCGACGGCGTTCGCCGCGGTCTCGTCGGCGAGGTCCTGCGTCGTGTCGAGGCGAAGGGCCTCACGATCGAGGCGCTCGAGCTCCGGGTGATCGATCGGTCGACGGGCGAGGAGCATTACGGCGAGCACCGTGACAAGGCGTTCTTCGGCGAGCTCGTCGACTTCATCACGGGTGGACCGGTCGTGGTCGGGAAGCTCTCGGGCGAATCGGCGGTCACCTGCTGGCGGGCGCTGATGGGCCCGACCGATCCGGCGGAGGCTGCGCCGGGGTCGATCCGAGGGGACTACGCGACCGTGATCGGCCAGAACATCGTGCACGGGTCGGACTCCCCGGAGTCGGCGGCACGGGAGCTGAAGCTCTTCTTCGGCGGCTGATCGTCGCACCCGTGACCGGACTCGAGGAGGCCTTCGACCGGATCGGCCGCGCCGCGGAGCTCCATCTCCCCCTCACGCATGCGCCTGGTCTCGCGCTCGCGGTCACCGACGGCAACGACACGCTCGGCGCGGTCGTCCGCGGCTTCGCCGACGTCGCGTCGGGCCGTCCGATCAGGCCCGACACTCGGTTCCAGATCGGATCGATCTCGAAGTCCTTCGTTGCCCTCTGCATCCTCCAGGAGGAGGCGAAGGGGGCGATCGCGCTCGACGCCTCGGTGAACGAGCTGCTCCCGTGGCTCGAGTTGCCCGAGCCGTTCGGTCCGATCACCTTGCATCACCTGCTGACGCACACCAGCGGGTTGATGTCCGGGGTCGAGCTCGGGCCGTGGGGGATGGCCGACGCCTTGCGAGCGCGTTCCTACCCACCAACCTTCGCACCCGGCGATCGCTTCTCGTACTCGAACCTCGGCTACAAGCTGGCTGGGCACGTGCTCGAGCGGGTCACGGGGATGCCGATCCACGAGGTGCTCCAACGCCGGATCCTCGCGCCGCTCGGGATGACCCGGTCCGTCGGTGCGATCCTCGAGGAGGATCGCACCGACGCCGCAGTCGGGTACGAACCGCTCCTCTCGGATCGGCCGCCCCACCTGCAGAGCCAGCTCGCGCCCGCCGTCTGGCAGGTCTCGAACGTTGCCGACGGCTCGATCGTCTCGACGGTTACCGACCTGTGCGCGTACGCCCGGATCGTGCTCGCGGGCGGGCGGGGTCCCGGGGGGACGCTGCTCGAACCCGATCGATTCGAGCGCTGGATCGGTCCGTACGTCGATGCGGAGGAGCGTGGCACGCGCTACGGGTACGGGTGGAACGTCGCGGACTTCGGGGGGCGAAGGACGATCCGGCACGACGGGGGCACGCTTGGGTTCGAGGCGCTGCTCGCGATCCGGCCGGACGACGGTCTCGCGGTCGCGCTCTGTCTGAACGGGTATGGGCTGCGCGACGTGCTCGGCTCGTACGCGCTCAGCGTCGTTTCGGCCGCGGTGGGGGCGCGGCCGCTGCCCGATCTCGTGACGCCGGAGCCACCCGGGCTGGTCGCCGACGCCGCCTCCATCGCCGGGCGCTTCTCGAGCGGCGAGCGGACGATCGAGCTGGACGCGGCCGAGGGCGGCCTCGTGTTGCGATCCGGTCCGTTGGCCGTCCGGCTCGAGCGATGGCCCGCCGAGCCCGATACCCTCGCCGTGCCGCATCCTGCCTTCGATCGGCATCTGCTTCGTATCGTGCGCGATCAGACCGGAGCGGTGCTCGGGGTGAGCCACGGTCCCCGGTGGTACGGCCACGAGCGCGATCCTCTCCGGGAGGAGGCTTCGGTGACGCCGCGATGGGATGCGTTCGCCGGTCTGTACCGGTCGGACGCGCCCTGGGAGCGAGCGATCAGGGTGTACGAACGGCGTGGGCGGCTCCTGGCGACGTGGCCCTCTAACGGCGACGAGTACGAGTTGAGCCCGCTCCCGCAGGGCTGGTTCGCCGTCGGCGATCCGGCGCTCCCGCGCCGTGCCCGGTTCCTCGACATCGTCGAAGGTCGCGCGCAGACGATGGACTACAACGGGGCCGTGCTCAGCCGCTCGTTCGAATCGTGATCACGCCGTGGCTTGGAGGAAGATGCCGACGGCGACGAGCCAGCCACCGCCGACGCTCGCTCCCAACGCGATCCATCGTCGTCCGAGTGAGCCCCGGAGGTACGCGAACAGGAACCACCCGACCATCGAGGTCGCGAAGATGACGAGCATGCCCAGCGCGAACAGGCCCCCGCTTGCTCGATCGATGTCCGTGTTGGTGCGGTCGGCGGCCGCGACCGGGATGAACGCGATGAAGAAGGCGACGACGGCGATCGCCACCGAGATCCCGACATGGAGCAGCGCCCAGCCCGGACGGCCCTGACGCCAGCCGGGGCGGTCGACGATCTGGTCGCCCGCCCCAGAGCGTGTGTCCGACGGAGATGCGGGCGAAGTCCACTCCCACGTGCCTGGCGGCGGCGGGAGCGGCGGCACGTTCATCCCGTCGCCCGGAACGCGACGCAGGCGTTCTGCCCGCCGAACCCGAAGGAGTTCGAAAGCGCGAGCGTGACATCCGTCGTCCGCGCCTCGTTCGGGACGACGTCCAGGTCGCAGTCGGGATCCGGCGTCGCGTAGTGGATCGTCGGGGGGATCGTCCCGTTCGTGATCGCCAGGGCACAGACCGCGCCTTCGACGGCGCCCGCGGCGCCGAGCATGTGGCCGGTCATCGACTTCGTCGATGACACGGCCACGCGGTGCGCGACGTCCTCACCGAGGGCCGCCTTGATCGCAACCGTCTCGGCGGCGTCGTTGAGCGGGGTGGAGGTACCGTGCGCATTGATGTAGGAGACGTCCTCGGGGCGTGCGCCCGCGTCGCGGAGCGCCCAGCGCATCGCGAGCGTCGCGCCTCCGCCCTTCGGGTCCGGCGCGGTGATGTGATACGCGTCGTCCGACGCGCCGTATCCGGCCACCTCGCAGTAGACCCGGGCCCCACGTGCCGTCGCGTGCTCCTCGGATTCGAGGATCAACGTCGCGGCCCCCTCCGACAGCACGAACCCGCTGCGTCCGGCGTCGAACGGGCGAGAGGCGGTCTCGGGATCCGGGTTCTTCGTCAGCGCGGTCATCTGGGCGAACGCCGCGACCGTCAACGGGACCGTGGCAGCCTCCGAGCCGCCGACCACGCACAGATCGAGGTAACCGTCGCGGATCAGCCGCATGCCTTCGCCGATCGCGTTGTTCGACGACGCGCACGCCGAGAGCGTCGCCATGTTGTGTCCGGTGAGTCCGTACCGCATCGCGATGTGTCCGGCGGCCGCGTTCGCCATGAGCATCGGGACCATGAACGGGGACACCCGCCCGGGACCCTTCTCGAGCAGCACGGAGTGCTGCGCGAGCAAGGTCTGGATCCCACCGATCCCGGTCGCGTAGATGCAGCCGCCCCGCTCGGAGACGATCTCCGGCACGGCGGCGTCCGCCCACGCGAGCGAGGCCGACGCCAGCGCGAAATGGACGTACCGGTCCGTGCGGCGGGCTTCCTTCGGTTCCAGGTACTCGGCGGGATCGAACCCGTCGACCTCGCCGGCCACCTTGACCGACAGGTCTTCGGTCGGGAACTGCGTGATCCGACGGATGCCGTTCCGGCCTGAGGTCATCCCCTTCCAGAAGTCGTCGACCCCGGTTCCGACCGGCGTGACGGCGCCGATCCCGGTGACGACGATTCGCGGGCGTTGGCTCATGGGTTCGGCTCCTGCATCCGCGGCGCTCAGCTGACGCCGAGCTTGGTCGCGACGAGGTCGATCGCCTGACCGACGGTCTTCACCGACTCCATCTCGTCCTCCGGGATCTCGATGCTCCACTCCTCCTCGAGGGCGAGCACGGCCTCCACGAGGTCGAGCGAATCGGCGTTCAGGTCCTCCTGGAACCGGGCGTCGGGGATCACCTGCACCTCGTCCACCGCGAGCTGCTCGGCGAGCACCTTCTTCACCCGGGTTTCGATCTCTGCACGGTCGGTCATCGGTACCGCTCCTCCTGATCCTCGTGGCTGATCCTCGTGGCAGGTTCTCGGGGTCGTGCCTGGTCACCCTATCCGCTACGCGGTCAAGCCGCCGTCGACGGGGATCACCGTGCCGTTCACGTACGAGGCCTCCTCCGACATCAGGAACCGCACCACGGCTGCCACCTCGTCGAAGCGAGCGGCACGGTGGAGCGGCGTCTGATCGATGTAATAGGCGCGCATCTCGTCTGTGAGATGGGAGGTCATGTCCGTGTCGAGCAGCCCCGGGCAGAGAGCGTTGACGGTGACGCCCTTGGACGCCATCTCGCGTGCGAGCGACTTCGTGAGCCCAACGAGGCCGGACTTCGTGGCCGCGTACACCGTCTGACCTGCGTTGCCGTGGATCGCGACCGCGCTCGACATGTTGACGATCCGCCCCCATTTCTCGCGCAGCATCCCGCGGAGTGCGGCCTGTGAGCACAGGAAGGAACCGCGGAGGTTGGTCGCCATCGTCTGCTCGTACACGTCCATCGGGTACTTGATCAGCAAACCGTCTCGCGACATCCCCGCGTTGTTCACGAGACCCGTGACGTTCCCGACCTCGTCGGTCACGCGACGGAAGGCCTCGTGCACGCTGGCCTCGTCGGTGACGTCGAGCGCGACCGCCAATCCCCGCGTGCCGGCGGCCGTGAGCGCCTCGACCGATTCCTTCGCGTCTTTCTCGCTCGATCGGTACCC
>WNFW01007589.1_pt1 | contig 14171 bp, 10 predicted proteins | sample 5400131 | NCBI WGS metagenome assembly WNFW01 (sample SAMN13153362, study PRJNA577476) | soil metagenome | isolation source: 20 cm soil or saprolite under grassland replicate 1 | place: USA:California | collected 2016-06-15 | reverse complement strand
AATTGCTCGTTGCCAGTCAGGTCGTATTGAGCATGCAGCTCGGTTTTGCCGTTTGGCCTTTGATGCGGTTTACGGGGGAAAAGGCGAAAATGGGCGAGTTTGCCAACCGTCTCTGGGTGAAAATTCTGGGCTGGACGGCCGCCGGCATTATCATTGTGCTTAACGTGAAGCTGCTCTTCGATATTTTTATACCAGACGCGGTTCGTAAGGCATTCTATGGGTTCATCGGTTTGCCGATGCCTGAATAAAATGACGAATGACGAAGGAATGACAAAATCCGAAGCTCGAAACGCGCGCGCGCAAGATTTATCTTGGAACGGCAGCCTCATGCGGACTGTTTGCGAGCAGCAGCCGGAGAGTAAGCTAGCGATTTATTTGTGGTTTTTCGCCATTCGAGCTTCGGATTTTATTCGTCATTCGTCATTCGAATTTCGTCATTTTTGTCATGTATAAACATATCCTTATTCCGCTCGAGAACAGCCCAGCCGATGAGACCATTCTCACCCATATCAAGCCTCTTGCACGAATGGCCGGTGCGAAACTGCTCCTCGTTCATGTGGCCGATGGCTGGGTGGCACGCAATTTCGATCAGCTCAAACTCGCCGAGAGCGAAGAGATGAAACAGGACCGGCTTTACCTGGAAAAACGCAGCCGTGAACTGACCGCGGAAGGCTTTTCCTGCGACGCCGTCCTGGCGTTGGGCGAGCCCTCGGACGAGATCATCAAACTTGCTCGGGAGAAAAATGTCGATCTCATTGCGATGACGACGCACGGCCACCGTTTCATCAGCGACATACTTTACGGGGCGACTGTCGACAAAGTGCGCCACGAAGTGGAGGTGCCGGTGCTGCTGTTGAAAGTACAACGCTAGCTGAATGACGAATCTCCAAGACATCTCGATCTTCGCAGGCGTTTGTTCGTCATTCGAACTTTGTCATTAATTCGTCATTCGACATTCGTGCTTCGTCATTCTATGGACGCTCGTGAAAGTTCTTTTTCTCACCAATGAATATCCTCCGCACATCTATGGCGGTGCGGGCGTTCACGTCGGCTATCTTTCGCGTGAACTGGCGAAGATGATGCCGGTGGAAGTTCGCTGCTTTGGCGACCAGCACATTGAAGAAGGCAATCTCAAGGTCACCGGCTACAAGGTTGATACAAGCGATTTCAGTTGCCCAAAGCCGCTGCGCTCCGTTTTCGGCGCCGTGCGGCGGTGCACCGACTTCAATACTACCAACATCGGTGCCGATCTCGTGCACTGTCACACTTGGTACAGCCACTTCGGCGGGATCTTAGCGAAAAAGAATTACGGAATTCCCCTCGTGATCACAGTTCACTCGCTGGAGCCGCTTCGACCCTGGAAGCGCGAACAGCTCGCCGGTGGCTACGATTTTTCGCTTTGGGTTGAAAAGACGGCGTTGGAAATGGCTGACGCGATTATTGCTGTTTCTCGCGAGACCAAGGACGACATTGAGCGATTGTTCGATGTGGCCCCCGCGCGCGCGCATGTGATCCACAACGGAATCGATCTGCAGCAATACCGGAAAGTCGATTCGAGCAACGCGCTCAAGCACTACGGCATCGATCTAAACGTACCGTATCTGCTGTTCGTCGGTCGGATCACCCGGCAGAAAGGATTCCAACACCTGCTGCGCGCAATCCCATTCATGAATCACGGTTTCCAAATCGTCCTTTGCGCCGCCGCGCCGGACACGCCGGAGATGGCAGAAGAAATGAAAACCGCAGTGGAAGCCGCAAAAGCGCAGCGGCCGGGAGTCGTCTGGATCAATGAAATGGTGGATCAAACGGCGACCCGCGAACTTTACTCGCACGCAGCGGTATTTGTTTGCCCTTCGATTTACGAACCGTTCGGCATTATCAATCTTGAGGCAATGGCGTGCGAAACCGCGGTGGTTGCCAGTGCCGTTGGCGGAATCAAAGAAGTCGTTGCCGATGGCGAGACCGGATTCCTGGTTCCACTAGAACAAACGAAGGAAGGCTCATTCGAGCCGGCAAACCGCGAAAAATTCGCGCGAGATATCGCTGAGCGCGTCAATCAGCTAATGAAAGATCCACAATTACGCGAAAAATTCGGCAAAGCCGGGCGCAAACGAGTGGAGGAAAATTTTAGTTGGACGTCAATCGCACAAAAAACGAAAGCACTTTATAAGACGCTGGTGTCAGGCGGAGAAAGGATCGGCTCCCTGAAGCAGGCCTCGTAGCCTAGAGTTGCTCGATTTTGTAACCGCGTTTTTCGAGCAGGGCGATAACGCCGCGAGGCCCGGCGAAATGCAGTGCGCCTGCGACGATCAATGTCGGTCTTCCCGATCTGATTGCCGTTTCGATTCTCGGGGTCCACCTTGCGTTACGCCGATCCAGCAACCGCCACGAAACAGTCGGAGCCTCTTTCATTTCACCGGTGTGTATCGCATTAAGGCGAGCAGCATCACCGACTTTCCATGCTGACACGTCTTGTCGAAACTGCCCTGCCTCGTCCTTTGCGTGGATTATAGCTTGCAGCAGGACCACTTCGCCTTCTGCGTCGAACATGTCGGAAAAGACACGGATATGCTCGTCCGCTGTTTCGAGACCGCCAGTGAGCTTACCATAGTAGCGCGCTCGCTGTGCAATATAGCTATCCACGCCCCAGCGGTAATCCGGGTTACCGAGAGTTGGATTTCGCAACATCATGGCGATGGCCCAGGGACGAAGATGATGCCAGTCGTTCATTCTGCTGAGTGTGATCTTGCGCAAATATTCGTAGGTCTTTGGATGTATTTTGCTCTGAACCAATTGGTCGCTGGGAAGTTTTGCAGCTTCCCTGAGTTTTTCTCCAAAGGACTCATCTTTAGGATCGATCTCAAACCAGACTTGCTGGGGTTGTTTGATCGCTTCTTCGATGACCGGCGTCCGAAAATAATCGAATGCCTGCAACGCAGGAACGGAGCCGAGGAGATAAAATGGGGCCCGGGCGTTCGTGACTCGCCAGAGACAGTTGTTTGCCATTCGAAGCCAGCTCACCAGATGCAAGCCGCTAGACAGCGAGAAGAATGCATCCGCTGGCGGCGATACTGCGCGTGATTCTCGATCGACGCGGCATAAATACTTCTCCGGTTTTTCCGGACTAGAGTTGCTCGATTTTGTATCCGCGTTTTTCCAGCAGCTTTATGACGCTATTCGGACCGGAGAAGTGTAGTGCACCAGCGACGATTGCAGTCGGCTTGCCGCTTTTCAGTTCCGCTTCGATCCGCGGAACCCATTTGGTGTTGCGGTTATCGACAAAACGCGCAGCGATCCAGGGAGCCTTTGTCCGGAGGCGGGTGTCACCTGCCCAAAGCGCATCGGTATCGCCTTTGCGCCATGCCTTGTGCATCCTGCTGAATTCTTTCTCGGCGTTCCTGGGCTCGTCGAGAGCGTCGCGCAGAATGAATTCGCTATCGCGATCTGACAACCCACCCATGACTGCCACGTGTTCATCGACTGATTCGAGGCCGGCAATCTCTTTTCTCTCTTTTCCGGCGCGGTCGACGAAATAATTGTCCAGCCCGTGCGAGAGAGAGCTTTTAGTATATGTCGCCGGGCCGACGAGATGCTGTGCAATCCACCAGGGTTTGTAGCCCATCTGGCTGTCGAAGCCCCTGACGTGTTCCCGCCTGCCCTGGCGTTGATCGGCCTCAACAGTCAAAATATTCTGGCGGAGCCAGGCCAAAAGGTCAGGGTGAATCTTTGAGCGGATATCCTGTCCGCGAGGATATTTCCCCGCTGCCTCAAATTTCTTTTCGAATTCGACATGTCGACTCGGATCGAATTCGAAGAGGAAACGCCTGCTATTTTTTAACGCGATCTCGTACGGCGCCGGGAGTGGATAATCTTTTTTGCTGAGCGCGTGGATTGAGCCCACCAGATAAAATGGCGCCTTCGCGTTGGTCACGCGCCAGACACAACTTTTCGGATGCTTTTGAGCCGCGCGAACAGGGACCGCGAGCAGGAGGGTTAAACCGAGCAGGAGCGAGATGATCCAACAGGAGGGAATACGTCGACAAGACAAAAACATTTCCGGTGTTTAACGAAAAAAAACGCTGCGTCAATTTAATTTCACATCGAGATTGCCACCCGCAGACGCAGATTCACGCGATTTGAGATTGGAGATGTTTTCGATACTATAACGCAACCATGGTCCTCCCAGTGAAACGATGGTTCGCGATCGGGTTCCTGGTCGGTGTCATCGCTATAACACAAACAACCGCACTTGCCGCGGACGACTGGCAGATCATCAAGGTTAGCGGCCAGGATTATTTGAGCGTCGATAATGTCTCGCGGTTTTATGGATTGCCCGCGGGCATCGCCGCTTCCGGCGAAAAAGTAGAATTCGAGGCGGCGAAGAATCCGCTGGAATTTGTCAGCGGCAGCCGCGAGGTGATGATCAACGGCGCGCGGAGTTGGTTGTGTTTTCCGGCGATCGAACAGAATGGAAAGCTTCTCGTCTCACGCACTGATGTAGCCAAAACAATTGAGCCGCTGGTGCGCCCGCACCGTGTCCCAAACGTCGGCAAAGTTCAGACTATCGTTGTGGATCCGGGACACGGCGGTTACGACAAGGGTCAGGTAAGTCGTTACGGTTACGAGAAAGATTTTGCTCTCGATGTAGCGCGAAAGCTGCGCCCGCTGTTACTGTCGAAAGGACTGCGCGTGATCATGACGCGCGAGGGCGATTACTTTGTTCCTCTCGAAGTCCGGGCACAGATTGCCAACAAGGCGCGTGACTCGATTTTCGTCAGCATTCATTTCAATGCTTCGAATGACGATCGGAACGCCACGGGCTTTGAGATTTTTTCATTTACCCCGCGCGGAGCGCCATCCACGTCCGACAGCGCAGTAGCTCCAAGTGCTCTCAGCACCCAACCCGGGAGCGCTGTCGATGCGCAAAGCTTGGCGCTCTCAGCATGCATCTATCATTCTCTGCTGGGCCACATCCCCGAGTATGACCGGGGCATCAAGCGCGCGCGCTTTGCTGTTCTGCGATTGACGAAGGTGCCGGCTGTGCTGATCGAAGGCGGTTTTCTGACAGAGCAGGGACAGTGCAAGTTGATTGCGCAAAAAGAATGGCGCGCAAAGCTTGCACACGCCATCAGCGTCGGGATCGAAAGTTATCGCGCATTGGGAATCAAGAAGCAGCCGCCGCTGCTCGTCGCGGACTATCGCAAACAGGTCAAATCGGCGCCGGATGAATTCGCGGTTCAGGACGCGGAATTGAAAGAAGCAGATACAAGTATAGTCAACCTGGTTGGTCAGTCCGCGTTCCCTGCGCCGCAGCAGGCGCCGACACCTTCGCAAAGAATGTCTCTCGAATCCGCCCCGATTGTCCCGTGACGTAGCGATACCCCTCCGCGCCGGCATCGGGATTGGCTTCTGGGTAGGCGATCAATGACACGATTTTTTGATTGGGTTTGCCCGCCTGATCGAATACAAACTTAACGAAAGGACCAACCTCATGAAAAAACTAATTAGCTACACCCTGATAGCGCTCTGCGCGACGATCGCGATTTCATTCGCCGCGTCCGACAACAACAAAGACGCGATTATCTCCAAGGAAAAAGCGGCCTGGCAAGCGTTCAAAGACAAGAAACAGGACGACTTCAAGAAGCTCGTTTCCGCAGATCTCGTCGCTGTGTACAGCAACGGAATCCTAACCTTGCAAAAAGAATTGGACGCAATGGCAAAGACGGAGATGCAATCGTTTGACTTGAGCGATTTCAATGTCGTCTTTCCGGATCCCGGCACCGCCATCATCAGTTATAAGGCGAAGGTTCAGTCCACATCGGAAGGCAAGGACACGTCCGGCAGTTATAATAACGGTTCCGTCTGGCGGATGATAAAAGGTGAGTGGCAAGCCGTCTTTCACTCTGACATGAAAGAAGAATCGGCTACGCAACCCGCCGGATAGAATCTCGTCAGCAGTTTCGCTACAGGCGCGGCATCCCCGATTGGATGTCCGCTGTAGTGGGAGCCATGCCGGGTGCATGGGAGTTCGCAGGCGACACACCTGTGGCTACCATTGACTTCGCAAGTACGAGTCCTATTCTGACCAAGAAGCAAACTGCGGGGGAGCCGCAATGGCTGAGAGTCTGGTCCCGCGACAGCGGGAGTGGAGACCCCTTGAACCTGATGCGGGTAATGCCGCCGAAGGGAGCGAGGGTCCGATGCCGGACTGGTGATGTCAGCCATGCGCGCGATCGCGCATGGTTTTTGTTTTATGATGTCATTCCGAATGCAATGAGGGACCTCCCCGAAGCACACTTACTCATTCATGATTGCGCCCAAAGACTCGATTGATTCACAAAGCACAGAAACGCCTTTGCCAAACGGAGCGAGCGGGGCGAGCGACATGGAAGGTAAAGCCGCGACGGCTGGTGGCGAGAGAGACGGGAGTCGATCGAGTTTCAATTCCAAAAAGACTTACGTAGCAGGCAAATTGCATACGGATATTCGCGTTAATTCTCCAGAACGAACCAGTGCGCGTGTACGACACGAGCGGCCCGTGGGGCGATCCCGATTTTCATGGCGATGTCACGCAAGGCCTGCCAGCGTTGCGTACGAACTGGATTCGCGCACGCAGAGATGTGGCGGAATACGAAGGACGACTCGTTAGGCCAATTGATGACGGATATCTGTCGGAAGTTCATGCGTTTTCGCAGCAGAAACGCCGAACATCCAACGCCCAACGTCCAATGCCGAACGGAAACGGGAGTGATGAAAAACTCTCAACTCTCAACCCTCAACCATCAACTTTGCCGAGGCGTAAGCCTTTGCGCGCTTCGGCAAACCACCCAGTCACCCAGCTTTGGTACGCTCGCCAGGGAATCATCACGCCGGAGATGGAATTCATCGCGATCCGCGAAAACGGACACACTCTAGCGGACGCTGACCGATGTGCCGCAGCCGGCGGCAGCGACTACAACGGAATCGAACCGGCGATACGATTCCGCAACGACCTGGATCAACAACATCCCGGCGAATCGTTCGGCGCAAACATCCAGCCTGACATCACACCGGAATTCGTCAGGCAAGAAGTAGCGCGCGGCCGCGCAATCATCCCCGCCAACATCAATCACCCGGAATCCGAGCCGATGATCATCGGCCGCAATTTCCTCGTAAAAATCAACGCCAACATCGGCAACAGCGCTGTGGCGTCGTCGATCGAAGAAGAAGTCGAAAAGATGCGTTGGGCAACGAAATGGGGCGCCGATACGGTGATGGACCTCAGCACCGGCAAAAATATTCACGCAACGCGCGAATGGATCATTCGCAATTCGCCCGTGCCGATCGGCACCGTGCCGATTTACCAAGCGCTGGAAAAAGTCGGGGGCCGCGCGGAAGAACTGACTTGGGAAATTTATCGCGACACGCTTATCGAACAGGCGGAGCAGGGGGTCGATTACTTCACCGTGCACGCCGGCGTCTTATTACGCTTTATCCCTTTAACGGTTAAACGCGCGACCGGAATTGTTTCTCGGGGAGGAAGCATCATGGCCAAATGGTGTCTCGCGCATCATCAGGAAAGTTTTCTCTACACGCATTGGGACGAGATCTGCGAGATCATGGCCGCGTATGACGTCAGCTTTTCCATCGGCGATGGCCTGAGGCCGGGCAGTATTGCGGATGCAAACGACGAGGCGCAGTTTGCCGAGTTGTACACGCAGGGCGAGCTGACCCGGCGCGCGTGGGCGCAACACGTGCAAGTGATGAACGAAGGCCCGGGCCACATTCCCATGCACATGATCAAGGAGAACATGGAAAAGCAACTCGAGTGGTGTGACGAAGCGCCCTTCTACACGCTCGGTCCGTTAACCACCGATATCGCGCCCGGCTACGATCACATCACCAGCGCAATCGGCGCGGCGATGATCGGCTGGTACGGCTGCGCCATGCTTTGCTACGTCACGCCGAAGGAACATCTCGGTTTGCCTAACAAAAAGGACGTCAAAGACGGCGTGATTGCTTACAAAATCGCTGCGCACGCCGCGGATTTAGCGAAGGGTCATCCCGGCGCGCAATATCGTGACAACGCGATCAGCAAAGCCAGGTTCGAATTCAGGTGGGAGGATCAATTCAATCTCTCGCTCGATCCCGAAACCGCGCGCGAGTTTCACGACGAAACGTTGCCGGCGGAAGGGGCAAAGACAGCACACTTTTGTTCGATGTGCGGTCCTCACTTCTGTTCCATGAAAATAACAGAGGACGTGAGGAAGTACGCCGCTGAACAGGGGATTGCAGAACAAGCAGCAATCGAACAGGGATTAAACGAGAAGGCAACGGAGTTCAAGAAATCCGGCGCAGAAATCTACGCAAAGACCTAATGCCCGCCCGGACCTCACGGACTCTTTAGGATCGCGACGATCTCCGTCTGGATTGGCTGCCCAGTGACTTCGATGTCTTTATCCGAAATATAAACGTTAATTTCGGATCGAACCCCAAACTTTCCTTCGAGATAGATTCCGGGTTCAATCGAAAAACAAACCCCCGGAATGATGCGGCGCGAATCGCGCGTCTCGAAATCGTCGATGTTAACGCCATTACCGTGAGTTTCTTCGCCAATGGAATGGCCGGTGCGATGGGTGAATTGTTCTCCAAAACCTGCGCGTGTAATCACACCGCGCGACACGTCATCGACTTCCGCTCCGCGAATCGATTTTCCCGCCCCAATGTTTTTGCGCACGAAATCGACGGCAGAATCACGCGCTTCCCGCACAATATTGAAAATGCGCGAGTACTCTTCGGGAACACTTTCGCCCACATAGCCAGTCCAGGTTTGGTCAGTCGCGACTGCGTCCGGTTTGGTCAGTTTAGTGGCCGCATCGATTAGCACGAAATCACCGCGCCTGACAGGTGAATTCTTTTCCTTCGTCGGTATGTAGTGCGGATTGGCGCTGTTTGCATTCACCGCAACGATCATGGGCTCCCGCTGCATTCCTTCTTCGCTGTAGCGACGAAGCATGAACTGCGCAATATCCCACTCTGTAGTTGGTTCGTCGGCGCGAATCCGGCGCGCTATCTCGGCAAACGCTTCCTGAATGATGCGATGCATTTTATCGGAGGCTTCCACATGCATCTGGTGTTGAGCCGGAGAAAACACGGCTTCGAATCGTTGAACTAGTTCCGCGCTCGTGACCGGTTCGACTCCAAACGAGCGGACAAGCTCGATCGTTCCGGCGTCCACGCGCGAGATGTAAGGGATATCGTTCATGGGCGAATACTGCATGGCAACACGGCGCTTCGATTCCTTCGTCCCCGCGCCCAGCACCTCTCGCAGGCGCGCGTGCAATTCCTGCCAGCCGCGGAACACAATCTTCTTGCCGGGAAGCGAATCGAGTTTGAACTGCTCGATCGACTGCACAATTTTAATCGGCTCGCCCGAGGCTGGGACGTAGTAGAACCAGCGGCGAGAGACGAGCATGTTTTCGTCCAGCTTCAAAATCCGATAAGCGAGCGGATCGCTATGCCGAAAATCGTAGAAGAGCCAGCCATCGAGCCTGGCGTCGCGCAAGGCGGCCTGAATTTCAGCCACCCGTTCTGCTGGAGATTGTTGTGCAGGCATTGATCCGACCAAAGTTAAACCAAGAACGAATGCCGCGAAGAAAGAAGTGTGCTGCGATTTCATTTTTTGTAGTCTCCGCTGTCTCAGCGCGAAACTCTGGGAAGCGCTCAACTTACTTGTACAGGGTTTTGGGCTCTGGCTCCGCTAAGATCTTTTGAAAACGCGGATCGTTCCGTAACGGGTCCCATTCCCACCGCTTCCGCAGATCTGAAAGCGTGATGCCGTTGTCAGCGTAATCGACCGCGAACGGGGTGGTGAGGAGACGCTCGATCAGCTGTATAGCGTGATCGGCATCGCCGTTGCGCGCATAAATCAACGCGATAAACCCCTGAACTGTACTTCCATTCACTATGTCTTTGGAGACAGGCGTCAATTCCGCTCCACGCTGGCCTTCGCGCAAAGCGTCATCTTTGAATCCCATTAGCGCGTAAAGAAAACCGAGCTGCGCGTGACGAATGCCGTCTTGCGGACTCTTCATCACAATTTGTTCCAATATCGGCCGAGCGGTTTCGAATTCGTGCTGCGCCCGCCCTGCATCGTTGCGCATCAAGGCCGCACAGCCTGCGAGATAGCTTTTTGGCAATGGTATGCCGGTGGGCGCGACGAAGTTCTCAAGCCTGGCCGACGTCAGCGCGCGTTCGGCTGCATCCGGATCACGATCGATGAGAGCCACGTCCCAGCGACTAAAGGTGACGACCCCGTCGGGATCGAGATTTGGCGCGAAGCTCTCCAGCACAGCCTTAATCGGGGCCGTGCTGCCTTTCCAGAAAAACTCCATGTAGGCGCGTTGTATTTTGACATTGAGCGAGTCGGGCGCGACCGCGAGGACGCGATCCATTCCTTTGACGGCATTTGGCCAGTCGCGTACTCCGAAGTAGGTCTGCGCGGCATCGTAGAGCGTAATGGAATTGCGCGGATCAATCGCTTCAGCTTTGTGGTAAGCGGCAATAGCCTCGGTGAGATGCCCCTGCCGTCGTTGCACCGCAGCAATGTAAAGACCGACATCGCCATCGTTCGGAAGAGTCTTGGCTGCCAAATTCAATTCGCGCAGAGCCTCCTGGTAATTGCCGTCCTCGTAATAGAAATAGAGGCCAAGCGCGAGATGCCCTTCGCCGAGATCAGGTTGAAGTCGAAGTGATTCGTCCGCTTCACGGCGGGCAGTCTCTTTTACTTCCTGTGTCGGTTCGAACCAATGATAGATCGTGCTCATCACTGCTGAGAGTCGCGCGTGAGCGAGAGCGAAGTTCGGGTCGAGCGCAATAGCTTGTTTGTAAAGCTGTGCAGCCGATTTGAAATCCTGCAGCAGGTTATCCGGTCGCGTTTGGTAATCGCGGCCACGCAAATAGAGAACGTAAGCGTCCGGGTTGGTTGTGGGTTTGGTTTCGACGCGAGCTTTTTCCTGCGGTGAAAGCGTGGCCCGCAACGAGTCAGCAATACTTTTCGCAACCTCGGCTTCTACTCCGAAAATGTCAGTCAATTCCCGGTTATAACTTTGCGCCCACAAATGGGCGTCCGTGTCGGCTCGGATCAACTGCACGTTGATGTGCACCCGATCGCCGGCCTTCTGGACGCTTCCTTCGAGCACATTGCTCACGCGTAACTGTCGACCGATCTCAGACAGATTCTCGGGAGCGGTTTGGTAGTGGGCGGTAGAAGTGCGCGAAATCACGTGAAGCCCGCTGATTCTCGAGAGAGTGGTGATGATTTCATCCTGAATACCCTGCGCGAAAAACGCGTTCTCCTTGTCCGAGCTCAAATTTTCGAATGGCAAAACGGCAACTGATTTGTCCAGCGTTGCAGTTGGCGCGGATTGTTTTGCCAGTTCGGAACTCGCCGATCTTCTTGTTCGCGCAAATTGAAACGCGAGCAGCGCAGCCGCGAGGAGGGCGGCGGCAACAATAATCGCGGTCCATCTGCCAGTTTTCGGCGTCTCGGGCTCTCGCGGCGAAATTTCTTCCGACCGCCTGATTCCTTCCGGGGTCAGCTCGAATGCCCACGCCAGAATCAGCGCGACTGGAAACCCAAGAATGACTGCACTGACAAAAACCTTCATCACCCAGGGAGGCGCTTCGAAAGTCGGGAACAAAATGGAAGCTGCTTGAATCAGCAGCCACGCCACGATCGCGTAGGCGACGGCGACCCTGTAAACCTTGCGTCGCTTCAGCTCGGTAAGAAAGGTAGCCGGGTCCATGCCAATGCGGGGAACGTTACTGCAACGCGGTTCCCATACACAAACAGGAAGTACCCATTGCGATGGAGGCCGCCCGCGCGCGGCCTGATGAATAGATCCATGCCGTTATCTGTAGCGGCCAATGAGTCTGCCCTGCTTGCCACGCCGAAGTCGTGCGAAGGTGGGAGCGAAGTCGAACGGGCTGCGCCTGCCACGCCGAAATCATGAAGGCGGGTCGAGGCGATCTCTTTTCCGCGGAGCGTACGCTCTGGCGTGGTTACTTAGAGAGATCTTGAGATAGGTTCTGCCGCCAATTTCTGGAAGCGCGGATCGTTCCGGAGCGGATCGAACATCGGATCGAGCCGGAGCAGCGCAGGAGTGAGCGGCACGCGCGAAGCCAGTGCGCCCTCGGAAGGTATCGATAACAATTTTTCCAACGCGGCGATGGCGCGGTCCCGTTCTCCCACTTGCGCGGCCACCCGGGCGAAAATCTCGATCGGCGCGGGACCATCCACTACGTCTTTTTCGAGCGGGAGCACCCTCATCGCCTGCTCCGACAGATCTAACGCCGCGGCTTTATCACCGAGGCCCATATTGACCAGCGCGAGATCGCCAATGAGAACATAGTTATCCGGCTGTTCTTTAAGAAACGGTTCCAGTTCGCCGCGAGCCTGCCGAAAACTTTCCTGAGCCGCGGAATGGTCGCCAGCGATTTCTTGCGCCCAGCCTAACCAAAAGCGCAGCTCGCCATTGTTATAACCCAAAGCGGGATCAGGCTTGGAAAGTATTTCCTTTAGCTGAGAGATCATTTGTACAGGCCGACGTTCCAGAATCGCCTGATAAACTTGTATTTCCAAAGCGCCCGTGTCGTCGGCGGGCGGATGCAACGGAGCGAGTAGTGCAGCAGCCCGCTGAAGGTCGCCCTGCGCCTGGGCAATACCTGCCTGCTGCGCAAGTGTATCCAGGTCGCCGGGTATTACATCGAGCACCTGATCAAACTTCCGCAGCGCTTCGGAGAAACGACGAACTATCATGTACGATTGTGCATGCTGGGTGAGCAGCGAAACATTGCGCGGGTCGAGCCGCTCAGCTTCGTTGAAGTAGGACTCGCTCCGGTCCCATTGACCTTGCCGGCGTGCGACGTACGCCAGCGATTCAGGAATCTGGCTGCTATTCGGCAGAAACTGACGTGCTTGCTCAAAGGAACGCACCGCGGCGTCGTAATCTTTCAAGCATGCGTAGTAGTAATATCCCCTGGCCATTATGGCCTCGCCGAGATTGGGCTGCAGAGTCAGAGCCGTTTCAGCTGCCTGGCCCGTTTCTTCGCGGAGTGCAACTGTTGGTTGAAGAGTGAGTGTGAGATAGCCGAGCGCATCGACGTATGATAGCAACGCCCAGGCAAGCGCGAACTTGGAATCCAACCGCACCGCTTCCTTCAGATACTTCTGTGCCGCAAGGGTGTTAGCGGGTGAGTTTCCCGTTTTAAGGGTATAAGCCAGACCACGCAGGTACGCATCGTACGCTTCAGGATTATCTGTCGGTCTAGCCGCAATGACTTGTTCTTCCTGACCAGTAAGTTTCGCGCGCAATCGATCGGCGATGGTTTTGGCCACCTCGCTCTCAACAGAAAAGATGTCAGTCACTCTGCGATCAAATGTCTCTGCCCAGAGATGCGAATCACTTGCGGCTCTAATCAATTGCACATTCACGCGCACCTGATCATTTGTTTTCTGGACACTGCCTTCCAGGAGATTGGCCACACCGAGTTGGTTCGCAATCTCAGAAACTTTTTGAGACGTGTTCTTATAACGCTGCGTGGACGTGCGCGAGATCACTTTGAGATCCGCGATCTTTGAGAGCCGGGTCAAAATTTCGTCCTGGATCCCGTCCGCGAAGTAGGCGTTGGATTTTTCCTCACTCAGGTTTTCAAACGGCAGAACGGCGATGGATTTTTCATTTGGCAATGGCGCCGGGGCGACAAAGTAAAAAGAGTAAACGACCGCGGCCGCCAGCAGCGCCCCCGCCAGCGTGAATAACATGCTACGCTTATGATGTTTGATTTTGCTGACGATAGATTCGGCAGGCGCCTTGGTCTGCGGCAAGGAGCTATCTGCTTCCAGTTCCTCCTTGAGAAGGCGCAGGTCGGCGAGCATCTCCTTGATCGTGTGGTAACGTTCGTCACTGTTTTTGCGCAAAGCCTTTTGCAGAATGGATTCGAGTTTGAGCGGAACATCTGTCAGTATGCCGGACAAAGGTGGTGGCTCCGCTGTCAGGATGGAGGCGATGCAATCGCTCGGCGTGTCGCCGCGGAACGGCGGGCTTCCTCCCACCATTTCGTAGAACACTACGCCCAGGCTCCAAATATCCGTGCGCACATCCACCTTCTGGCCGCGGGCCTGTTCCGGA
>WNFW01007696.1_pt1 | contig 14173 bp, 22 predicted proteins | sample 5400131 | NCBI WGS metagenome assembly WNFW01 (sample SAMN13153362, study PRJNA577476) | soil metagenome | isolation source: 20 cm soil or saprolite under grassland replicate 1 | place: USA:California | collected 2016-06-15 | reverse complement strand
GTTGCCGAAATAAATCCGGTTTACATAAAGCTCGAGGATTTGCTGTTTGGTAAACTGGCGCTCGATTCGCAGCGCCACCATCGCCTCCAACAACTTCCGGCTGAGAGTCCGACCGCCGAGCGGAAGACTGTTTCGAGCGAGCTGCTGGGTAATGCTGCTCGCGCCTTCCTTAGCTGAGCCGCTCGTGACATCGCGAAACAAGGCGCGCATGATCCCGCGCCAATCGATCCCCTTGTGATCGTAAAAACGAGAATCCTCCCGCACCAATACCGCAGTGGTAAAGAACGGCGATACTTCGCTAAGCGAGACCTTTAGCCGGTTTGCGCCCGCCAGGCGGCTGTAAATTTTCCCATCGACATCGTAAACGGTATTTCGCTCCGGCATCTCGCCGACGTTCTTCATGTCGAACGTTTGCGCCCATGTGCCGTAGAAGAGGAAAACCGCAAAGCCAGCGCCTGCTAACAAAACAAGCAGCGTGATTTTCCAGCCGTACCGGAAAAGACGGCTCCCGCCTTTCTTCTTTCTCGATCGGAGACGGGCGAAGAATTGCATGCTGAAAGGTTAAAAAAGTTACAAGAGTTACAAGGTTAAAAACGGTTTAACCTTTCTGACTCCTTAACCTCTCAGCGGTTCAACGATTTAACCCATTTAACGTTGTAACCCCTTAACAAATCACAAATTCAGCTTCACGACGCCCTCATGCTGCTCGGTCGCACACGCAGCATTGGTTGGAACGTCTGTCGCCGCGTCGCTGGGTTGGACAAGTTTGTTATCGATCAAGTACCGTTCGACTTCTTCGCCGCTGACATCCGGCAGCATACGCCCATTAATTTCCACACAGGGCGAGAGCGGCTGCCCGCTCTTGCTTTCCATTTCCCATCGAAACGCTGGGTTCTGGATAATGTCTTTCTCAGTGAACGGGAGATTGTACTTGGCCAGCACGGCGCGAACCCCGGCGCTCCAGCCACAATACGTCTTCAAGTAAGCGGTGATTTCAGGCGTTTGCATTGGAAGAATATACCACAAACCGGTCGCCGGGAAAGCTGTGAACGTCCGTGCCCCGTCACGAAGGTTGAAAGGCTGCGAGGCCGCAAATGACGAAGTACGAAGGAATGACGAAATCCGAATCTCGTAAACAACGCGCCCGGCCCTTTCGTCATTGGGTCATTCGGGGTTCTTTCGTCATTCGACATTCGTCCTTCGTCATTTCGGCGGAAAGCCCTTTTCACATAGACGAAGGCGGGTTCTGGGAAAACCGCCACTCTTTGTCGTTTGTTAGAGGCTCTCGATCTCTTTTCGCAGATCTTCCTTCGATTTACCGAGCTTTTGTTGAAGCCGCCCGAGCAATTCATCCTCTTTCCCTTCGGTAAACGCGAGATCGTCATCGCTCAACTGCGCGTATTTCTGTTTCAGTTTGCCTTTCGCTTCGTTCCACCCGCCCTTGAATTCTAGTTTCGTCATAGTGATAGAGATTTCGCATGCGGAGCGCAGATCAGTTGTCTCGCACTATATAAATCGATGCACACGCGCGACGATTCGGGCGCGAAGTTCATTTAGGGAAAGGAAGGAACACCATGAACAAAAAAATTCGCTACGCCGTTGTCGGGTTGGGACATATTGCACAGGCAGCCGTGCTGCCTGCTTTTAAACACGCAGAAAATTCCAAGCTAGCCGCGCTTGTCACTGGAAATCCTGAAAAAGACCAGGAATTGAGTGATCACTACAGGGTAAAGGCTTACACTTACGACGATCTGGAGACCGCGCTCGAAAAGGAGAAGATCGATGCGGTTTACATTGCTACACCAAACATTCTCCACCGCGAGTACACCGAGCGCGCAGCCAAAGCCGGCGTTCACATACTATGCGAGAAACCGATGGCCACTACGCAGGTCGATTGCGAAGCGATGATGCGCGCAGCTGCGCAGAACAATGTAAAACTGATGATCGCTTATCGGCTCCACTTCAACGACGCAAATCTGCATGCTGTGCGAGTGGGGCAATCAGGTGATCTCGGCGAACTCCGCTATTTTGGATCGTTGTTTAGTCTTCAGGTGAAAGAAGGCAACATCCGCACCCGAAAGGATCTGGGCGGCGGGACCTTGTTCGACATCGGTGTCTATTGCATCAATGCAGCGCGTTACCTGTTCCGCAGTGAGCCGGTCGAAGTGGTCGGACTGACCGCAAACAAGGGCGAGAAGCGCTTCGCGGAAATCGAGGAAATGACCGGCGCAATCATGCGGTTTCCGCAGGAACGCCTGGCGATGTTCACATGCAGCTTCGGGTCCACCGATGTAAGCCAGTACGATGTGGTTGGCACAAAAGGCCAGCTTCATCTGGAGAACGCTTACGAGTACCAAGGCGAATTGACATCCGTGACCACGATTGATGGCAAAAGAACAGAAAAGACCTTCAAACCAGGCGATCAATTCGCGCCAGAACTCATTTACTTCTCTGATTGCATCATCCACGACCGCGCACCCGAGCCGTCGGGGAATGAAGGATTGGCGGACGTTCGCGTAATCAACGCCATCTATGAATCGGCTGAAATCGGCCGAGCCGTCCGGATCGAGCCGGTCCCGAAAAAGCGGCGACCCGACGAAACCATGCAAATCAAACGTCCGCCGGTAAAAGAACCCGAGCTCATTGGCGCCGCTTCTCCTCGTTAGCAGTAAACAGTTCAGAAGAAAAACGATCCTGATGAAAGAGGCAACGCCACTGATTGCTGGCGCGGGACCTGTCGGTCTTGGCGCCGCTCTTTACCTTGCCCAAGCGAATATCAAAACGCGGATCATTGATGCTACTGAGAAACCAGTCCAGGAGTCGCGGGCTCTGGCCGTAAACCCCAGGACGCTGGAGATTCTGGAATCCACTGGCGTCACCGAGAAAATGCTGGCACTTGGCATGCCTATTCGCGGTGTCCGCTTTTCGCAACGCGGTCACCCGCCCCACGAGATTCTCTTCAAGGGTCAGGTGCAACATAAATATCCGTTCATCCTGGCGCTTTCCCAGGCGACTACTGGTCTGCGCAACAAAACCATCGACCGCGTCAAACCGGCAAAACGCTGAACTATTTCGCCTATCTTGCAGCCGCGACACATGTGGCCCGCGAAACCTGAAGTGGAGACACAATCATGGCCAAACCAAAACCGACCGAGGGAAAAATTCTTCGGGGAACCGAAGGATTGGGAACCGTGACGTCCGAAATGATTGAGGAGCGAGCGCGCGAGATCGCACGCAGTGACGGGCATGTCGAGCCAAATGACCTTGACCGGACTCGCGCGCGCGAAGAACTGACCGATTCCGCAGCCAGCCCGGAAAAGCCGCCAACGAAAGAGGAACCTGGCCGTGACTGGGGGATGCCGTTGGTGTCATCCGGTGAGAAAGCTCCGACCGTGCGCCCGGAGGATGAGGAGAACATCCCGGAGAAACTGGCCGAGGAAGGCATCGAGGAAGCCGACCGCGATCAGCGTTCAAAATCCGGGCAAACTGGCAGGCCATAAACCGCGGCGGAATTTTGGAAGCGGTCAGCGTCGCGGCACGTTCAGGTCATCTCGAACAAGGCGGCCTGCTCCCTTATCTGGATAAGATCACGTGATCGATACTGAACCAGCCGGGGCCGGAAAGAAAAAGCCAGAAAAGAATCACCAGGTAGAGCACTTCAGGAAGGTACAAGAATTCTGAGAGCCAATCGAGTAACAATGGCGCTTTGATACTCTTAATCGCCGAGGTGGCAATGGCCACGATCATTACGCTGCCAAGCATGACACATGCAAGCGGTGTTAGAACCCCGATAACTAAAAGAAGACCAAAGACGAACTCGACGGTGGAAACAAAAATTGTGTTGAGGCTGGCAAATGGGACTCCCGCGGCGACCAAAGTCTCGCGCATTTGTTCGCGCCGTGCCGGGACAAAGAGTTTGCCGCGCCCGGAAAGGAAGAACAGCAGACCAACGGCGAGGCGAGCGATGAGAGCGCCCAGCCATTGCCATTGAGGCAACTCGGTTAGAAGCGTCCGCATCAAGCACATTTCCGTCCGACTAATGCAATCCCATAAAAGTCTCCGAGCAAGGTCTCATGCGCCCTGATCGATGTCTCATCTCAACAGCGGACCGTGCATCATAGCGGGACTGGCGATTTTCCCAAGCGGAGCCGCGACCAACCACGATAAAAAATTAAGCCTATGATCTATCACTATATTCATTACACGATCGATCCACATAAGATCGGTGACTTCGAAGAATACGCGCGACGCTGGATGGAAGATGGCATCATCCGGCGTTGCGGAGGCGAGCCGCTGGGATACTTCCTGCCCAAAGCAGGATTTGGCGGCCCCAACAATGTCGCTTTCGCCATTTATCGGCTTCAAAAGCCTTGCCGATTATGAAACTTATCGAAGCAAACTGGTGGATGACCCTGACGCGCGAGAAAATCTCGCTCACGCCAAAAAATCCGGCTGCATTTTGGTCGAAGACCGATCGTACTTTTATCGCGTAGGCGAGAAAGAGCGATGATCGCGCCCCATGTCTCGTGGCAATCGCATCAGCGGAGATGCAGCGGCGTGGATTGTGGCCGCGGAGGTTGCCGTCATCTATATCTTAAGCACGTTGCCGACGCCGATCTATGTTATCTATCGGGAACAATTTCACTTCTCGGAAATCGTTCTGACGCTAATTTACGCAGCCTACGTCATCGGAACAATCACAACCATGTTTTTTCTGGGACGACTTTCCGATCAAATTGGTCGCCGCCCGGTGGTCTTAGTCTCGTTAGGGATCGCGGCCGCCAGCGCCATTGTCTTTTTCGTTTCCAACGCAGCCGTATGGCTTTTCCCATCGCGAATCCTGAGCGGACTTGCTATTGCGCTGGCATCGGGTGCAAGCGCCGCGTGGATTGTGGAGCTTCAAACGCTACAAGACACAACGTTCGCAACGCAAATTACGATTGGGGCCAATTTGCTGGGGCTTGGCCTTGGTCCGTTCATTGCGGGCTTGCTTGCCGAGTATGCACAATGGCCCCTTCGGCTCTGCTACGTTGTTTTCCTTTTATTGCTAATCCCGACAGTCATTCTCATATGGATGTCGCAAGAGACGCTCGATCAGCCACGTTCCCTGGCTCACGCTTCCGTCTGGCCACGACTCGGCGTGCCGCGCCAAATCCGTGAACGATTCATTCCCCCGGCGATCACAGCGTTTGCCACGTTTTCAGTCCTTGGTTTTTACACGGCATTGATTCCAAGTCTGCTTGCTCAATCGCTGCAAAATAAGAACCACGCCGTTGCGGGCATCATCGTGGCCGAATTATTCTTCATCGGCACAATGGTTGTTGGTTTCACAGGAAAACTGAAAAGCCAGAAAGGAATGTTACTCTCACTTGTTCTACTCGTACCAAGCGTGGGATTACTGATTTGGGCCGAAGCTTCGCGTTCAATGTGGATCTTGATTGTCGGGAGCGCAGTTACGGGTGTCGCAGCCGGCCTCGGCTATCGCTTCAGCCTTCAAGTTGTCAATGAGATCGCGCCGGAAAATCGACGCGCTGAAGTAGTCTCCAGCTACTTGATTGCTTGCTACTGCGGAATCTCATTGCCGGTGATCGGAATCGGCCTCCTCTCTCAAGCCAGTAGCGCTCTGATCGCCGATGCAATTTTTGCGGTGCTTACATCGATGCTCGCAATTCTTGCGTTCTTGATCCAACTCAGAGTCTCAGCGATGAGATGATTCTTGAACCCGTTGCCTTGATTTACTCTCGTGCTGGTGGTGGCGGAAACCAACGCAAGGTAACGAAAGTAATGAACCGGCGCCGAGGAAACCGATGCCAGTCATCAATCCTTGAATCAGACGCGGGTCTGCTTTTGCATCCCCGCTGAACGCCTCGCCAATCAACAGAAAAGTGCAGCTGGCAATTGCCACCAAGGGATACGTTCGGAGACCGATACCGCGCTCCGCTTTCAAGCGATGCCAGCCTATTGGTAAGGCAAGAAGGTATGCGATGGTTATCGTCACGAAATCTAAAACTCCGTGCCACCAGTTGATCTGAATACCAAACAACGCCAGGGTCTGACTGCTGATCTGCTGGATTGCGATCATCAGCCTCCCATAACTGGGTCAGTCGCTCTCGGTATTGCCATGCGCAAATCTAACGTTTCTTTTTCTTTGCCGCCCTGGCACCTTCCTTACCGAGCGCGGTACGAGTTCGCTTGGGCAAATGCGCGACTGTGCGTTTCCTTTTCGCGGTCTTTGCCGCCTTCTTGATGTTCCTGCGAGCTGCTCGCCGTTGTTTGGAAGATGCCATTCTTGTTACCTCACCTCTTATCGCGCGATAGCACTGCATCAGACGTGAGAAATTCAGGTCTGCATGTCGTGACCAACTCCTAACAGTGTTTATGGAAGCGTCCTGCTAGGCGCATCCACGGAGAAAGATGACGGCTGAAACGACAATAAAGAGTACTAAGAACCAAACCAAATTGACCGCGATACGGTCCGCATATTTGAATCTCCGTCTTCGGCCCATCCAAGGCTCCCTCTAGCCATGTGATTTCATCAATTAAGTCCCAGAAGAACAGGAATTTCGCAATCCCCGCAGCGGCAGCAGCAATACCCGTGAACCCAAAAAGCGCCGCCACCAGTGCGATGATAAGAAAAATTAAAGCCCAACGCAGCATCATTCACCTCCTCAAAAAGCAATCGCATGAGTCGATCACTGCGCGTGTTTTTTTGTCCCAGGAACACTTGATGCGGCTGAGAAAGAATCTGTACGATGACACCCTTAATCATGTACTTGAGGACAGCCTAATCTCCGATCCCATTACTGCAATCTCTCCCTTGGCGATCCACTTCGCGCCGGTTTTTCCAGTCAACCCTCGCTGTGAAAGCGTTATAACTAATAGAAATAGGAGCTTTAGTTATGAATACCTTCTCACAATCCGTTCAGTTGTTACTCGGCTTGGGCGCGGAACCAAAGGAATTAACCTTTCTTCAGGTTTCACTTCGCGGAGTCATTGTCTTTTTTGCAGCTTTGGTGATGATGCGGCTGGCCAGCAAACGTTCTTTTGCCGATAAGACTGCGTTCGACACAGCTCTAATGGTGGTCATCGCTTCCGTGCTGGCCCGCGCTGTGAATGGTTCGGCTGCGTTTTTTCCTACCCTTGGTGCCGGGTTCGTCCTTGTGATTTTGCATCGAGTTCTCGCTGCTGTTGCGGACTTTTCACACCCTTTTGGAGTATTGATTAAAGGGAAACCAGCGGTGCTCGTGCAAAACGGCAAGCGCCTGCGCAAGAGCATGCATATTAATCATATCTCCGAACACGATCTCGAGGAAGATATGCACCTTAACGCGGCGACCGACGATTTATCCAAAATAAAGGTGGCGCGCATCGAACGCAGCGGAGACATCAGCTTTATCAAGACCGGATAATTCCAGGATAGTTCTTTAAGAAGCTTGCAGGCCCTTTGGAACCTATGCGACATCTTACCTTTGTTATTCGACAATGTACACGCTTGAACCTCTTCGCAATCTGCACTGGTTGATGAGACCGTACGTTCGGTTCCTAGCAACCAAACGTTCTCCGGGGCTCGAACTGAAGATATGAAGAAATATGTATTCTCGTTAGTCGCAACTTTAATCGGCGCAGCGTTTATAGCTTCGTGCACACAACAGCAAGGAACGACCGGAACGACGGCAGCGGCAACTACCAAGGCGTCCCCAACCCCATCGGGCACAGCGAGGTCGGCAAAGAGAAATCCGTCTAAGACGCGAGGCTCGGTTGAAGCGCCTTCACCGTCGCCAGCAGAATCGCCTGCCCCGACACCGTAAAAAAGTACGACGCTCACCACTTTGAAGTCAGGGCGATTAAGGCCAGGGGGGAAATCGGCCGGCCACCGGCTAGTTTGAATCGATAGCAGCTGTCACTACGTCCAGAGGCCTGTTCAGCGGCTAAACGTCTCTGCCATGCCCGAGGAAGACGTCGGCCGATCGCCGTCGAAAAGAGGACAGGCCCGGCGCGTAGGCGGCAATCAGTCTTCATCAGATGAATTGCAGGTACTCGAAACCGCCGTCGCTAGAGTTGCGGTTGCTGATGGCAATTCGTCTCTTCCACTTGGTACTATCTGTTTGAGACCTGCGCCACTAAGCCATGCGACAGCCTAACAAATCCAAAATTCTCTCCAAATTCGTTCTCTTATGCAGAAGGAGCTAACAAGCGAACGGAATCCTATGGCGAAAGGCACTAAGCACATACACGTCGAAGCAAAAACGCAGGGCGGTGGCCGCAAAGGCGGGAAAAAAACCGAGAGCTAAGCAGATTTTATGAACACAATCCTACTAATTATTCTCATTCTTTTGTTGATCGGAGCGTTACCTGCATGGCCGTACAGTCGCGGTTGGGGCTACTATCCCAGCGGTGGACTGGGTTTGATCCTTATTATTTTGATCATCCTCGTGTTATTGGGAACAATCTGACGGAACGCGCACGACAAGCACAAACACGCAAGTTGAGCCGTCCTGACGATTCTTTAAAGAGGGGAGGTGATATTATGGCAAAAGATACAGGGAAGGATTATCGCAAAGGCGCGGTGACCGAGCGGACCCAGGTGGAAAATCCTCGCGGCGGAGACTGGACGAAGCGCGATGAAACACCCGGCAGCGAAAAACGCGGCGAGTTCATGGAAAAGAAAAAAAGTGGGGAACCGTTTAAGGGCGTAGCGAAAGAGAAAGACGAACGCCGGAAAAGTAGTTAGGCAGGACGCAAAATCTGACCAGGAGCGTGGGAGATGATGTCGCTGCCCTTGGGCGAAATTTCGTTCCGTACCGGCTTCCCGCCCAATGTGGCAAAATCGGTCTAAAGGGGCCGATCTGAGATCGCGGCCATCCGACGTAGTGGACCTTACGAATTCAGGGCGACCGGAAGATGAAGAAGAAGAGCAAATGGGACGGGGTCAAGGCATTCGCCTATGAGCTTGTTAGGAAAAAGACCGAGGCGGAGCAAAGAGACAGCGCGAGCGCGCGTTCACTCAAAGCGTTCGCCATTGAAGTCCCGATTTATGCGGCACTGCTTGTTGCGTATTTCCTTCTTGTCTTAAGCTTCCTTTCGAACTGGCTAAAAAATCTCTTTGATCAAAACAAGCTGGTTTACGCGCTGGTGGCATTGGCATTGATCGTCGGTCAGGGCGGTTTTTTGGAAGTGATCATAGTGGCACTTCGCAGGGTCATTAAATCGAAGATCAAATGAGGGAGACCGCATGAATTTCCCGATCTCCGGAGAGCATATCAGCCCGCTGTACCTGGGGATTCTGGGATTCATTGTCGGCATCTTTGGAGGATTTTTCGGAGTAGGCGGCAGCTTTCTGGCCGGTCCTGGTCTGTTCATAACTGGCCTTCCGATGAATTTCGTCGTGGGTACAGACCTGGCACATATCGTGGGAAAATCGGTCGTGGGTATGCGTGAGCACCTGGTCCGCGGCAACGTCGATATGAAATTGGGTTTCATCATGGTGAGTGGAACTATCATCGGAACCGAGGTGGGTGCCCAGGCGATTCAGTACCTGAAACAATTGAAGATGGTGAATCTGATTGTCGGTCTCACTTTTATCGCAGTTCTGGTTTTGATCTCCGCCTTCATGGCGTGGGAAAGTTGGGCGACACTAAAAGGAAAGCGTGTTCCGACACTTAAAGGCAAAGGAGACTCGTCAGCGATCGGTGGTTTCTCCAAAAAGATTCAGCGAATCAAACTTTGGCCTATGGTAAAACTTGCCGAGTCCGAAATAAAAAGCATCTCGCTGTGGACAGTGCTGGCTGTTGCGGTAGTGGGCGGACTTTTTGCCGGATTTCTTGGCGGCGGCGCCGGTTACGTGCGCTTGCCGATGCTGGTATACGCGCTCGGGGTGCCGACCAAAGTCGCCATAGGAACGGACCTTTTCGAAGTCTTGATCTCAGCCAGTTACGGAACGATATCGCACGGCATCAAGGGTAATGTGGACATCATGATTGCGCTCGTGATGCACACCGGCGCGGCCGTTGGAGCGCAAATTGGCGTGCTCCTGACGCAATTCTTTCAGGGACCGCGGATTCGACTCGCATTCTCGCCATTGCCACTGATAGGAGCAGCCATGGTTGTTTACGGCCTGGTCACGGGACACCAAATGAAATAATCCGGTGCGCCGGCCATGAACGTGGCACCGCAAAGACCAACAGGCTAGCAAGGACAGCAAGCTTTAGATTGAAATACGATTTATTTGTATGAAGAAATATATTTACCTGCTCGCCGGGCTGGCCCTGCTGGTCGTAGCTTGTGAGCAGAAGCAAACAACCGTAAATCCCCCTGCGGAGAAGAAAGAGAGTAACACCACAGTGGTAAATCCGTCAGAGAAAAAAGAGAGTAGCACTACGGTGATTAACCCGTCTCCAGGCACTACGACCAAAAAGGAGAAAACGGAAATCAACGTCAATACTTCGCCGAGTCCGCACTAGAAAGAAATTGCGCGCGGCTCATGTGCCAGATGCGAATCAAACACAAGAATGCGTTTCATCCTATTGATAGTCCTGATTCTTTTGTTATTCGCCGCGTTGCCAACATGGCCGTATAGCGCCGGCTGGGGATATTATCCTAGTGGGGGTTTGGGCCTTATTCTGCTAATCGTGTTGCTTGTCGTGTTACTAAGATAGCGACTTCAAAACCGTAGCACTATACTGTGGCTGGCGTCAGTTGGGCAGAATGGTAGAACGCGTTGTCCTCAACGCGTTGCCAAGTAGCGGCGGTTTTGCCGCCTAACATTTGCTCCTTCGGCGTTTTATTTCCCATCGTCGCCCCCGGCGAACCGATCCGGCCTTGTGACCCTGCATTACACCTTGTGGCGTAATGGCCTCAAGGCATGGGTGAGTTTTTGCAATCCAAGTTCCAGCCGCGTTTTCACGGTTCCCAGCGGCGCATGCGTCGCGGTGGCAATTTCCCTGTGGCTCAGTCCTTTGAAGAAAGCGAGCTCGAGTGCCTCGCGCTGAAGTCGCGGCAAGACTCGCATGCACTCCTTTAGAAAGCGACGCAGATCGTTTAACATGAAAACCTCGTCTGCCTGGCGCGGCGAGTTTGACGCCTCGTGAGTTATCCGTTTTTGATAACGCTCTCGCACGCGAGAATAAGCTTGCCGCCGTCGCAACCTGTCGATGGCTCGGCGGCGCGCGATGGTAACCATCCAGCCCAGCGGCTTACCTGCTTTAGGCGAATAACGAGCTGCTTCGTCCCAAATCTGGATAAAGATCTCCTGCAACACATCGTCAGCCTCAGCTTCTTCATGAACAACTCCGTCGATTGTTGCGCGCAGCCTTTTGCAATGCCGGTCAAACAACTCAGCAAGCGCGTCATGGCGACGGTGTGAAACCGCTTTCATCAGTGCCTCGTCCGGCACTGACGATACTCCCGGTTGATCAAGATTTGAACCAATCATACTCGATGACCACGTGCTTGCGTCGTTGATTTCGACGTGTGGCATGTCGGTTGTTTGCCAACGCCCCACCAGTCTGGATCAGCTATCTCAGATGCGACCGGCGCTTGCGGGTAAAGCCACTGATGTGGTCCCGAGGGGCATCCTAACGTGGGACAGTGCAGTGTGTATCTGTGACCATGATAACTCCGGATCTCAATCTGCCGTCCTTTGAATTTTCGCTCACAAACGCTGCATACCCGTTGATCATCGAGCGAATTCCATCTTCTAAATCGATCTCCCACGCGCAGAATCGATAGGCGATCGTCGAGTTTTATATTGGCGGTCATAATGCAAGAAGCACTCTGCTCATTGCCTCGAAACAAACAATCGGGACGCTGGATGATTGTGTGATCGGACAAAATCTTACGCGATATGCCTCCTTTAGCGCCAAAGACGCTATCGCGTAGCAGTCTGGGGCAAAGTCCCAGGAACCTGATTCCCCAACTAGTCCCGGCGCTAAACGCGTGAGTCAGTCGAGCACACGTTCCCAATCCAGCCTGTCGAAAATGAATCGCGCCTTCAGCGCTGATAATTCCTGGATACGATCGATCCTGGGCGTTGCCTCAGGCTAAGATGCGCACTGCGCCTTTGGCCCTAAACGTCTAGTACGGGACCTTATCAAAAATTCTAGGCAGGAAAGCTCTGCGGGCTCGTTCAGGCTCGGGTCCGCAGTAGTCGGAAGTGATCAGCTGTTAAGAGCTAGCTTGAAATGCAACGCCAGTTTTCGCAGTCGCGATGCGAAGCCATCTTTTGCGCCACGATCGACCGGGCTGGAGGAAGGAATGTTGTGTTCTTCGGCCGACCCCGTTTCCGCCGCGGCCAGAGTTTCATCCGTAGGCAGTACCCAATCCATCGGAATTGAGTTACACCGCTCGCTTGGACAACTCAGGCGCAACGGTCCGTTGCCACGGGTGCCCCCTTCGACTTGGATTTGCCGACCGATGATGATTTTACCGCAGACGAGACAGAAACGTTTGTCATCCACTGAATGCCACTGCCGGAATTGATCCAAGCGCCGCAGCGCATCCAGTCTGTCTGCTTCGGACAATGCAACTGGAGGAGATAATGCCATGAAAAGAATATGCGGCTAACGCAAGTGGCCGCACAATCAGGCGCGTGGTGGATTCGCCTATCGGTCAAAACCTTACGTCACTCACGCTGGCAGCGACGGTGCGTTGCGCCGACCAGACGCCGCAGCGCGGCGTCCCTACCATTGATTGTTACATTTGCGTAAAAAAACACACATCCAATGCCACGTAGTCGTGCGTTCTACACCCGAATGAAGAAAAATAATGGTCAGGTTTCGCGTGGGCGTCACTTCATGAACTATGCAGTAGCGGCGATGGAACAGATGGAGCTTTATTGCGCGGCTCATCCAGGAAGCCCTGCGGCTGTGCGGCGGCCGCGATTATTCGTTCGTGGCGAACTATGGGTTGCACTACTTGGCCCCAATGTGGAAGAAGGAATCGTTGGGATTGGGTCCACTGTTACCGCAGCCTTGCGCGCGTTCGACGCGCAATATTTGGCCGGGCTACGGCCACCCGCTGAAGTGATCGGGGGACGGCGTGGAGCACAGAGGGTAGCCTCTGCGCAAGCCGTTTGATCGCCGAAAAAATCAATGTGCATCTCCTCGCCCGAGCCCGCGGCGCGTGAAAGGAGAATCGGGGTTGCTTTAAAAATGGAAACAATTCGCTGCAACCGCTGTTAAATCGTTAGTCGATTCAGTAGAGGAAGGCAGTCACAGGAGGAGATTGATGGAAGCAGGACAACGGAGGCATAACGGCGCGAAAACATTGAAGTCCAAGCGGGGAACGCAAGGAGCGAGTAAAAGTTACAAGCCATTGCAGCACGCGATGACGAACGATAATGAAACTATCGCGGTTGAATCAACGCACAGTCTGCTCCTTTCATCCCTGAAATACTGGGAGGTGCAGCGCGATTTAATCGAGGAACGTATAGCCGCGCTTCGTCGGAGACCGGTTCTCTAAAGAAGCGACGTTCCAACAGGCTCTCAAAATCCGATTCAAAACTTGGCGCGGAGGTTCCACGTCGCCTATAACAGAGATTCTGGCCTTTGCCTCCATGACCGACTGGCTCACCGCCATCTCTGCGTCTCGACGGGCGCTTTGGAATAGGTGTTACTCAAGGCCGAAGGTGCCCGGGCCGTTGATGCACAGTCGCAACTGCTTTAGCGGTTTCCTCGAGCGCGTGAAAATACCGCAGAGCATCTCGGAGTGAAAATCAAATGTGATCCAAAATCTCGCGCAGAAGTTTGAGATCCTCTTTCGTCGTGGCAACGGATTCTTCGAATCGCTGGAATAATTCGTCTTCGCCCTTGTTGCGTTTCTTCTCCATCAAATTTTGATGAAGTACCGCGCGTTCTTTCAATTTGCGGATTGCGATCCACAGGGCACGTTCGAGCGCTTCCGTATGCTGTTCGCTAAGGCCGTCGGGTGAAAAACGGTGCCCCACAAAGCATTGGAAATGTGCTAGCTCGCCGTCCTTGACCTCATACAGCGGGCCGTCGCATTCCGGGCAAGTGAGCGGCACCTGACTGCCGGGCGGTTCGCTTGTTGGACGATCCGCAGTTGCATGATCTTCCATACTGGTTCCTCCATTTGGCAACTCTGTGACATTAGTGGCTCTGCCGTTCACCAGTTGAACAAGAACGTGAGAGATTTGACGAACTGGCAGGCAAAAATC